>Ga0131853_10015461_pt1 | contig 13954 bp, 3 predicted proteins | sample TergutLab28metaG_FD_92764 | JGI IMG/M metagenome (GOLD analysis project Ga0131853, IMG submission 92764) | Labiotermes labralis P1 segment gut microbial communities from Petit-Saut dam, French Guiana - Lab288 P1 (version 2) (version 2) | ecosystem: Host-associated > Arthropoda: Insects >... | reverse complement strand
TAAAATGCATCACACACATCTACTTATACACACCTTACTACAGACCTCAAGCAACATTATGCCACTGAAGACCACTGCATAATAATAATTTTCAAGTAAAACAACACAGCAGATGCACAAACTAATTAAGTAGAAACAACATAACACCACTTTCAAAATGCAATCTCCAAGGTAACTGAAGCTGTACTTGATTCCATTAATGTGTTCATTAAAGCTACTTGGAACAGCTGGGAGCAGTACACACGAAAGGAACAATGAATGCAGGATTTTGTGCACTCTGGTATGGAATGCATCTTTTTGGTGAAAAAGTCTCTATTAACACAAGATAATTACAAAAACATTCTTAAAGGACATTAAAATAAACTCAGAAACATAACAATACAAACATTTTTATGACACACTGTGCAATGTCTTTTCAGACAGTTCTTAGCAATTTCTGCCAGGGGAACGAGGTTTTTTTGTCTCCAAAATGTCCAGGCTGGCTATGGTAGTGACCAAGTCTTCTACTAAATGAGTAGTGGGGGCTTTTTCACTATGAGTAAAGCAGCCAAGGCCTAAGCTGACCACCCCACTCCATCTAGTGCCCCTGAAAGCCTTCCTGGCATGGAAAGGGACACCTTAACTGTAGATTTTATGATGTAAAAAAAGAAAACATTAAGCAGAGGTTATGTCTGTCCACCTACTCCATAACCTTGTACCACAGCCTCAACTGCTGGATAAAATTTTCTCAAAATTTAATATTTTAGATTTCTACCACAGGATTTTCTGCTCAATCCATAATGGTTTCACATATTTTGATGGAATTGAATGCATTACACTTACACTGAAAGTTGTCAGCCAATTCTGATTTTTACCCACATTAACTTCTTTAACAATGCCTAGCTTGTAGAAGGCTAAAAACGGATGATTCCACATATTCCACAAACCACTTCACAGCTGTTGTTGCAATTCCACATGAAAGGCTTCCATAAAATGTGACTACGCTGTTTGATTTTCAGCCATACAGATCCACAATGAAGGCCAGATGCCACAAAACCAGGCACCCAATGAAACATTTCACAGATTTGGTTGAAATTTGTTGTGGGAGGTTTCAACTAAAAGTAGTTCAACAATTCCGGTTATGAGCTATAGTGATTCACAATAAAGTTTGGTTTATATAGACATAAATGAACTTATTCATGTAACTGACACAACTTCCACAGATATTGCTGAAGGCAATATAGCAGACTATTTCACCATTCCTATCTGAACTAAATTTAAACTTCAAAGAATGCCACTGATATTTTTATGCACTAATTATGGAGTACCCCTTTATCCTGATTTAATGTCACACTCAAACATGTAGGCAATAAAATAAACAAAGCACATTTAAGCTGCAATCTCATAGCGCCTCTTTGGAACACTTCCTGATATTATAACAAAATCACATAAAATTAGGATTTAAAGGTATCTCTACCTATCCACCACAACCCCACATGAGTCATCATAACTGCTGTGAGGTCATCTTCTGCATCTTGTTACTTATGACTCTCATAAAAAAGTGACACACAGTAAAGTAATTCCCCAGAATGCCTTCTTATTTTAAACAGGAACTGCTTTTTAGTAAGGGATTTTATTTTCCTCTTATTACAAAGAAAACTTCCCTGAAAGCCTCATTGCCACTCAAATCCATGAAAATAAAATCAAGCTGCTGAATTTCCTATACTAAAGTCACTTTGATTACCACTAATTCATCATAAATCACATGTCTTGTTCATAAGGTTGAAGAGATACCCAAAGACATAGGGAATGTGAGATGGAGAGAGAGAAAGACAGTGTGCACGCACGCATGCGTGTGTATGTGTTAAAATTATGAATAAAGACTCTCTATTCTGAATTTTTATGACAATAAAAGTAATGTGTGGTAAAATTTTACAGCCAAGAAGAAACCACATTCAAGGCCAGACATGCATCCTTAATACTTACAATTGTATTTATATACACATAAGTATGACATCAAATGTGCACAAATCTCTGGCTCCACATCACCTGAGCAACTAACATTTGTACAGTGGCACCTATTATTTGTGGGACCTAAGTATAAAATATGCTCATGTCACACTTCTAGTACTAGAATTTTTGGGTGACCCCTAGAATTTTGGAAAATCTGTGCACCCCTGTACAACATGACAGAAGATTCTGACTGACGACATGAAAATTGTAATAATATACTTGACAGAATGATGATGGATTTCATTATCAAATTTTTACAGTTCAAGTTAAGTGAAAGGCAAGTCACTCTTGTGATTCAAATGTACAGGTTTGCTGCTGAGAAGCAAAGTGTGAAACTGGTACGTACTGGAGGAAGAAAGCACCACTCAACAAAGGGACTCCATAATGACTAGCCTACACTGCCATCAAAAATAATTTCAGATTTAAAATTACTGTTGGAAACAAACAGATACTAATATTTTATACTTTAAAGATCAGTGAAGAAACTATGCAAGTGAAGAATGAATTAAAACATTGAAATCAACATCTCTCTGCCTAGTAACTATTTTAATACCAGAATGTATGACACATACTGGACTAGCAATAAATCTGTAGCCCAATTCCAGCATTTTCAGATTTCAGCAGTGTAATAATACTATCTCATGTTCTTCATCAATGCTTCAAATATGCTAACACCAGCCTCCCATTCATTTCCACCCTTCCACTAAATCCTGGTCACATATCCTAAGGCCCATGCAATGTCATAATCCAGCAAACCTGACTTATCAGCTAAGACATCCTTCCCTACTCAGAGCACTGCAGTCCAAAGCAAAATGGGTATTTCTATAATAAGGTGGAAAGGAGAATTCATATGTCTAAAAAGGTTATGTTAACAAAAGAGTTTCAATGTGATTTCCATATAATGGAATCTGTTCAAATCTATCCCATCCCATTTATTTATTTCAAATATCATTATGTTATTTGCTGATTACTTGTGGGAAACTAGATGATATAAAAAGGTCTTTGGAAAAACAAGCAACATCATTGCCCACACAATTTCTTCCTTTTCCAGGGTAAAGATGTAGGTTAATTATTATGAGAAATATGACCAACAATGCTTATAGAGATATGTAGATTTACTGTATTATAAACAGCGCAGTCTCCTACATGTTTCAGCCACCTATTGTGGCCATCTTCAGGTCGGTGTTCTTTGAAGGATATATTCCATAGAATGTCAATATCATTTAATTTACAAATATAAAATATTAAGTTTTAAATAAATGTTTAAAATCTATGTTGAAATATCAAATATTGATAATACTGTTTGTGCTGAGTTGCATGTTGACATGCTGTGTATATGGTGACACCATCCAAGCAGAAGTGGGTGCTGTATGTTGTGTCTGCTTGTGATGCTGTACAGCTGTACTTAACATTTCATATTTGTAAATTAAATTATTTTGACATTCTATGTAATATATCCTTCAAAGAACACCTACCTGAAGATGGCCTCACTATGTGGCCAAAACATGTAGTAAACTGCACTGTTTATAATACAATAAATTTACATATCTGTACTTGCAGCTGTTGGTCCTTATGTCTCACAATGAATCATCAGTGCATGGTCATGAATCATTTAAAAAAAATATATAGGTAAAGTTTATATACAAAGAAATAAGATTCATAATCATGCCATGGCTCAGGTGGTTAGTTATCAACCTCTCCCCATGGAGGCCCTGGTTCAATCCCAGGCCAATCCATGTGGGATTAATGCTACACAAGTGGCACAGGGGTAGGTTTTTCTCAGGGGAGTGCAGTGTCCCCTGTCAGTATCATTCCACCAATGCTCCATATTTACACAGAATCTTAGCAACTGACAGTGTCATTAAATAACACATTTAAGAAAAAAGAAGTTTTGGCACTTTTAAGAACTGAATGTTTTTTCATTCACCTCAAAATGAGAGGCAGTACCTAAGTTTGGTCACATGTTAAAAAAAGTGCCCCCCCCCACCCCCACACACACTCATGCACACCAAATTAACTAGTTCATCACCAAACATACAAATAAGCACATGCAGGATGTGATTTTGCATCATGGTGACACAATAAGTTGCAAAATGAACCTGAACCCATAAACAATCCACTTTCCTCATGAACAAGAGACGTCATGGCAAAATTATAACCTAAAAACTTAACTAAAATTAATTCACACTACCATATTGTGACTTGCCCACTCTGCTCCCCCACAGCTCTTCAGCTTCATCACATTCACTTTAGAGCAAAGTAAGAACCCTAGACTGTCCATAACCTAAAAGAAAATGAAGTATGTCTCTAACCTTGCTGTATTCTGTGTGATGGTGGCCCCTGCTGTATCGAGAAGCGATTCAGACCCCCCAGACACACAGTTAGGTTGCTCGGCCATAGACGCTCTGCATGGAGTCAATCATGCCACAATCAAACTATTCCTGTCAACAAAAAGACAAAAGTTGTAGTCCACATAATGAACAATTACCAGTCATGTGCCATGACTCTACAAGGTTCATCACTATCTTGTACTTACAGCACCTTCAAGATAAAAATAATTCTGCAGCAAGTATTATATAACAAAACCTTAAAAATTCGATTCAGGCCACCTAAATATTTTCGTATCAAAACACATATCTAAGTGCCTCTAGGCTACATCTGAAACCTCTATTCTCATAACCAAGACACACCAAGTAAATGTTGCAAAAAACTATTACGTGCAGGACGCATTCAACTGCTTCCAAGGTCACAGGAGCCTCCTGTTTAGTCCCTAACACTTTTATCACGATAAATAACGAAATGACTAAATGATATGTAATCTACTTCTGTCCGCACTATTCCGTCGTGCCAGCCAGTCGACATTCAATCGATTACAAGTCAAAGACACTTCGGCGCTATATTCCCAATCGTCAAACTTACATATGCATTACAGCTTTTTCGCATCACATTAGCCCTCAAATATAGTTAATAAATTGCGTACACAGTACAGCCTCAAAGGGCCATTGTTGCAAAAAAAGTATAAGGACAAAAGGACTGAAGAGCCACCATTATCATGAACTTGCTCTTCGTTCTCCAAGGCCTTAAATAACAGCTACAAACTGCCTGAAAACAAACACTCTGACGGCTAGGCAATAAAGCCTACCTCCTTGCGTGGTCCAAAATAAGAAAGGAGATTTTTCCACATGAAAGTTGACAAATGCAAGGCCAAACTGCAACATCAGTTCGCTTATCATTGCCCAACTTCCAGCCACACGCTTCAAAATCACACTGATTGTGAGACGGTCCCAGCAATGGAGCCGTGCTCCTTCAAATATAGTTCCATTATTAGTTTTTATTACGAAACCGTGTGAAAGTTACAAAACTTGAAACGTAACAAATATTATCCATCAATTTTATTTTATATTTTACCAAACGGATGAGTCCACTAACGTCCTGAAAGGTTTAAAACTGCACTATTTCACAGCTGTTCACTCGCTATCAATACGCAACAAACAACATGCTTCACAACTACTGACTAGCAAAATATCGATATGCGGTCGATGCCAATATAGCTTAAATTTTCAAGAAACGAGACTATAGAGACTAATGGAAATACACCGAGACTATAGAGACTAATGGAAATACACCCCCAGTGGCAACATGGCCCAATTTAATTCGTCATCGTCAGTCATACCCACATTGTGTTCGACAATTATTTATTTTTTACAAGCCAGAACAAACTAAAAATCGACTGTTATTACGGATTTTAATTGTCACTTATCGATACCTCTTTATTTGTGAGGGTAGCGGGAAACCAAACCCCCTTTGCATATTCTCAGCTGTAGAATTGTTATGTACTGTTTGACAGAGTTAAACTATTAATGAATTTTAATACAAATGACTATTTTCTAACTATTAATTTCAATTACAAAATTCTGTAAACTCACCACTTACCTCAGTCTTTTGTGTTTCTTAATTAGCATACACGAATTTTCTATCTGTAGTATTCTGGCACAGGATGTTTCATTTCTAGGCATTTTGTAAATTTTGGCTGGAAATACCCCATTAGAAACGCCAGAATTATAATAAAATAGTCTACACAATCTTACATAACTCCGTACACCAACTGAACTGCACGTGAAACTGACATCCATGTCATCAATGTATGCAATCCACATTAAATAAATATACAAGAAAATAAAATACGTCAATATGGAACTACAAATTCAATCATCTGTTAGCCCATGTCATGTAAAAAATTTAAGCTGTCAGGTAGAAAAATTATTTAATTTATTCATTAATATTCTCTCCAGCAATCTCTCTCTTCCCCCCTGGATAAAAACGGTACATGAAATCTTGGTCTATATACTGCATTAAACAAGGGACAGTATTTTGTGTGTCTTACAAATTATGTTATGGTACATGGATTAGTGTGCAGAGATTACATCTGCTTGGGAAGTCATGCGTTTGCTTGTGCAGAAATGTTTGGAAATAAGAATGTAGTTTACATTTCCATTCACAAAGACAACACTTTCCACCAACAAGGAGGGTGCACTAGTATATTCAAAACCTAATGGATATAGTTAAACTATCACTTCTATTGGGTTTTAAAAATACTGGTGTACACTTCCTGATGATGGTGTACAAATGCCAAAACATGTCAGAGTAAATACAACATATTTATGTTATACATATTGTGTTGCACTGGTTCAAGCTTTGTAAATGGAAGTGTATCCCATTGCACGGAATCAATATGAAAATAGTAGTCAACATTTGTTAACTCCTGTGTATTACTATACAAAACAACCAAATTATACAATGAAATAAAAAACAGCTGCTAACACATCATCACAAATGTTAGGTAAATGTAATAACCTGACAATCACATTAATTAAAATTGTCCTCTTACCCCACATCACAAACATACAAAACAATGTTTTCCATGAAGCATGCCTATTAAAACTGCAGAAATTCAATTCAGCCTTCAAGAATTACGGCACCCTGGATCTGACCGACCAAGTAAAAAAGGGGTGCAGGAATTCTCAACATCACATGGTAAAAAACAGTTCAAGTATACTGCATCTAATAGACTACAAAGTTATGGACAACCTTTCAGTAAGGTACCTCTCTACAGCAGGCCTGCTCAACATTTTACGAGAAGCATGATGTGGGCAACTTTGGCAAAATTTCATCTGCATACAGACAACATGAAATTCAATATACAAAATGAATAATGAATAAGTATACATATAATTATATGTACAATTTTAACTCTGTATGCGTCCATACATTATACGCAATAAAAATATACTAGAATAAAAGAAAACATTTATAAAAAATGCAATTCAAAACCTAGGCTAGGGTGTCACTGTTATTAGCATATTTTTCAAAATGAATTAGAAATGTAATCTATGCCTCCATAAATAAACAGCTGTTAAGTTATTCAAAATTATTTCAGCATTCTATCCTGGCTTTGCAAGGGAAAAAGTTAAAAGATGTTTTGTCATTTCATAAGTCTCTGCAGGCAACAGAGCACAGTGTCAGGGGCAATGTGCTGCCTGCAAGCAACAGGTTGAGCGGTCCTACTCCACACTATTCTAGGGCTAGGCAAGAAGGGAAAAGACATTAAAACTGAGGTCAATAATAATGTAGAAACATCTAAGAATTCTCATTTTGCAGTTTACCACTTTACAAGAAAACTCAAGTATCAGTAACACACATTTATTATATCATGTTTTAATCTTCTTGAGTACATCATATTACAATATCACTCACGTATTAAGAACAAGCTTCATTAGCAAACCACTAAAACACAACTGCACTAAACTTGTGTATGAAATAAGTAATGTGGCAACATTTCTTCAGATTCACTAGGTTGTGATAATACCCAACAGTTGTATGTCACATCATCTCACTCCTTTTCCACCACAACTGCAGACTAACAGATCAAGGTTATCTAACATTAAGAAGACATTTCTCCACACTTCCTCAGACTTCAATCTCTAGCAGCAACTTTTCCAACAGACATTCTCTGCCTGAAGTGCATCTCCCTGTCTATTATGAGGGTTGTAAAATGTTTGATGAATGTTCAGTCTAATAATTTAAAAACACAAAATCCTACAGTTTAGTTCCCAGAACATTTCATTAAGTTCTTACAATTATAGTAATCTTAAAACATTAATTTTGGTACATTTCAACCTTGGTGCCATACTGTGATACATATAATTATGAATTAGGATACAGACTTCATGATCACATAGCTCAACCACTTGTACAAAGTTGAAAAATTCTCATTGTACTTTGGTTCCAGTACATAAGTCCCAGAAGATAACTGCCATTATTAACAATGAGTGTAAGGAAGCAATGTGTAATTTATCACAAATAGATATTAAAATTGACACTGTTGTTTAAATATCCTTAGGCAGCCTCTTGTAATTAAACAATGCCCTTACACACTTTATATACATTTTTAATGTATTTTTAAAGCAAAAAGGGGAGATCTCCAACCTTATGGTATACAGTTTCTATATACATTTTCATGTTCTTGTATACTGGCCTAATGATGGCCTATATTCAGGACCAAAAATGTTTGCCACGCATTACACATTTGTAAAGCAACAGGTAGTGTGGGATTGTGAATATTAATACATACTTGTGACAGACACACCAATGGGGATGTAGCACATAAAGACTGCATAATTTATGTTTTCATGGCATGGGATGTGTTCCAGGAACACATTAAGGATGTAAAATGATGTACACCCTTATTGTTAAAACACCTGTACATAATTATATGTTATCATGAACCAGGCGTACCATACAAAAGCTGCCTCAGAGATTCCTGATTTATTGTTTGCAGTGGTTTCATCCCAGGTTCTTCCATCTGAACTGTTTTGCTGGTACTTTTTAATGATTCTGTTGCAGTGCTGTCAGTTCTTTTATCTTGATTTGTAGGCTCAGCTGTATCAGCAGTGTTCATAAGAAATTGATACATGCCATCATCTTCAGAACCAAGTAATGTATCAACAGGAGAAGATAGTGTCAAGTGCCTCAACTTTTCAGAGGGTGAATGTAAACTTTTCACTGTTGGTGACATTATCATAGTAAAAAAGTCTGTTGTTTCCACAACCAGGTCTAAATTTTCAATTGACTTACATCTTTTGTTAGAAGACTTGCAAAAATCAGTTGAACCACAAGTGGAAATTTGAAGATCATCTTCTTCTGACAGTTGGAAATCACTTCCTTGCAAAGATGCCAAATTCTGAGCTAACTTGTTTCCTGTGGTCAATATACTGTTTGTATTGTTACTTTGATGAGAAAATTCTTCCCGTGAACCTACAACATTCAATGAACTCACTGCTGAATTGCAATCTGTTGTGTTTTTCATTTTACCAATATCAACATTATTATTACCATCCTCAATCATACACTTATCTTCTTCGGTCTCTTTCTTGTCAGTCTTCAAGTCTGGTGTTGTCATTACAGCTCTTATAACTGCTGAATTTAGGGGGTTTTGAATGTTTTTTTTTTTGTTCAACAACCAAATTTCTTCCTCCATATTGTGAGTATCACTTACTTCTTTCATTTTTGAGTTCTCATTGGAGTTAGAATGAACAACATGTGTACTGGAGGATGGTCCACCATACAAAGAACCAGATGCCAACAATATCTGACCTGTTGGGAACAGTGACTGGACATCATTACCAACAATTATTGTGAACTGACTATCATTAAACTGCTGGTGCTGATTCTGCTGCTGTGGAACTGAGAAGATATGAGACTCATCTGATTTTCTTAGGGTGGTCAGTGGCTGCTGTGTTTCACCATTCCTGCCTCTGTCATCATTGTTGGCAATTGTAATAGTAGGTGGCACCTGGAAATGTTAATACATAAATTCAGCCTATAGCAAACAAGAATTTTATAATATTAAAAGGAAAAGCAGAAAAAATGAACGATTTTTTGGACATGCAGGTCATATTTAGGAAAATAAAAGTGTTTGTGTACGTGCACCCATGTGATGAAAGTAGTTCTTAGGGAAACAGTTATAAGGATGTGAAATGGACTTAAATGACTCAGAACTGCTGGCAATGGGTGGAGTTCAATATTAGTCATGCCAAATTTTCAGCTCATACTGCTAGAAACAGAGTGAGTGAATAATGAAGCCTGGGAGTGGAAATGGTGGTGATGGCAGATTGCAAAACTAATATCTAACTTAAATGTAAAAATGTGTTCATAAGCATGAAACAAGTAAGTTTTTTTAAGACCCTGAAGCTTGTATTTCATCACAATAATATACAAAAATTAAATTTCTACCCAACAGTAAACCATTAAAACAACTGACCACTTCATACTGTGTACAAATCCCACAAAACACATAAACATTTTGTGTGGTCAAAGTGCAAAGGTTCTAAATGTCACAGCAGATGACACATGTAGCAACTACTGCACTTTAATCAGTTCGGCTGGCTGTGTTAGATATTTGTTTTCTATCAACTGTTTAGTTAATTCTTAACATCTGATGCATTATCATACCTGTGAGCTGCCAGGTGCCGCTTTCTGTCGGGCACCCTGCAGTAACTTTTGCACCAGGTCACTTGACTGCCTCACAACTGTGCCAGGGGGCTGTGATAGGCATTTATGTGTGCGCTGACTTACCTATGGGATGACATAGGACAGGATATTACTCACACATATTGACTTTCCTTCCAATGTACAATAGGACAGCCATGCAATTTTGAAAGTCGATTATGAGTTCTGGATAAAATTCACACCACAAAATGTAACGTCAGTTTTTGGGGGTACCAGAAAGACACCACACAACAATGTGGTCAGAAAATGTCTGTGAAAAAGGTAAAGCTATCCCAATACAAGTTAGGATAGGCCCTTAGGGCCCTAGGAGTTTGAGGCTCCTAGAATTGCCAGACAATCGGTACATGAGGGTGCCAAGGCTGTCAGCCCTATGCACTGGCCGCCTTTACCCTCAGGAAACATCCCTGGTACTCATTTCTATTAGATGCTCAGTCAACCCCAAGGCCATAGTGTGGCTGGGAGGATTAAGTCAATAAAAAATCCCAATGACCCCATCAGGAATTGAATTGGACCTTCCAGCTTGTAGCACAGTGCCTCAACCAATTGCACCATTGCGTACCCCAATGTCAGTGGAAGGGACCACAAAAAAAGCATTGACTAGAAAATCTTATCAAAAGAAATCACACAACCTTGTGATTAGAAAAACTCACTGACTCACTGAATGAAACCAGAACTCTTCAAACAGATAAAAAAAATTAAAAATACAAAAGAATATAATTATAATTGTTACAAGTTGCAGCAGTAGAGAGTCCTGAAGAGATTTAAGAATAAAAAATTCTATTTCTCCAATCACAACTTCTCTGATTTGTGGTTAAGAACAAAAATAAATTCCAAACAAATTCTACTAGACAAATTGTAACATACACCAACCTTCATAAAATCTATCACTATATAAAAAAGGAATCTACTTCAGACATAAAAGTATTCAACAGTCTTGCACACAGTATAAAAAATTTAGGTGATAACCCTAAACAATTGAAATTAGTCCTAAAGAATTATTTATATGCTCACTCCTCCTACTCTGTAGGAGAATAATGTAAATTGAGAATCATAAACTAAGCTTAATCAGTTGCATTGCACCAACTACTACTGCAAGTATGTAATATTTTCCTACTTATTCCACAACCAATGTATTAACCTATTATGGACTCGAAGAATGCAAATAAACCTCAATCAACTCAACTCAATTCAAATCAATTCAGAAAAAAATGTACCAGCATAATTTCACTGAATCTGCCTTATAGTCAGGATGTCTTATATTTCAGCAAATACAGTATTTGTAAATAATGAATCGACCAGCCATTATCACAAACCTTTAGAGAATTGTAAGAACATTCAACACGTCTTAGACAATTGACAATGTTCAGTGTGAAAGCAATGTACTCTGCAAATTTGTCAATAACTCAGTGAGCATGTAAATTAGTTTACATAGGGCTTCATATTAATCTTCTCTATTGTCCTGCAAACAATTTGTTAGAAAAAAACAGTAAGCAAGAATAAAACTCACATTTTAAGCAACAGTAGCATAACAAGGCAGATTACTCATGCCCCAACTCTACAAGAAAGCTGAATTTTACGAAAGCTATATATCATGCTTGTGTACACAAGCCTTTTACAGTAACTTCAGGGTTTCAACCAGTACCATAAACATTATGGGGCAGTGGGCCATGCCCAGACCTTGCATCTTCAAGCAGCAAAAGCATGACTGGAAGTTATAGATGATTTTCTATCTTTCCTTTCAGACCCATAAATATTAGATTACTTATGTCCACATGCCTTTGTCATCTCTTGCTATATTTACATCATGTGCATAATGATATTATTTAAACACATTTACATTACCAAGTACTAACAACTTTTGTAGAATAAAATCCCAAGTAATTTGGCTCAAGTGGTAATAAGAAAATTAATGTAACAAACACAACATAAATTTTTAAACAGCTACATGTTTTGGCTTTACAAAGAAGCCCTAATCAGGCTATACAAAAGATAAAAATTTAATAAAAAAGATTCTATAAACAGTTTAATAAATCTGAGATCTCAGCTAGATACATTTGGTGTCTGTGAAACATTGTTAAGATTGCACTATTTTGAAGAGTATGATACACTATTCGTAACAGATGATGGCTTATAGTGCACTGGTAATGATGTTACTTACTTGTATTCAGGAGAAAACCAAATCAAAATTGAGCTGGTACTCTGATACACCTATTATTTATCATGTTATTACTCAGTCATGCCTAGCAAAACCCAGGATAATACTTTAAATTAGGCCATGCCTGCTTCCTTCGACATTCTTTACAATTCTGTATTCAATAATCATTTTATCATTCATCACTATGTAGCCTATGGAAATGACAGTGTTGTTATATAAACAATAAGTAAATAATATAATGGACATGTGTGGGTTTTTTGGAATGTCCATGGAAACTCAAAATCTAAGGCTGGGGAAATGACAGTGTTGTTATATAAACAATAAGTAAATAATATAATGGACATGTGTGGGTTTTTTGGAATGTCCATGGAAACTCAAAATCTAAGGCTATGCTCATATCATTAGAAACATCATAACACTAGTGATTTCAATCCATTCTTCCACCTTATATCGGAAGCTTTTGTCACATGCTGTGCACCGATATGGCATGACACCTGTATGGATCCTTCGATGAACCAAGTATGACACCCTCTGGCGGAAGCATTTTCCTGAAATCATGAAATTTAATTGTGGCCTATCTACAATGATAACGTCTTTTGAAATCAATGGTTGTGCATAAACAATGTGAATACACAAATACATTTTGAACAAACACTTTGAAACTCAGTAACACAAGAAATAGATGGCACACGACAGCTTTACAATTGTGCATACCTTATGATTGAAATGTGGGTTTTTGGTAAAAGACACATGCGATTCACTCAATTATTTTACCAACCACTGCACTTATATAAATTTATAAAATTCACACCTTAAAACATTAAAACATTAAAAATGCTCCGACATGTTTCGCTCCTAGGGCCATCATCAGGGAGCTATATTGTCCTTGCTAAAGTTAGACTATTAAAAGTCATATTAATTTCACTATTCCAGTTGGTTTTGTGGCAGCATGCCTGTAATATAAATTATATCAAGTAAGTATCGTCAAAATAAATATAGAATAATTTTATACACAAATAATTAGGCTTGTTGGACAGATGTGAATTTATTCTTACCGTGTTGTGTTGTGTTGCCAAGAGTGCCCTGTTATGGATGTGCATTCTGTGTTTCGTGGCGTTACTTGGTATAATTTATATTACAGGCATGCTGCCACAAAACCAACTGGAATAGTGAAATTAATATGACTTTTAATAGTGTAACTTTAGCAAGGACGATATAGCTCCCTGATGATGGTCCTAG
>Ga0131853_10015459_pt1 | contig 13954 bp, 12 predicted proteins | sample TergutLab28metaG_FD_92764 | JGI IMG/M metagenome (GOLD analysis project Ga0131853, IMG submission 92764) | Labiotermes labralis P1 segment gut microbial communities from Petit-Saut dam, French Guiana - Lab288 P1 (version 2) (version 2) | ecosystem: Host-associated > Arthropoda: Insects >... | reverse complement strand
TCCTTCAAGACGCTGGATGTTCCAATGTTTACGTAGTTATAGTACCTCAGACATCACAATAGTGCCGTTTCAGATGATGTTCATCATTTCAAAACATGGCGAAATTATGATTTCCTGTTGGCCGCGCTGCACGCCATGAAAGAGCATCGTCCGAGATGACCGCGGACCAACGGAAGATTAATTATTCAATCCGCGTTGGCGGTACCGTGAGATATGTAGTTGCGGTCACGGGGGCGTCGGGCATAGCATACGGCGTGCGCATGTTGGAGAGCCTTCCCGGAGAGAGGATATTGGTCATCTCCGACATGGCGAAGAGAATTATACCAGAAGAGACCGGACTTTCAGTGAAGGATGTGGAGGGACTCGCGGATACAGTGTTCGATGACCACGACCTTTTCGCTTCCATCTCCTCAGGAAGTTATCATTTCGACGCGATGATTGTCGCCCCCTGCAGCTCATCGACGCTGGCGAAGATCGCCGCCGGTCTCGCCGACACGCTTATCACAAGAGCAGCGGCCGTTGCCATGAAGGAATCCAGGAAATTGATACTTATCACACGCGAGACGCCGAAGAGTGTTGTGATGTTGGAGAACGAGCTCAAACTGGCGAGATGCGGCGTCACCATACTGGACGCCAATCCGGGATTCTATTCCAAGCCGAAGAGTGTCGACGATATAATATCATTCATAGCCGGGCGTTGTCTCGATCAGCTGAGGATCGAACATTCCCTTTACAAAAGATGGGAATGAACCAAACATCGTTGTTGCGGATCACTCTATGTATATCGCCGGCCTTCCGGGTATCGCCGCCTTCGACTTTCCCTGCGGATCGTATATCCCTTCGTCGTCGGCCGACATCACTTCCACCTTTACGCCGGTCTCGAACGATATGAACGCCGCCGCCGCTGACAGGTGTTCCTTTTCATTGAGCTGCATCAGCGCGCGCCGTCCCTCATTGGACGTTCTTGTCATGTCCGTTGCCAGCTTCTTCGCCAGTTCCGACGCCGCCTTCCCGTGTGGTCTGATGGCCTCATCGGACATGCATATCTTCGTCAGCGTCGGGATGTCCAGCTTACCTTCCGCCGCAAGGTTCAGCGCGATGCCCATTGCCTTGACCTTCCATTGCTGCGTCGTATATATCACGACGCGGCTCGGTTCCATTTTGATGACCTTGATTATTTGTGATATGTCCGATATCACGTCGCGTATAAGCGTCTCGCCGAACTCCGAACCGGCGTTCCCGGCGGGGACCTCGGAGAACTGATATTCCGATACGAGACCTTCGAACCCGCACATGCTCCAGAGCTCCTCGGCCACATGCGGTGTCACGGGGGCCATCGCCGATATCCACATCCTCAGCGCGTCACGTATCACATCGGAGTTGCATCCGTCCCTACGGATGTACCATTTCATGTCGTTGTACATCTCGAAATACGTCTCCGACGTGAGATTCCTGAGATCGAACCTTCCCATTCCTTCGTGAATCGACGCCAGGTGCGTCCCGAATCTGGAGAGTAACCATCCGTCCACGTCCGAGTCGTCCTCCACCTCTACCATCGAGTTGAGGTCGCTGACCATGCTTATTATCCTGTCCAGGCGCTGGCGGTACGACATCACCGTATCCTCATCCCACTCGACGTCCGCGAACGGTGACGCCACATGCGCATAGTACAGACGAAGCGCATCCACGCCGAACTTCTCCGCCGCGCCGGGTATCGGCTGCGCTCCTCCCTTCGATTTTGATATCTTGCTCTTCTTGCCGGTGATGTACCAGTTCACCATTATACCGCGCGGTAGTTTCTCCGGAGGAAGTATCGCCGTGTGGTTGAAGAGGAACGTCGGGAAGTGGACCGTCATGTGCTCCTTCCCTCCCAGGTTCAGATCGAGCGGATACCAATATTGAACGTCCTCCCTTATCTTGTTCAGCAGCTCTTCCGGTATCCCGGTCTCTTTGGACACATCGCTCACATCGCCTTTCAGCAGCACCACGTGGTCGAAGAACGATTCCGTCATCTGCGCCGGCGATATCTGGCCGCTGTTGGCGTAGATGCATATCGTGTAATAGATCGGATACAGCGTGGAATCCGATATCGCCTCTATCGTCCACCTCTCGTCGTACGGGAACTTCGTTCCGAGCCAGTTGCCCTGCCTCACGCATGCGCGCTCCCTGAACCATTCCAGGACGCCGTGGACGTTGTTCTGATATTCCACGGGATTTATCTGCATCGTTCTGCAGTGATCGCTCGTCCTTCTCGTCAATTCCTCATCCGCATAATTGATGAACCACTGATCGTCCACCCGTTTGATCATGACGGGGCTGCCGCATCTGCATATGACCTCTTCGTTGAGGTCGCGGAACAGTTCCGCCTCGCCGGATGTTATCATTTCCTCTCTCATCCGGTCCTTCGCCTCCTCAACGCGGAGTCCTGCGAACTTGCCGCAGACATCCTTCATCCTGCCGGTGTGGTACCCGTCCTTGTAGACCTGTTTCTTGGCATCCTCCAGCATCGGGTCCCCGGACATCTCTATGTCCATTCTCTCTATGATGTCCCGTGCGGGGAAGTCGCCGTATCCGTCCATGGAGATTATCGATATCGGAACGGCGGAGTCTATCTGCTCCTTCGTAAGTTTGTATTCGGACGTGATGTAAGGGTCGTTCTTGACGTCCCTCAGCGATATCCAGTCATCGGGCGCGTCCGACGGTACCGACGTTACAAGTCCGGTACCGACGTTCGGATCGCAGAACCTTGCCGGGAACACCGGCACGGAACGGCGGATCATCGGGGCCTCGCACATCCATCCTACCATATCCTTTCCGTTCACAGTTCCGATGATCTCGCAGTCGTCCATCTGGTACGCGAGCTTCTCGGCCGCCGGTCGGGAGACTATCCATGTCTCATCCCCCTTTCTCATTTTGACGTATTCGACATCCGGGTTCACCCAGAAGTTCACCTGCCCGTAGACCGTCTCCGGCCTCAGTGTCGCGGCCACCAGGAACAGATCGCCGCATTTGAACTTCAGCAGGGTGTACTCCTGCGTCTCGGCGTTGCCGCCTTTGGATATGTCCGTCTCGGAAGCGTCTATCGCGACCGGTCCGCATTGCACGCATGCGGACGCGTAATACGGTTTCTGTATGAGCAGTCCGGCGTCGTTCAGTTTCATGAACTGCCACTGCATGAATTTAGCGTAATCATCGCATAATGTGCACGTGAACCTTCTCCAGTCGGACAGGAATCCGAACTTTTTCCAGTAATCGTTCACGTATATGTCATTGAAGAAACACACCACCGATTTAGGGTCCTTCATGGCCTCCAGCTGCGCGTCGGTACATCCGTTGCGTCTAAGATATTCTATCATCCCGTCCTCTTCCCGGGATATCCTGTGCGCCAGCGTTATCGCACCGTTGCCGGTCGCGTGCGTTCCAACGGGGAAAAGCACGTTGTGGCCCGTCATCCTTTTATATCGTCCGATGGCGTCTGCGTAAGTGTACCCTCTCATGTGTCCAACGTGCAGATATCCGGTCACGCCGGGGTATGCGAAAACTATCATGAACTTGGGCCTGTCGTCTCTTTCGGCGATCCCAAGCTCCCGTGATTGCCATTCCCTCTGCCACTTATCTTCCATTTCCCTGTAGCTGGATGCCATCGGTGGTGTCCCTTCCGGTGCACACGGGATTATGTGCCCGTATTATATACTTATTTGAAGATATTATATTATAAAGAACTATATGCGGCGCGTACCCCTGCCGCATATCGTTCCCTGTTCGTATTACAAGTGTAATACTTTTGTAAACAGATTTATATATCACGTATTACATATATGTTTTCAGAGTCAGAAGGGGATGCACTCTACGTAACGTCTGAGAAGGTGGAAAACTATGGACGGAAAAAAGAACGAGGAAAAGGTTATATCGCTCCGGATGGGAGCCGAGGAGATCCTGGCAATGGGAAACTACTTGGTGGAGCATGCCGACCTCGGCCTCAATACGTCACAACTCATAAGGACCGCCGTCATGAAGTATATAAGAGGGGATGCTGAAAATACTTCGTCGGACAAAAAGGGAAGCGGGATATTCGTCCGCTTGAGCAAAACGGAGCTGGCCGCGGTCGCTCTGGCATTGGAGACCGGACCGTACATCGACGAGGAGGAATTCATAAGGGACTCCCTTAGGAAGACCATCGCACCAAGGATCGATGAACAGAACGGGAACCTGCTGGAAACGGCGCAGAAGCTTACGCTCTGAACGAATGGAACAGAAGGGATGGGATCACGGAACTACGGGGCTGAGCCCCGTCGTTCCGTAAGCAAGTGAGGGATGGAAATGGAAACAAAAATACGTGCAACAACAAATGTGTTGACGGTCGAGCCGCGTATAGCGGTCGTCGGTATCGGAGGCGCCGGCTGCAATGTTGTCAATGACATATATTGGGCGGACGGGTCCATAGACACCATTGCCATCAACACTGATAAGGATTCATTGAGACAGACGAGGGCCGATGCCAAGGTCTGTCTTTGTAAGGATGTCACGAAGGGTGAGGGCGCGAAGGGCGATGTCCTTCTTGCCGAGAGATGCGCGAAGGCGCATGTGGACGAGATAAGAGAGGCTCTTGAGGGTCACGACACCGTGTTCGTGGTCGCTGGGATGGGCGGCGGGACCGGTACCGGTGTGGCACCGGTCGTTGTGGATATCGCGCATTCGATGAACATCATAACGTTCATGATAGCGATCAAGCCCTTCTCGTTCGAGATGCAGAGGAAGAGGGTCGCCAAGGAAGCGATAAAGAGGATAAACGCAAGATGTCCGATGACAGTGGTCATCGAGAATGACAAGATACTCTCCAATTTCCCGCACATGACCGTGAACGACGCGTTCGAATCGGTCAACGGGAGCGTCGTCGGATTCATCGGCGAAAAGAAGAGAAAGCTCTCAGAGGCTATGATCGCCCAGCTCAGCACCATCGACACGATGATAGAGGAGCGGGACGAGCCTCATTCGCTCTCGATGTTCGCCGGCGACAGAGCGGACGCATAATTACGATGATATCTCCCCCGGACGGGCGCAAGCCCGTCCAACAATCTTTTCGCTATCTTTAGATAGTTTTTCTGTTATGGCATCTGTATGCGTGTCGGCCTCATAGTCAATCCGATAGCGGGCATGGGCGGTTCCGTCGGTCTCAAAGGTACCGACGGTGACGCATACACCAAGGCACTGGAGCTTGGTGCCATCAGGATGTCCCATTTCGCCGCGAAGAGAGCGTTGTCTTCAATCCGCCCGGATATAGAGTTCACGTCGGCGAGATACATGGGCAGCGATGTTCTCGACTATTTGAGCATACCTCATGAGGTCATCGACACCGCATCGAAGGACACATGCGGTTCGGACACCAAGAAGATCGCGAAGATGATGGAAAAGAACTGTGACCTCATCATGTTCTGCGGAGGGGACGGCACCGCGAGGGACATACTGGATGCGGTCGGGACATCTGTTCCCGTGTTGGGCATCCCTGCGGGGGTGAAGATGTATTCGTCCGTGTTCGCGACAACGCCGGAAGATGTCGCGAACATCGTCCACGGGTTCGCCACCGGTTACGTCAAGGTCACCGGCCGCGACGTCATGGACATAAACGAGGAGGATCACAGGAATGGGATATTGTCGGCGAAGTTCTACGGTTGTCTCAATGTCCCGTATCTCCCCACGGCCGTCCAGGACTGTAAAGGGATATATGAAGGCAACAATGAGAACGAAGAGATCGATGAGGTGGCCGAGTACATAGTATCGACGATGGAGGATGATACCCTCTATGTGATAGGTCCCGGCAGCACCGCCGGCCGCATAATGGAGCGCATCGGCCTGGATCACACTTTACTCGGCATAGATGCGGTGTTCGGCGGGACCGCGGTGGGTACGAACCTCAATGAGAAGGGGCTTTTGGACCTGGTCGGCAGATATGAAAGAACTGTGCTCATACTCGGTATAATAGGAAAACAGGGGTTCTTCCTGGGCCGCGGGAACAAGGAGCTCACGCCGGCCGTCATCAGGAAGATAGGTGCTGACAACATCGTCCTGGTGTCGGGTCTCACGAAGCTCAACGATCTGAAGGAGCTTCATGTGGACACGGGAGACCCTCAGCTGGATCAGGAATTAAAAGGATATAGGAAAGTGGTTTTCAGGTACGCCAGGGAGCGCCTGGTCAAGGTCACATGATCATGACGATAATTTGAGCGCCTCGTAGTTGTACACCTTCTTCGGGCAGCTGAACTGACATCTGTAGCACGCGGTCCCTAAACACTTCTTCGTCTTTACGTGCACTACCTTATCGTCATCCATCCTGAGCGCCGATTCGGGGCATTCCCTCTCGCACGCCTTGCAGCCGTCGCATCCGTTGAACTTTCCGGTGAGCTCGCGGCCGATGTCCCTTATTATCGTCAGTCCCCTGTCGCCGAGTATCGGTATGTCACGTTCAGCTATCCTGAACACCTCGGCCCTTCCGGTGACCTTCGGCAGCTGCTGTATCCCTGCCATCTCCAGGTTGTCGTTGTACTGCGACATCGGCATACCCTCGGTCCAGTACGCAAGTTCCTGGATGTATATCTGCTCAAAGACCTTGTCAGTGGCGAACATCACATGGTTCGCCCTTATGCTGTCGGCGATCGACTGCAGTTCATCCAGTATTTCGGGCTTGCGGAGTATGTCCGTCGCCATGGCCAGTGATGTGTTGCCTATCTGGTACATCTTCTTGCAGGACGGCGGGACAAGCCCGACGGCGCGTGCCTTCTCGGCGTCCACATAGGTACCGGTCGCTCCGGACATGTACATTATGTTCAGGTCGGGGAATTTGATACCTGCATGCTCCAGCAATGTGAAATGACCGGCCCTCATCGCACCGATCGCCTTGGCGGCCTCCGATATGTCATGGTCCGTCACGAATATGCCGTCCTGCAGGACCAGACGTCCGCTGTCCGACTGCAGTTTGCCCTTCCTCCATAGGTTGGAATCCATGGCAGCGGCAAGAACAGCGACGACTCCCGTTCCGGTGATACCGGCGGCCTTTCCGTGCATCTCGCCCTCATCGGTGACCAGTCCCATCGCAAGGTCCAGGAGGTCTCCGGGCAGCGGCATGAGATTGTCGTCCAGCACTTTACATCTCCAGTTGAACTCATATTCGAGATCGCATATCGCACCGGGCGATGCCAGCATCCCGTGCTCGATGTGCTGACCCTCCATCGCCGGGCCGGCGGCGGCCGAACCTGTGTATATCTCGTCGCCCACCTTCAACGCCATCTCGGCGTTCGTTCCGTAGTCGGTGACAAGACAGTTCTCCTTCTGATCCAGGAAACCGCTCTTCACGAGCATCGCAAGCGCATCGGCACCGATCTCATGCTTTATCGCCGGCGGGACGAACAGTTCCGCGCGGTCCGGAAGTTCGAGACCGACATCCACTGCGGATATCACCCTCGCGTTCCTTTTTAAAGGGGTTATCCCGCGGGTCTTCCATGCCTGCTCCCCTGCATATGCGAGGTCGTCTATGTCCATGTTCTGGAACAACGACAGTTGGATGGGGTTACCGCATATCGCGACCTTCTCCACTTTGTTCAGTTCTATTCCCAGATTGTTGATGACCTGGTTCGCGGTGCTGATCAATATCTGATGCGCCAGGTCCTTTCCCATTTTGATGCAGAAGGTCAAGTGATCCATGATGTTCGCACCGGGTAATGGGTGCGATTCCGTGATCGCTGTCGATAATATTCTGCCGGAAGAGAGTTCGACCGCATGAGCTCTCGTCCCGCTAGTCCCTATGTCTATAGATATTCCGTACATATTCATCACTCCAATTCGATAATGTTCTTATTTTTGATCTTAAAACCTTTTGAGACCAGTGCGCTCCTCATCCTCTCCGCCAGTTCGACGCGGTCAACGTCGACGACGGCCGCCATGAACCGTATGTTCACGCGAACACCGTCCGCCAGGGACCCGTGGTGCTCCACTCCCGTTCCTAGGTCCGTCAGGTTAAGCGTCATCGTCCTCTCCCCGTCGGTCGCGGCCATTTTCACGTGCCCGAGGAAACAGCCGGCGGATGCCTTGATCCATCCGGCCACCTCCATCATCACGGAATCGAGCGCGTCCAGGACGGACGCGGACATGCTGTCATGGGATGTGTTCAGACCATGCGCGGTGCCGCCAGATTCGAGAGGGTCACTCATTGAGTATCCTCCTTACCACCTCATCGATGCCTTCCTCGGTGACCGCTGACACCCGTATGATATCTCTGCCAGCATGCATAGACCTTAACTTACCGGTAATCACCTCTACGTCCCCCTCGCTGCAGAGGTCCACCTTTGTTATCAATATCAGATCGGACGCATGAAGTTGCCTCTTAAAGAACTCCTCTTTGTTCTCCATCAGCTCATAGAACCGTTTGGCGTCCGCGAGACCGACGATCATCGTCCTGTCGGAATCTATGAGGGACGTTCTGACCAATTCCTTCACTTTGTGCGGCAGCGCCAGTCCCGTAGGCTCTATTATGATCACATCCGGATGGATGTCACGGTCTATGTTCTTCAGCGCGTTCTGAAGTGTGCCCGACAAAGAACAGCATATGCATCCGTCAGGCAGCTCAACGGCATCGTACCCTTCCCCTTTTATGGTGGCGCCATCGATGCCGACCTCGCCCATCTCATTTACCAATATCGCCACGGTCACGCCCGTACGTCTGCACCTGCCGGCGATCTTCATGAGCAGTGTGGTCTTTCCGGTTCCGAGGAATCCTCCTATAATACAGGTGAACATTAAGATAAAAACAGAGAAGCTGGTATTTATTAACTACTGATATTTTAAAAACACTTTGCACCGTTAAGACTGGCGCGAAGGACAGTTAGGAGCGTGTTTGGTATTAATACCTTTCTTTAGATACAAAGTATATTTACGATAAAAAAACACTCATCAGTGTTTATACTTTTCCATGTTCGTTCTTAAAATAAGTGGTATTATATACAATCAAGACTCTCCACAATTGTTTAGTTTTCTGGATGTATCATCCATCCTCAGTCTTCCTTTAATAGCCTTCAACAAAATGTTCCTATGCGAGTGTTCGGCATGCCGGACGCTCGGGAGGCAAAGAATATGTTGAGCAAAAAAGGAGTGGACTTCGGGTTCATTCTCAAGCGCTATGATATAGAGGCTGAGAATCAGAACACCCCGGAATCCGTTGCGAAGAAGATGTTGCCGAAAGACGCTGTCTTCAAAGCCTGTGCAGAGGACGTCCTCTACATGAGGTTCAAAGACGTCGGAAAGACGGTGACCGAAGCGCTGAAGACAAAGAAACCCTTGGACATCATAAACGAGGGACTTGTCCCGGGCATGGAAATCGTGGGAAAGCTTTACGCAGACCACATCTACTACCTGCCTGAGATCATGCTCGCGGCAAAGACGATGGAGATCGGTATCGCCCTGGCTGAGAAGCAGCTCGCTGGCGGAAGGACAACGAAAGGTCTCGCCATCATGCACGTCGCAGAGGGTGACCCGCACGACATCGGAAAGAACATCGCAGTCGTCATGATGAGGGCATCGGGCTTCAGCGTCATCGACATGGGCAGAGATGTACCGGTCGACGATGTGGTCGCAGCGGTCGTCAAAGAGAAGCCTTTCCTGGTAACCGGAACGGCGCTCATGACAACGACGATGAGTGCATTCCCCGACATCGCGGCCAAGCTGGTCGCGAAGGGAATAAAGATACCCTTCATGTCCGCAGGAGGCGCCGTGAACAGAGAGTTCTCGGAGGGCTTCGAGCTCGGTATCTACTCGGAGAAGGCACCGCAGACCCCGCCGATAGCTGACAAGATCATCGCTGGCTACGACTGGAAGAAGGTCCGCGCTGAGTGGGACAACATAGTCGGAGGTGCGTAAATATGGCTATAACGAGATACACAAAGATGGCGTATGACAAAGCGGATGACATGGTATTCGGTACCGCAAAGCACCCGGTGTCATACGGTTTCGGAATAAAGGTCGGTGCAGGACGTGTAATACCTGAGCTGAACTACGCTCCGAGGCCCGGAAAGGAGAAAGACATCGCCCTGATCACCAAAGAGTACGTCGACTACATCACACAGGATGCGGTCAACCGTGCGGTCACCCTTGGTTTCCCCGACCTCCAGCTGGAGACGGAGTGGATATCCCAGATGGGTACCAACTCGAAGATGGCAGAGTCGATCGTCTCCGGACAGACGGCGCTCTTGGAAAAGATGCACGACAAATACGGCATAAACCTCGCTATCAGGCACACCCTGCCTGACCAGAGAGAGGCAGACCAGGGTCTGAGGCCGAAGATGGACAAGCTCCGCACATACCCGGAGAGGCTTATCATATCCGCAGAGATCGCTTGTGAGAACGGCGCATCCCTGATATCCTGTGAGACCATGGGCGGAAAAGAGCTTCTTGACTACGGTGTGATGACCGGTGACATAACGGCTTGTCTGTTCGGTATCGGATACCTCGGCTCACTCGACATGAGCTGGATCTGGCCGCAGTTCGTCGACATCTGCAAGAAGAACAAGGTAGTTCCGGGAGGAGACACGAACTGTTCCGGTGCCAACACCACAATGTTCATGGCAGGCGGTTACCTGGACAACGATGTTCAGAGGACCTTCTCCGCTGTAACGAGGGCCTTCGCCGCGGCGAGGACACTCTGCGCATGGGAGTGCGGTGCAACCGGACCTGACAAGGACTGCGGTTACGAGGGGCCGATCTGTAAAGCGATCGCCGGAAAGCCGAACGCCCAGGAGGGTAAGAACTGTCAGTGCGCTCACGCGGATCTTCAGGGTAACCTGATGGCCCAGATAACGGATGTCTGGTCCAACGAGTCCGTCGAGTACCACTCTGAGTTCGGTGGTTCGTCTGTTCAGTGCTGGCTGGGATCCTTGGGTTACGAGGTCTCGCTGATGAACACCGCGATAGCCTTCGGCAAAGAGAAGACGCTCAGAGACCTGTACATGTTCTCCGACCGCGCAAGGGGTCCGGAGGGTTACGTCCTCGCATACGACAACGCCTACAAGATCGGTCAGGCGATCGTTGCAGAGGGCAAGGACCTGTACGCAAGGGCGAAAGCCGCTGGTCTCACCGCCGCCAAGATCATACGCGACGGCAACAAGAAGAAAGAGATCCTGCTCACCGCGAAACAGAAGGACGTTCTCGACAGCATCATAAAGACGCTGGAGAAACTGCCGGACGAGGAGAGCAAGTTCCTCGACTACTGCCTGAAGACCTACAAGGATGTTCCGGCATTCAACCCGAAGAACTACGACCTCTGAGGTTAACAACCAAACCTTTTACCTTTTTTTTATATTCATCATTACCGAAGGTCATGTGATAACAGTAACCTGGACGCATATAGCCAGTATATCGAAAATAAAAGGAACGGGCGCGTTACGCGCCCTGATTGAAATTATTTGTTCATCGCTTCGTAGCCCATGTCGAACGCCTTCTCGTTCAGGTCCCTGAACTTCTCCGGAACAAGTGAGAGCAGCGATGCCCTGACCGCATCCTTCGGTATCGGGAAGCCTTTCGCGGCTGCGGCAGCACCTATCATCACCGCATTCGCGGCAACGGACTTACCGGCCTTCTCGGCTATGGACGTCGCTCCTATGGATATCAGGTTGCTGGTGACCTTTGCCACGGCCGCCGTCATCTCGCTTATCTCAGGATACTTCGAGAGTCCGGCCGTAACGGTGGGCGGGTAAACCGGGTCCAGGTTCATTACGACCACTGTATCCTTATTTCCGAGCGTCAGATTCCTGCAGGTCTCTGCGGGCTCGAACCCAAGTATCATGTCCGCCTCCCCCTCCGATGCCAGCGGGCTTACCACGTTGTCACCGATCCGCAGGGTCGATATGACGCTGCCGCCTCTCTGCGCCATGCCGTGGACCTCGCTCATCGCAACATTGCGTCCTGAGTTCATGGCCGCACTCCCCAGGACCATCGACGCCAAAAGCACGCCCTGTCCTCCGACACCGACTATCTGAACAACGTATTTCACTGTACCACCTCTATCGATCCGGCAGGACATACATTACCGCACATCGAGCACCCTATACATTGGGATGCGTCTATCGACACGATACCGTCCTTCTTCATCAGGGCAGGGCACGCGATAGAGGATATGCATATCGAGCACCTCTTGCACGTGTCCTGATTGACCCTGCATGTTCTCGGTTCGAGCAGTTTCTCCTTCTTCAGTTCGAGCGGACAGGCGCGCTTCGCTATCACTACCGACAGACCGTCATAATCGATCGCTTTCTCCATAGCGGCGACGGATGCGTCTATATCGTACGGGTCCACCGTGATCACGAAATTCACTCCCAAGCCCTTCACCAGCGCCTCTATGTCCATCGGCTCCGTCTTACGGCCGCCGTGGTCCCTTCCTGTGCCCGGATGCGGCTGGTGGCCGGTCATCGCTGTGGCGCGGTTATCCAGCACCACGGTGACGAACTTGTGGCCGTTGAACACCGCCGACACCAATGGCGTTATACCACCGTGGAAGAACGTCGAATCGCCGGCGAACGCTATGACCTTTTGATCCGTTGCCTCACAGAATCCGCATGCCGCTCCGATCCCGCCGCCCATGCATAATATCATGTCGGCCATCATGAACGGAGGCGATGCACCGAGTGAGTAACATCCTATGTCCGAACTGTATATCACCGGCTTTCTGCCGACAGCTTTCCTGATGGCATGGAATATCCCGCGGTGCGGGCATCCGGCGCAGAGCGTCGGAGGTCTGAGAGGTATCTCCACATCCGGTTTCGGCAGCGGTTCCTTTTTCTCTCCGGTCTCAGCGATATCACGCAGTGCCAGCACGGTGTCCGGCGAGTATTCGAACGCCATGGGGAGATCCCCGGTCCTCTTGCCGTGTATCTTCACGGAGATGCCGTTCTGTGCGGCGATACGGTACACCTGGTCCTCGAGGAACGGTTCCAGTTCCTCGACGACGATTATTTTTTCTTTACCCTTCATGAAGTCCGCTATCTTCTTCTCCGGAAGCGGATTGGTGAAACCTAATTTCAGTATCGATACGTTCTTCAGTCCTTCTTTGACGTAGGTGTATGCGACACTGGATGTTATGACGCCTATCTTTCCGTCGCCGTCTATGAAATTGAGTTCCGACGCCTCGGACATCTCGGCGGCCTTCTTGTTCAGTTCGAGTAACCTTATGCGGTTGACCCTCGCGTTGGACGGGATGTTCACGAACCTCTTGAGGTCCCGCTGGAACTGCGACTTCTTGGGAACGTCCTTTATCTCGCCTATCGGCACGATACCTCTGGCGTGGTTGATCCGGGTGGTCGTCCTGAACAGCACGGGAAGCGTCAGCTCCTCCGATATGTCGAAGGCTTTCTTGATCATCTCCTTGGCCTCGGCGGGCGTTGAAGGTTCCATCATCGGCAGCAGCGCCAGCTTCGCGTACATTCTATTGTCCTGCTCGTTCTGTGAACTGTGGGCCGACGGGTCATCTGCGGAAAGTATGACCATTCCCCCTCTCACTCCTCCGTACGCCAATGTGAGCATCGGGTCCGCGGCCACATTCACGCCCACATGCTTCATGAACACGAAGGTGCGTACACCGGACATCGCGGCTGCGGCGCCTGCCTCCATCGCCGTTTTCTCGTTCGTTGAAAATTCAAAGAATATGCCGTACTTGTCCCCTATCTTCTCCAGGTTGTTCCCTATCTCCGACGACGGCGTGCCCGGGTACGTGGACGCGAATCCCACACCCGCCTCTATTACACCGCGGGTGATCGCGTCGTTGCCCAACAGCAGCTCCTTTCCCTTATCATTCGCTGACATCTCAAATCCTCAGAATTAACCGTACAATAAGTAGTCAGATTTAATCATTATTGCGCTACGACCGCAACAGATATTAATGAAATACCAATTGGAAGGCTTGCGCGGGGGTAGTCAAGCC
>Ga0131853_10015458_pt1 | contig 13954 bp, 12 predicted proteins | sample TergutLab28metaG_FD_92764 | JGI IMG/M metagenome (GOLD analysis project Ga0131853, IMG submission 92764) | Labiotermes labralis P1 segment gut microbial communities from Petit-Saut dam, French Guiana - Lab288 P1 (version 2) (version 2) | ecosystem: Host-associated > Arthropoda: Insects >... | reverse complement strand
CTTTCTGTACCTTGTGTATAAACTGTGGATCAAGGTCTTCCATGCAATGTGAAGCCAATGTTTGAAAATCAAGTGTTTTGGTATATTTTCCGGCGATGATCAAATCGGTGTTGATATTGTCTCTGTAAACGAGTGCTCTTCCCGTCATTTAACATACCTCCCTTGGGTCAGTAATCACGCCGGTCAGGGCTGATGCTGCCGCAGTAGCCGGTGAAGAAAGATAAACAAACGCCTTATTGTTTCCCATACGCCCCAAGAAATTACGATTAGATGTTGAAAGCACCGTTTCTCCGTCGGCCGGAACGCCACCCAATGTTCCAACGCACAATGAACAACCCGGCATCGTGAGTGCGACTCCTGCATCAATCAGGTCGGCTATGTAACCCAAGGCCATAGCTTCTTTCATAACAGCGGCAGAAGCGGGACAAACGATCATGCGTGTATTGGGAGCCAGACGCTTCCCGCGCAAGATATCAGCTGCGACGCGGATGTCTCCGAGCCTTCCGTTAGTACAACTGCCAAGATAAACCAGGTCTACTCGTTGTCCTTTTAATTCGGAGGCCGGCTTGATGTTGTCCACCGCATGAGGGCAAGCTACAACTGGCACGAAGTTTTGCGCATCATAATGCATTACCTTAGTATAAACAGCGTCCATGTCAGGCATCAGTGAAGAGTCGCTTAAAGCCGGAATAAAAACGCCTGATTTAGCTCCCATTTCAACGCTCATATTACAAACAGTAACAGCATCCTCTTTTGAAAGAGCGGCAAAACCATCTCCTGCGAATTCAATCGCCAGATAATTTGCGCCATCGCTTGTTACATCTCCTATAAGGGTGAGAATCAAGTCCTTCGCGTATACGTTTATCGGCAATGCCCCTGTTAACTCAAACCTCAGCGTCTCAGGCACACGAAGCCATGTCTTCCCGGTACGCAGCGCTGCACCTAAATCAGTAGACCCCACGCCAGTCGCGAAGGCCCCCACCGCTCCGTAAGAGCAAGTATGAGAATCAGCGCCTAATACGACATCCCCTTCACTAACATGGCCGCGCTCCAATATAACCTGATGGCAGACGCCCATGTTCTGATCGTAAAGAACGGCGCCCTGCTCTATGGCAAAATGCCGAATAAACTGGTGAAGATTTGCAATGTGTTCATTCGGACAGGGAGTTGCGTGATCAATCACAATGATGCTGTTTTCAGGTTTAGCCAGCCGTTTACCGCCCATTTCCTGAAATGACTTGATGGCAAGTGGAGCAGTGGTATCGCTAACCATCATGCAATCCAGAGAGACAATGATAGTGTCGTTCGCCTGTACCGATCCCCCTGCTTTTCTGCCAAGAACCTTTTCTACAAAAGTGTACCCCACTCCACAATTTCCTCCTCTGTTAAATCATGCAAACTCATTTATCAGGCGATATATTTCATTAGATGAAAATTGATTTCTTTTTATTATATCACTATAACGCAAATACGATTCAATGTTTTTTATTTTTACAAGGCGTTCTGCCCTTCAAAGCCATTTTTAGCTTTATATCTTAAATTTGGGAACCATCAAACTCTGATTTCACTGCTATATATTTTGCTGACATAGAAAATAGCTTTCATCTACAGAAAAACACGAGCTATGCTACAATGAACAATAACTTAGATGTACATTGATCTGGGAGACGCAATGATTATGACTAATGATTACAATGTTCGAGCGGTGGAGCGGGCTATTCAAATACTCAACTGTTTTGCTGTTGATGGCAAAGAAGCTTTCTCTTTAAAAGAAATTTCAACGCATATTTCCCTTTCTCCCAGCACGACACTAAGACTGCTGTCCACCTTAGAGCGAGCTAATTATGTCTTTAGGGATTCAAACAATCAAAAATATTACCTTGGCTTTAAGCTTGCGCAGATTAGCAACTTGGCTTTTTCCAACCTGGATGTGTGCCGTGTGGCACACCCGTTTTTGGAAAAACTTCACGCTTCGTTCAATGAAAGCACCGGATTATACCTGCTCAAACGCGACCAGAGGGTTTGTATTTCGCGGCTGGAAGCCACCAAGTCGCTTCGCAGCGTAGTTCCGATCGGCAGCAGCCTACCACTTACAAGAGGCGCTTCAGGGCGTGTTTTGCTAGCTTACCTGCCTGAGGACAGAATTAAATTCCTGCTCGAAAGCGATCCGTTTACAAATATGGACGAGCTTAAACTACTGCGCCAGAAAGGGTACGCGATCAGCCACGGCGAGCGCGAAGCAGGGGTAGCGTCCATCGCCGCACCTATTTTTGACTGTAACGGAAAAGCTTTTTCATCCCTGTTCATCAGCGGGCCAGCGCCGCGATTTGACGAGCATTTAACCGCCAGAATGATTGAGGACATCATTGATTGCGCGAATAGCATTTCGCTTGGTATGGGATATCGCCCAGAAACCAAATCAACACCTGAAGAGTGACTAAAAATGCATCAATTTGCCAATATTTCCAGCTCTCACAGCCTGGCGACTCTTTTGTGTGCAAAAGCAAAAACGCTATTTACTGCAGTAAATAGTGTTTGTCATCATCTGCTTACAACTTGGCTTCAAACACCGATTTCAGGCTCTTCCTCAAGCGCTTGCGCCGCGCGGTTACCTCCACTTTTCTTTGCTGCGATCATAGCATCGTAAGCTGCGCCAACGAAAGAAGAAACATCCATAGATTTACGGAACGCGGCAACGCCTGAGCTGAACGTCAATTCGCTGTTTTCTCTGAACGCCGTGCGAATCATGTTGTGCAGTTTATCAGCCAGGCGCACCGTCTCTTCCAAAGGCAGGTGCGTAAGGATTATAAATTCATCCCCTCCCCAGCGGCCGAAAAAATCGGTCAGGCAGATGTGTAGCTTGGTCTCGTCAGCAAATTCTTTCAGCACTTTATCGCTGGCAGCGTAGCCGAGGCGTTCATTTAGTTTACGAAACCCGTCTATATTCAATATTATCAGGGATAAAGCTCCTCTGTATTTCGCGGCGCTCTCTGTCTCCGTTTTTAGTACGCGCTCCATGCCTTGGCGGTTCAATATTCCTGTGGAGGCGTCGGTCATTGACGCTCGTTTCAATTGTTCTTCAGCACGCCGCAGCTTTGTGTTGTCCACGCAGTTTATCAGCGTGCAGGTACGGCCCTCCCATTGCAGGCGCGCGCCCGCGAGTTCTAGCGATAGAATTTCACCGTCTCTGCTTGCTGCTCTACGCTCTAAGTTTTCAAAAGTCCCTTCACACATGGCTTTTACGAAACCATGTGTCGTGTTTTCGCTGGCAAAATCGCTAGGCAAGAGAATTTCATCGATCAAGCGCCCAATCACGCCATCGCGAGAAAGCTTTAACGCGCTCAAAAAATTCACGTTGGCCTCCACGCAACGAGCGCTGTCATCCACAATCAAAAACATTCCAGGAATAGCGTCCAGGGATTCTGCCTGCGATAAATCATTCCGAGCACCAGCCAAGTTTGGTTTTGGTTCGTTTTCTTCTACTCTTTTTATTTTTTCTGCGTCATTGGCTTTGCGTTCCATCAGGTCGGTGATGTCGAAAGCCATTATTTGAATGGATTCATTTCCGTGGTATGCCAAGTGGGAACACTCCATATCCAGCCAGCGAGTGGTTCTGTCGGAGCGCATAAATGATAAAGCCGTGTGAACAGGCTCTTTTATTGCGTTTTTCAACATAGATTCCACATCTACTGCACAAGCTGGGGTGGAAAACGATTGCAGCGTGGCGCTTGCGCCTGGTTTCATCTGAAACCCGAAAAAATTTTCCGCTCGGCGGTTCATAGCGCGGAATTTACCGTCCGTAGCCAGGATGAAGCACAGGAAAACACTGCTGTCCATAAGCGCCAGATATCGCTGCTCAATTTCGCGCAGCACTTTCTCGGCGCGTTGCATTTTCATAAGATTTCTTTCTATTTCAACAACACTTTGAAGAAGCTTGCTTTTTTCACCATCTCCCATATAAGTCTCGGGGTAGGGAGCTTGCTCAGTCATAGGAATCCTTCCTTTCGGTTTTTTGGGCTGATTTTGTGTACTTTGTTGGTTATTCCCTGCTTGCTGCTTAAAGAATTCGATCAATATTTCTCCGTTCGTTGAGAAAAGCATGCTCAAGTCGATAAGTGAGTACTCCTTCTCTTATCATTGCCTACAGCCGCTCAATCTCACCAGCTACGAAATCAGCAGCTCGTCTTCCATCGTTATACCTCTGCTACACCGCCAAACCCTGCAAATACCTGACCATGAACGCACGCGCTTCGTCAATACCTGAGCGGTCTTCGCCGGAGGTTATAATCGGAACATCGGTGGAGATGAGGCCGTCTTTAACGTATTGCTGCAGCGTGGCGCGCCTTTTGCTTTTTGCTATTTTGTCGGCTTTCGTGAACAAAACCATAAGCGGTTTACTTTGCTGCGAAAGCCATTCCTGAAGCAGACGGTCGTTATTTAAAAGTCCGTGACGGAAATCCGCCAAGTGGCAGACCAAAACCAGAGAAGCGCGCTTCTCAACGTAGGACGACGTAAGCTGTGACCATACTTTTTTATCGGTCTTGCTACTGCGTGCGTAGCCGTACCCGGGAAGATCAACCAGCCGGAAAGAGACCGTTCCGGTCTCTACCCGGTAAAAATTGATACTTCGCGTCTTTCCAGGCGTTGCACCAACGTAAGCGAGCTTCGAGCCAAGTATCGCGTTTACCAGCGTGGATTTTCCCACGTTGGAGCGTCCGGCCATTGCTATTTCAAGTATTCTTGGCTCGTTTTCCGGCGGGAACTGGCCTGTATTAAAGGCCGTTGCCTCTACTGATACTTTCCAACTCACGCGACTAACGCCTTTTTAAAAACTGTGCCAACTTCCGAAGCATAGAGAAAAGTCATGTCGCCCAATATATCATGCGGAATTTCCTCAACGTCTACCTGATTGGCCTCGGGAAGGATTATCTGGTCTATTCCGTAACGCTTGGCGGCCAGGATTTTTTCGCGGATGCCTCCGACCGGAAGCACGCTTCCTCGCAGGGAAATCTCTCCCGTCATCGCGATTTTGGGGTTCACTTTACGTTCGCTGACCGCCGACAAAATAGCGGTTGCCATCGTAATTCCCGCCGAGGGCCCGTCTTTTGGCACAGCTCCGTCCGGAACGTGGACATGTATATCAACGGATTTCCAGTCGAAATCGCCGATACCGAGGCTACCGCTTTCCGCGCGGAGGTAGCTGACGGCGGCTTTCGCGGACTCCTGCATCACATCACCGAGGTTTCCGGTGAGCGCAAGGTTTCCCTTGCCCTTCATCGTAACGGCCTCAATTATGAGCACGTCTCCGCCCGAACCCGTCCAGGCCAGCCCAACGGCGTTGCCTCTCTGGGCTTTTTTGGGCACGTTCGCGCCGTAAAGTTTCGGCGGGCCGAGGTAGTCTTTAAGCTCCGACGCTTTTACGCTCACGGGCAACTTAAAGCTTTCTCCCTTATCCGAGGCCTCCACCAGTTTTCGCGTTATTTTGCGCGCGATGGTCGAAAGCTCGCGTTCGAGCCCTCGGACTCCGGCTTCGCGAGTGTACGCGGAGATAACTTTCGACAAAATTCCCTGTGACAATTTTACTTTTGAAGAATCCAGCCCGTGCTCTTTCAGCACCCTAGGCAAAAGATGCCTTTGCGCTATGCACATTTTTTCCTGGCTGGTGTAGCCGGAAAGCGGTATCACTTCCATGCGGTCAAGCAAAGGCTTTGGAATGCTGTGCGTCGCGTTGGCCGTGGTTATGAAAAGTACCTCGCTTAAATCAAAAGGCACCTCAAGATAATGGTCGGTAAAATTGTAATTTTGCATGGGGTCAAATGCTTCCAACAAAGCCGACGCTGGGTCGCCTCTGGAATCGTGACTCAATTTATCTATTTCGTCAAGCAATATCAATGGGTTGCAGCTTTCCGCGCGGGCAAGTTTTTGGATGATGCGCCCAGGCAGAGAGCCTATGTACGTCCTGCGATGGCCGCGAATTTCGGCCTCGTCCCGCACCCCGCCAAGCGATACGCTGACAAATTTGCGATCCAAGGCTCTAGCAATGGAGCGGCCAAGCGACGTCTTGCCAACGCCGGGAGGCCCCACGAAACATATTATCTGCGCTTTCATGTCGTCTCCAGCCTGTCTGCGCACAGCCAAAAATTCCAGAATCCGATCTTTGACCTTGTCCAGCCCGTAATGGTCTTCTTCCAGAAGCTTCGCCGCGTTGGAGATGTCCATGTTGTCAACTGTGCGTTTATTCCACGGCAAGTCGATAAGCCAGTCCAGATAATTGCGAACCACCGTGGCCTCAGGTGACATGGACGGCATTTTCATCAGGCGATCTAGTTCCCTTTGGGCTTTTGTCCTGGCCTCGTCGCTCATGGCGGAGTCCGCTATTTTTTTCTCGTACTGAGAAAATTCTCCCCCGCCGCCCTCGCTAGGGCCCTGCCCCAGTTCATCCTGAATTATGCGAAGCTGCTCGCGCAGGTAATATTCCTTCTGGTGTTTGTCCACGACTGAACGAACTCGATCCTGAATATCATGTTCAAGTTCGAGAATATCTATTTCCTCGGTCAGCATTTTGAGAAGAACAGCCAAAGCCGATTCCAGATCGGCAGTTTCCAGGAGGCGCTGTTTCGCCTCTTGCTTCACGGCAATGTGAGCGCCAACCAGGTTAACAAGCTGGCCGACGTCTTCAATCCCTAAAATAGAGGTCATAACTTCGCCAGGTATACGCGGTTGCAAAACGTTGTATTTTTCGAAGCCTTCCAGAACACAACGCTTCAGCGCCTCAATGTTTGGAGTGTTCAGTTTATGCCAGGGCATAGGCAAAAGCCTAGCTTCCAGAATGTCACTAGTTTTGGTGTACATGTCAATTCTCATGCGAGTCATGCCTTCAACCAGAACTTTTGTGGTTCCATCCGGGATACGCGTCATCTGCAAAATGGTGCAAAGAGTTCCCACGTCGTAAAGGTCTGTGTCGGCAGGGTCTTCTGTGTCCATTCTTCTCTGCGCAACCACGAATACTTTTTTGTCGTGAAGAAGCGCTGTTTCAATTGCCTTCAGTGAACGAGGCCGCCCTACAAAAAGGGGAGTGATCACTCCCGGAAAGAGCACCACATCCCTTATTGGTAAAACAGGATATGTTTTGTCGCCAGCAATATCCATGCTTCAGGCGACCTCCTTTTCCGCGTTAGCCCCTCCAAGGAGATCAAGAAGAGGAAGTTTGTTGTCTACAAAATCAGCCGTTATCTCTATGTGTTTAATTTTGTTGTCTGAAGACGGCAATTCGTACATGATGTCCAGCATCAGGTTTTCCATAATGGAACGCAGGCCGCGCGCTCCGGTTTTCTTCTTTACCGCAAGTGCCGCTATATGCGACAAAGCGTCACTCGTGAAGACGAGCTTGATTTTTTCCATCGCCATAATTTTCGTGTACTGTTTGACAAGGGAGTTGCGCGGCTCCTGCAAAATACGCATGAACGCAGCCTCGTCAAGGTCTTCCAGCGCGGTAAGCACGGGGATACGCCCGACAAGTTCAGGAATAAACCCAAACGTCATCAGGTCTTCCGGCTGAATTTTGCTTAAAAGCTCGTAGCGTTTGGCAGACCTCTTGTTCACAACTTCCCCGCCGAAACCTATAGTTTTCTCGCTCTCACGCCGCGCCACGATGTTTTCTATTCCCTCAAAAGCTCCGCCGCATATAAAAAGAATGTTGGAGGTATCCATCTGGACGAACTCCTGATGCGGGTGCTTGCGACCTCCCTTTGGCGGGATGTTGGCCATAGTGCCTTCCAATATCTTCAAAAGGGCCTGCTGGACGCCTTCGCCCGAAACGTCGCGAGTTATGGACGTTGATTCGGATTTCCGCGCGATTTTGTCTATTTCGTCTATATAGATGATACCCCGCTCGGCGGCTGCCAGATCATAGTCGGCGGCCTGCAACAGGCGCACCAGTATGTTTTCAACGTCCTCTCCGACGTATCCGGCTTCAGTTAACGTCGTCGCGTCCGCGATAGCAAAAGGCACGTTAAGTTTCCGCGCAAGTGTATTGGCGATGAGTGTTTTACCGCTACCGGTAGGCCCAAGAAGCAGCACGTTACTTTTTTGCAGTTCCACATCAGGGTCAATGGCGTCGATGTTGTTCCTGACGCGCTGATAGTGGTTGTACGCGGCAACGGAGATCACTTTCTTGGCGCGCTCCTGCCCTATCACGTACTGATTGAGAACGGTAAAAAGCTCTTTGGGGGTGAAAACGGACAGCTCCCGATCTTTCTTTTTTCTCTGCGGAGGGGGCATGAAGTCGTCTCTCGATTTTCCAGGGCGAGCCTCATCTTCGAATTTTTCATCAGCCAGGATGATATTGCACAAGTTCACGCACTCGTCGCAGATATACACCCCAGGGCCGGAAATCAAGCGATATATTTCGTCCTGTGTTTTGCCGCAAAACGAACAAAATACCTGCCGCTTCTCTTTATCATTGCTTGTGTTTAATTTTTTCATGGCAGACCTCTTGCTTTCTCGCCTTTTTACCTTTTTGCCTGCTATCTGGCTTCCAACACCTTGTCTATCAAGCCATAAGCCAACGCCTCGTCCGACGTCATAAAGTTATCCCTGTCGGTGTCGAACGCTATTTTTTCGATATTTTGCCCGGTGTGGGAGGCTAAGATCGTGTTGAGCCTGTCTCTGGTTTTGAGGATGTTGCGCGCGTGTATTTCTATATCGCTAGCCTGACCGCGAGCGCCACCCATAGGCTGATGTATCATTATCTCCGCGTTTGGCAGGGCTATGCGTTTACCCTTCGCACCTCCAGCCAGAAGCACGGCTCCCATGCTGGCCGCTAACCCAACGCATATGGTAGAGACCGGACTTTTTATGTACCGCATTGTATCGTAAATCGCCAGACCGGCGGTAACGCTGCCGCCAGGGCTGTTGATGTACAGGTGTATGTCTTTTTCCGGGTCTTCGCTTTCCAGAAAAAGCAACTGCGCCACGATAACGTTGGCAACGTCAGCGTGTACTTCCGTTCCCAGAAAGATTATTCTGTCTTTCAGAAGGCGACTGTATATGTCATAGGCGCGTTCACCGCGCCCCGTCTGCTCAATAACGTAAGGGATGCTGAAATAGCTCATATTTTACTTCTCTATTCCGCGCTTACTGCGTCAACTTCTGCGTTTTCGGCATTTTCGCCATCAGCTTTAGCTTTGGACAGCTTATCAACGTGTTTTATTTTAATATTTTCCAGGATGGATTTGCCGACTTTGTCATAAAACAACTTATTCGACAGCCGTGACATATTGCCCTCATTTTTGTAGTAGTGAGCTCTCAGCTTGGCACGTTCCATTCCGTGCAGGGCCGCCTGACGAGAAATTTCGGCTTCTATTTCCTCTCTTTTTACCTCTACACCGAATTTCTTGCCTATCTCGTCCAACACCAGCGTGCGGCGTAGCGTGTCATGGGATTTCCCGCGAACCGCCTGCTCGTACTGAGCTTCGTCGAACGAAATGTCTCTCAGGTAGTCTTCCATGCTGATGTTGTAACGCTGCTTGACGTCAGCCTCGTCCTGTTCTTTAACGTAAGCTATCTGTCGTTCCATTAGGGTATCAGGCACTTCCAGTTTTGAGCGTCCCACTATGACTTCAATGGCCTCTTCGGTGATTCTGGCCGTCTCTTCGTTTTCCTGATGATCAAGCATACGCTTTTTCATTTCCTGTCTGAAATCGGCCTCGGTTTCCAAGTCGATGTTGAGCACTTCTTTGAAAAATTTCGGCCCAATGTCCGGTAGTATTTTTTCGTTTACTTCGTTTATCTTGATCTCGTAGTAAATTTTCTTGCCAGCAAGGGAGGCATCCCTGTGCTCTTCCTCGATTTCGAATTCGGCGCGAACTTCATCGCCCTTGCTTTTGCCGAGGATGGCATCTCTGACTTCCGGCCTGACGGATGGTTCTGACAAATCTATATTGCTGGGCATGGGTTCGCCGGCTGGCATTTCTTCGCTTCCATCGGGGTTCAGAAGTTGCGTCACGAACGACGCAGAGACAACGCTATCTTCCCCAGCGGCCTTGTCCACCGGACTCAGGGTCGCGAGATTTTTTCTGAACGCTGACACCATCACGTCGATACCTTCGTCTTTGACGTCCTGGTTCAGCCTTTCTACTTCTATGTCTCCAAGTTCAGGCAGTTCCACCTCCGGCATGACCTCAATGGTCAGTTCGCAGGTAACGGGTTCACCTTCGCGGATATCATCAATTTTAAGATCAGGCGCGTCCATCATATTGAGGTCGTAGTCCTCTGTGATCTTTTTGAGAGCCTCTGGAAGCATTTTTTCCAGGGCTTCTTTATGCAAATTGTCTTTGCCGAACCGCATTTCTATGATTCTGCGCGGGGTGTGCCCCTTGCGGAAGCCTGGTATATTGGCTTTTTGCGTTATGTCCTTCATGATTTCGCTCAAATTCGCCATAAAATCTGCGGCTGCGAACTCAACTTTTACCCTGACTATGTTCTTTTCCTGCCCTAACAATTCTGTTCTCATAACCCATGCTCCTTTCGCCCTGTAGACCGGAGCGTATTATACCATTATGGCGGGCTCTAAAATTTCGCGCGGCAAATTGGCTTGAACTGCCTGCAAGTTTACTTCACAGGATTTTCATATTCGCACGGCACACCGGTCTGGCAAAGGCCACAACCAGCTCCGGCTTTTGCGGTGCCGCCATAGGAAACGGCCAATTTTTGAGACTCTTCTCCGTAACAGCGCTGATAGCATTTAACTTTATCGTTGCCGTTTTCGTCAATAGCTCCGGCTGGGCACCTCTTTACGCAGGCTCCGCATATACCCTTCGCGTAATAAAGGCAGTTTGCGTTGTAATCGGAAGCCAGCCGAGTGTCTGGTTCAAGTTCCATATCCGTCACAGCGGAAATAAACCTCACGGCAATGCCCTTTTCGGTGATGAATCCATCGTTCAGGCTGAACGTTCCATGACCGGCAACATAAGCAGCATGGCGCTCCGACCATGCCGCAGTAAATTTATTTTGAACAAGGGTAATTTCGTTCCAGCCTGCGAACCGTGGGGTAACTCCGCGATGCCCCATCCGCGTAAGCAAATTTTCAATAAACCCGCCGATGCTTATGTATACTTCATCAAAGCGGGCACGGGCTAAAGCCCAATTTTGAGAAGGCCAGTCTTTCTGAAGCCTGTTGCTTTTACGAATACCTTCGGAAATTGGCAACAGAACGCTTATAACAGAACCTTCCCTGCACTCGGCATTTTTACCATCTTTATTAAAAGAAGCTTCGTAAGCCTCTTCAGGAGTTTTGTACGCGCCTCCGATAAGAGTTTTATAATGTCCGAACAAAGGGTCTTTCCAGGACGCGAAGCGTATGGCCGGTTCGTCGAAATAATTACCGCCGATCTCAGTGAAACGATTCTCCTCGCAAGCAAGCACGTGTTTCTTGATCGAATCAATAATTTTTTCCTTCATGTCCGTTGAATCCCCCATTGCGCTAATTTTTATGCCTTCCAGACCTCTGGGTTAACCAAATCCTGGGGCTTCTCGCCAGTGAGCGCCGACAGGAGGTTCGACGCAGCCTTGCGCGCCATGCCGTCCCTCGCAACTCTGCTGGCGCTCCCTATATGAGGCAGGGTCGTGACGTTGGGCAGAGTAAGAAGGGGTTCGTCCAGTGGCACCGGCTCTTTGACAAAAACGTCCAGCCCCGCCCCCCAGATCCATTTTTCGGAACACGCCCTGTAGAGCGCGGCCTGGTCAACCAAAGGCCCGCGGGCAGTGTTGATAAGGATGGCAGTTTCCTTCATCATACGCAGCTCTTTTTCTCCGATGATGTTTTTAGTCTGCTCGGTCAGATTGCAGTGTAGCGTGACAAAATCGCTTCCTTTCAGAAGTTCGTCAAGGGAGGCGTACCTCGCACCCAGCGCCTGTTCGGCTTCTGAGCGTCGCTCCGCGTCAAAATACAGCACGTTCATATCAAAGCCGCGCGCCCGTTTCGCCACCGCCTGGCCAATTTTGCCGAAGCCGATTATCCCTAGTGTGCTTCCGGTGACTTCTCTGCCGACCAGCAATTCGGGGCCCCAAACCTTCCAGTCGCCGGAGCGCAAAAAAGCGTTAGCCTCAATGACCCTGCGAGCCGAAGACAGGATGAGGGCAAACGCCAGATCCGCTGTCGCTGGCGTGAGCACATCCGGCGTGTTGGTGACGCAAATGCCGCGCTTCGTGACCGCCGGTACGTCGATGTTGTCGTATCCTACGGCGTAGTTACTGACGATTTTCAGTTTTGGAGCCGCGTCGAGCAGCTCGTCATCAACGCGAACGAAAAGCCCTGACAGGAAGCCTTCCGCATCCTTCAGGCTGGCTAGTACCTCTTCTCGCGGCGGGGCGCCTTCCTTATCCCATATCTTAAAATCCACCTTCCCCCTCAGAAGCTCCAGCCCTGCCTCCTGAATCGGCAATCCGACATACGCTTTCGGTAAAGCAGATAAAGACATTTCGCACCACTTCTTTCTCTGATATTTTATGAACTGATTTAGAACCGTTGGCTCTTCAGGTAATTACAAAAACAGCACTTTTGAAATAAAATGGCCACATAATTATCATATTAAATTTTTTCGATAGCTGCAACGATATCATGCATTAGCCATCGCGCGAATTTTTCTATCGCAAGCCAGAACATCGGATATGAATAAATCCCTGTTTGCTTTATTCGCCCTGCCTGACTCATTCGCGCCGGAATCTACGGTGAAAATAGTTTTTGACACAGTGTTGAAACGCGCGGTTGGAGGATAAAACGGAATCACAAAAGGCTCAAATTTTATCAAATCTCTGCGGTGCAGGCGTATTCTGCTGACTATACGGTACAGTTCAAAACAGTCGAAAAGCGAGACGTGCGAAAAATGAGACATGCTTTCCCTGATGGCGTTTTCCACGAGCGTAGTAGCGTTCGGAGGAGTGAGCGCTTCTGGCCCGTTACAGACTATGTCCGCAGCCTCGCCAAGCTTTGGCCACTTAAATTGTCTTCCGGCACGAATTCCGCGTTTAGGGATAGCACACCAGCTGGTCAACCCCTTCATTGAACACCACCAGCGCACCGCGCCTTGAGCAATCTCCGGCAAAAACGCCGCATCAAACGAAAGATTGTGCACCACTACACCAGCTACGTTCCTGCTCTCCCAGAAATCCAGCAAATCAGGCCAGTCTTCCGCAAAGTAGGGCGTTGATTGAATATGTTTCCTTAGCGTAACTAATCTGTCTATGGTGAGGCCATGGATTCGTGTAGCGTAGGGGTTGAGCTGCTCTACTGGAAGGTAAAACCGGTTAAATACGTCCAAAATGGCCCCTTCCGCGTTAAAAATTATTGAAGACGCCGAAACGACCGATGTTCCTGCCATGCCATTTGTTTCAAGGTCAAAAACCGCGATATTCATTCGGGTATCAAGACTGAATCGATTCTATGGCTGCGGAAAAGCGCGCTCTGCTCGCGAAAGATGGCCTATCGTCGAAAACCGTCACATCGAAATTCAGCAGCGAACCCATAGCTGCCAAAGACACGGCAATATGCCCGCCTCCTAAAATTATCAGCCTGGGCTTGGGAGAAAATCGCTCGATAATTGTTGTTTTTTCATCTTCAGTCAGCACCCAGGGAGACTCCCATTCATCACACCACGCGTCCACGCCCAGCAATTCTCTGGTCACGAAGCCGGAGCCGCATCGCGTGACTAAGACGGCCTCATCGCCATTTTTTAAATTTCGCAGCAAGTTTTGATAGATCAATATGGCACCCTCCGTCAGCGCTTCTTGAAGAAAGCAAATGTTACATGTATAGCAATTTGCATAAACGTTTAGACCCCGTGTTCAATAAATCGCATAAAACGCCCGATAAATACCATATTATATGAGATATGGTGGGGACTAAACATGGGATACAGTAGCGATCTGACGGATAAACAATGGTCTATGATAGAGT
>Ga0131853_10015457_pt1 | contig 13955 bp, 9 predicted proteins | sample TergutLab28metaG_FD_92764 | JGI IMG/M metagenome (GOLD analysis project Ga0131853, IMG submission 92764) | Labiotermes labralis P1 segment gut microbial communities from Petit-Saut dam, French Guiana - Lab288 P1 (version 2) (version 2) | ecosystem: Host-associated > Arthropoda: Insects >... | reverse complement strand
CAGCATAAATTGACAGTAAGTTAGAGTATGTAGCAGAATAAATTGACGAGGAATGAGTGTATATAGCAGCATAAATTGACAGTAAGTTAGAGTATGTAGCAGAATAAATTGACGAGGAATGAGAGTATGTAGCCGCAAAAATTGGCAGGGAATCAGATTACGTAGTTTAAATTAAAAAGGAATATTTATACGTAGCCACATAATTTGACACGGAATTAAAATTTATGTAGCATCATAAATTGACAGAGAATTAAATGGTCTTTAGCAACATAAATAAGGGGGTTTGAATGTATGTAGCCACATAAATTGACAGTGAATTAGAATGTATGTAGGAACATAAATTGAAAGGGATTGAGCGTATGTAGCAGCAAAAATTGCCAGGGAATGTGTGTATTTAGCCGCATAAATTGACAGGGAATGAAAGTGTATTCAAAAATATAAATTGAAAGAGAATGTTTTTAAAATGACTCATAAATTGACAGGGAAGGAAATTGTACGTAGCACCATAATTTGACAGGGTGTGAGATTGTAAATAGCAGTATAAATTGAAAGGGAAAAACGGTTTATATAGTGGCATAAATTGACAGGGAATGAAAGTGTACCTAACAATAAAAATTGAGAGTGATTCAGTGTGTTTAGCCGTAAAAACTGACAGGGAAACAAAGTATGCAGCAACATAAATTGACAAGGAAATATATTTATATCGCAGCATAAATGGAAGGGACAGAAATTTTGTATAGCAGCATAAATTTATTGGGAATGAGAGCGTATACCTCAGCATAAATTGACGGGGAATGAGAGTGCATGTAGCATCATAAATTGGCAGGAAATGAGAATGTATATCGCAGCATAAATTGACAGGGCATATGAGTGTGTCTAGCAGCATAAATGTGCAGGAAACGAAAGTGTACTTAGCAACTTAATTTGACAGGGAATGAGAGCAAGTAGCCACAAAAATTGACAGGGTATGTAACTGTATTTTGCAACATAAATTGACACGGAATTAGTGTAAGTATCCGCATAAATTACAGGGAGTGGAAATGTATGTAACAGCATAAATTGGCAGGGAATGAGAGTGTATTTTCCATCGTAATTTGACAGGGAATTAGAGTGTATGTAACAGCATAAATTGACAGGGAATGAGATTGTATGTAACAAAATAAATTTTTACGGAAATGTATTGTATTTAGGTGCATAAATTGAGAGGGAATGAAAATGTTCGTAGCGGCATAAATTGACAGGAATTGAGGGTTTATGAAGCAGCATAAATTTACAGGGAATGAACGTGTATGTGGCATCATAACATGACAGGGACTGTAAGTTTATGTAGTAACTTAATTTGACAGGCCGTAATTGTTTGTAGCCACATAAATTGACAGGGATTCAAAGTGTATGTTGCAAAATGAATTGAGAGGGAATGAGAATATTTGGCCGCATATATTGACAGGGAATGCGTGTATGTAGAAACATGAATTGAGAGGTAAAAATTCTATGTAGCAGCATAAATTGACAGGGAATAACGTATGTAGCCGTATAATATGTTAGGGAATAGAAATGTGTTTAGCAACAAAAATTTACAGGTTATGAATATAGGTAGCGATATATATTGACAAATATTTAAACAGTATGCAGCAACATAAATTTTAAATGTACAATTTTATGAACCCGCATAAATTGACAGGGAAGTAGAGTGTATATAGCAGAATAAATGTACAGAGAAGGAACGTAAATTGACATGATTAAGTGTAGGTTGCCGCATAATTTGGCAGGCAGTTATGTTATGAATCAGTATAATTTTACAGGGAATGAATGTCTATATCCCAGCTTAAATTAACAGGGAATGAATGTGTACATAGAAGCATAAATTTACAGGGACTGAGAGTGTATATGGCAGCATAAATTGACAGGGAATTTCAGTGCTAGTAGCAGCATAACTTTGCAAGAAATGAGATCGCATGTAGCAGCATAAATTGACAGGAATGAGAGGGTATATGGCTGCGTATATTTGCAGGGAAATAGAGTGTAGTTAGCCGTATAAATTGACAGGAAATGAGAGTGTGTGTTGCAGCATAAATTGACAGGATATGGGAGTGAATGAAGCAGCATATATTTAAAGTGAATGAGAGTGTATGTAGCCGCATAATTTGTCACGGAATGAAACTGTATATTCGAGGATATATTGACTGGATATGAGAGTGTATCAAGCAGCATAAAGTGACAGGGAATTAAAGTATATATAGCAACATAAATTGAAATGTTGTGATTGTGTGTAGGCTAATAAGATCACAGGGAATATGAGTGTTTAGCAGCATAAAATTGAAAGGAAATAATTGAATTTAGGAGCACGAATTGACAGTGAATGTGAGTATATAACAGCACAAATTGACAGGGAATGATAATGTATGTAACAGCATACATTGTTTCGAAAGAGAATACGTAGCAGCATTAATTGGAGGGGAAGAGCGTAAGTAAAACATAATTTTGACATGGAATGAGACTAATGAAACAGCATAAATTGGCAGGGAAAGAGAGTGCTTGTAGCAGCATAAATTCACATGGAATGAGATTGTATGTAACAGCATAAATTTGTCAAGGAAAGAGAGTGTAATTAGCAACATAAATTTACAGGATATATTATGGTATGTAGCGGCATAATTTGGCAGAATACAGAGTGTATGTAGCAGCATAAATTGACAGGGCATGAAAGTGTATGTAGCAGGAAATTTGACAGGAAATGAAAGTGTATGTAGGAACATTAATTGGCAAGGAGTAGGTGTATGAAGCCGCTTAATTTGTCAGGGAATAAGACTATATGTAGCACTATGCAATAACTGGTAACGAGTGTATATAGTCGCATAAATTGTCAAGTAATACATGTTTATAGCCGCATAAATTGAAAGGGAATGAGTGTATGTAACAAAATACATTAACAGCAAATATGTGTGTGTAGCCGACTAAATTGATAGGGAATGAAAGTTTATTTAGCAAAATAAATTGGCACGAAATAATTCTATTTAACCGCATAAGCTGACAGCGAATTAAAGTGTATTCTGCAAAATAATTTGTGAGGGGTTGAGTGTATGTAGGAAAATAAAATTTAAGGGAATGACTGTATGTAGCCGCATAAATAGATAGGGAATGAAATTATATGTAGGAACATAAATTGAGAACGAATAAATACATGTAGCCAAATAAACTGGCAGGGAATCAATGTGTATATTTCAATATAAATGGACAGGGAATGATTGTATATATCATCATAAATTGACAGGGAATGAGTGTATGTAGGCGCATAAACTGACAGGGAATGAAAGTAAACGTTGCCATATAAATTGACAGGGGAAGAGTGTTTGTAGCAAATTAAATTTGCCGGGAATAAGGGGATGTGGCTGTATAACCTGACAGGGAATGCAAGTGTATGTAGCAACATATATTGACAGGTTTTAATTGCATTTAGCCGCATAATCTGACAGGGAAAAAAGGTATATAGCAAAATAAATTGACTGGAATCAATGTATGTAGCCGCATAACCTAACAGGTAATGTAAGTGTATGTTTCAGCATAAATTGACAGTGAATGAAAAAGTGTGTAGTAACATAAATTGTGAGGGAGTGTATGAATTTAGCCACATAAATTGACACGTAATGTGAGTTTATATAGCACCAGAAATTGAGAGGGAATGAGAGTGTGTAGCAGGAAAAATTGGCAGGGAATTATTTTCTATAGCCGTATAATTTGACAGGGAATGAGAGTGTATATACCAACATAAATTGATCGGTAATGTGAATATGTAGCAGCCTAAATTGAAAGGGAATGAAAGGTATATCGGAGCATAAATTGACAGTGAATGAGAGTGTATGGAGCACCATAAATTTACAGAGAATATAAGTGTATATCGCTGCATAAATTGACAGCCAAAGAGACTATGTAGGAGCATAAATTAACATCGAATGAGATTGCATGTAGCAGCATAAATTTACAGGGAATTAGAGTGTATGTAGCCTCATAAATTGACAGGAAATGAGTGTATGTAGCCGCATTAATTGACAGGGAATGAAAGTGTATGTAGCAATATAAATTGACCGAGAATTAATGTAATTTGCCGCATAAATTGACAGAGAATGCGTGTGTAAATAGCAGCATAAATGGGCAGGGAAGAAGGGTCCATGTAGCAGCATAAATTGATAAGGAATTACAGTGTAAGTAGCCACATAAATTGACAGGGAATGTGAGTGTATGTAGCCGCATAAATTCACAGAGAACGAAATTGAATGTAGCAGCATAAATTGGCGGGGAATGAGAGAGCATGTCGCAGCATAAATTGACAGGAAATGAGAGTGTATGTAGCAGCACAAATTGTCAGGGAATAAGAGTGTATGTAGCAGAATAAATTTACAGGCAATATGAGCGTATGCACCCGCATAAATTGACAGGGGATGAGAGTGTATGTAGCAGCACACATTGACAGGAAATGAGACTTTATAAAGCAGCATAAATTGGGAGTGAATCGAGTATATATAGCAACATAAATTGAGTGGTTAAAAATGTATGTAGAAAATAATTTGACATGGATTAAAGATATGTAGCCGCATAAATTGACAGGGAATTGTTGTATGTAGGAGCATAAATTGAGAGTGAATATGTGCAAATAGCCACATAAATTTGCAGGGAATATAAGTGTATGTTGCAGCATAAAATCTCAGGGAATTAGAGTATTTAGCATCATAAATTGACAGGGAATGAGTGTAGGTAGGAATATAAATTGACAGGGAATGAGACTGTATATTGCAGCATAATTTGGTAGGGAAAGTGTGTGTATGCGGCAGCATTAATTCACAAGGAATGAGATTGTATAGAGCAGTATAATTTGGCAGGTGATGAGAGCGCATGTAGCAACATAATTTTACAGGGAATGTGATTTATATATTAGCATAAATTAGCAGGGTAAGAGAGTGTATATAACACCATAAATTGACAGGGCATGAGAGTGTATATACCTACATAAAGTGACAGGGATTTAAAGTGTGTGTAACAACATAAATAGAAACGTGTTGAGTGTATTTTGCCGCTTAAATTGACACGAATTTTTTAGTGTATGTAGGAGCATAAATTGTCAGGGAAAGAGTATATATGTAGCAGCATAAATTGACAAGCCGTGTGAGTGTATGTAGCAGGATAAATTGCGAGAGGATCAAATTGTATTCAGCAACATAAATTCAAATCGAGTGAGTGTATGTGGCCGTTTAAATTGAGAGGATATGAGAGTGTATCTAGCAGAATAATTTAACATGTAAAGATTGTTTGTAGGAGCATAAATTGAAATGGAATATATTTATTTGGCCACATAAATTAACAGGGAATAAGTGTATGTAGGAAACAAAATTGACAAGTAATAATTATATGTAGCCGCATGAACAGACAGGGAATTAAAGTTTGTGTAGCAACATAAATTGACAGGAAATAAATGTATCTTTCAAAATAATTTGACAGGGATAAAGTGTGTTTAGCCGCATAAACTGACCGGGAATGAGAGTGTATATAGCAACATAAATTGACAATGTTTTAAATTGTATGTAGCAAAATAATTTGACAGGGGTTTATTTATTTGGCCGCATAAACTGACAGTGAATTAAAGTGTATATTGGATTATAAAATGACAGGGAATTGTTGTATGTAGTCATATAAATTGACAAAAAGAAATTGTATGTAACAACATAAATTGATGTTTTATGAAATTGTATGTAGCAAAATACGTAGTCAGGAACTGAAGTTATGCAGCCACATAAAACGACACGGAAAGAAAGTTTATGGAACAATATTAATTGACTGGAGGTTTGTGAATGTAGCAACATAAATGGAAATAAAGCCGCATTGACAAGGAATGTGTGTATGTAGCAGTACAATTTGACAGTGAATGAGTGTACGTAACAACATAAATTGAAAGTGAATGTTAGTATGAAACAGTATAATTTGACAGGCAATGAGAGTATGTAGCAGCATAATTTGATGAGCATTAATTGAGTGTAGCCGCATAAATTGCCAGGATTTTGAAATGTAATTAGCAGCATAAATTGATAGGGAATTAAAGTGTATGAAGTAACATAAATTGATAAGGATTTGGGGTTTATTTCCACATAAATTGACAGTGAACAAAAGTGTATGTAGCAGCATAAATTGGATGGGAATGGGAGTATGTAGCAGCAAAAATTGCCAGGGAATGAGAGTGTATGTAGCTGCATAAAATGAAAGATAATAAGAGTGTATATTTCAGCATAAATTGACAGGAAATGAGAGTGTATTTGGCTACATAAATTGAGAGTGAATGAGTGTATGCAGCCGCAAATATTGACAGGGTATTAAAGTGTACGTAGTAACATAAATCGACAGGGAATGACTGTATGTAACAGCATAAATTGACAGTGAAAGATAGTGTTTGAGCACCATAAATTGGAACGGAACAGGGATATGTGGCAGCATATTTTGATATGGAATGAGAGTGTATGTAGCTACATAAATTGATAGGGAATGGAAGTGTTTGTAGCAGCATAAATTGACAGAAAATGAGATTCTCTATAGCAGCGTAAATTGACATGGTAAAATTCTATGTGGGAGCATAAATTGACAGGGAAATATTGTATATAGCAGCACAAACTGACACTGAAGTTGTATATGTAGCAAAATAAGTTGACAGGGAATGAGTTTATTAAGCCGCATAAACAGAGGGGGGACGAAAATATATATAGCTACATAAATTGGCAGGGAATGAATATATGTAACCGCTTAAACTGTCAGGAAATGAAAGTGTTTTGGCAACATAAATTGACAGGAAATAAGTTTATGTAACAAAATAAATTGGCAGGGAATGAGTGTATGTAGCCGCATAAACTGGCAGCTAATGGAAGTGTATGTAGCAACATAAATTGACAGGCAAAGGAAATGTATGTAGCAAAATAAATTGACGGTTAATGAGTGTGTGTGGCCGCATGATTTGACAGGGAATGAAAATGTGTGTATCAGCATGAATTGACAGGGAATAAAATTGTAAGTAGTAACATAAATTGACAGGAATGAGTGTATTAATCACATAACATGACAGGGAATGAGAATGAATGAAGCAACACAAATTGAGAGTGACTGAGATTATGTAGCAGAATAAATGGAAAGATAATGAGTGTATGTAAGAGTATAATTTCACCGGAATGAAAGTGTATGTAGCAACATATATTGACCTGGAATTAATGCATGTAGCCCCGTAGATTGACAGGGAATGAAACTGTATGTAGTAGTATAAATTGACAGGGAATTAGTGTAAGTAGCCGCATGAATTGACATGGAATTGGAATGTGTTTAGCAGCATAAATTGGCAGAGAATAAGGTTTTAAGTAGCAGCATAAATTGACATGAAATAACAGTGTAAGTAGCCACATAAATTGACGGGGAATGAGCGGGTATGAAGCAGCAAATATTTACAGGGGATTAGAGTGTATTTAGCCGCATAAATTGACAGGGAATCAAAGTGAATATATCAGCATAAATTGACAGAAATTTAGAGTCTATTAAGCAGCATAAATTTACAGGTAGTGATAGTGTATTTAGCAGCATAATTTTACAAGGAATAAAGTGTATGTAGGAGCATAAAGTTACAGGGAATTAGAGTGCATTTTGCCGCATGAAATGTCAGGGATTTGGAGTGTATGTTGCAGCATAAATTGATAGGGAATGAGTGTATTTAGCAGCACAATTTGAAAAGAAATGAGTGTATGTAACAGCATAAATTGACGGGGAATGAAAGTGAGTGAAATAAATTAAACAGGTAGGGAATTGGTGTATGTAGCAGCAAAATTTGACAGGGAATGGAAGTGTGTTTAGTAAAATAAATTGACTGGGATGACTGTATGTTACAAATTGAATTGACACCGATTGAGTGTAAGTAGACGCATAAACTAGCGGGGAATTAATGTCTATGTAGCAACATAAATTGACAGGTTATATAAGTGTAAGTAGCAAAATATTTTGACACGGAATAATTGTATGTAGCCGTATAGACTGACAAGGAATATATTATATGTAGAAACAAAAACTTTCAGGTAATGAAAATGTATATCGCAAAATAAATTGACAGGGAATGAGGGTATGAAACAAAATAAATTGACGGGGAATAAGTGTAAGTAGGCGCATAAACTGACGGGTAATGAAAGTGATGTAACAACATAATTTGACAAGTAATTAAATTTTTAGCAAAATAAATTGAGTGGGAATGAGTGTATATATCGGCATAAATTGAAAGGAAATGAAAATGTATGTAGCAATATAAAGTGACGGGTAATGTGTGTATTTGGCCGCATAGACTGAGAGGGAATGAAAGTGTGTTTTGCAACATAAATTGACAGCGAGTGAGTGTATGTATCCCCATAAATTGCAGGGAATGTGTTTAGGAAGCAACGCTATTTTACATGGAATGAAACTATGTAGCATCATAAATGACAAGGATTGAGAGTATGGAGCAGCATAAATTTACGGGGAATGAGAATATGTAGTCGCATAAATTGACAGGAAATGTGTGCATGTAGCAGCATAAAATGAAAGGCTATCAAGATATGACAGGGAATGAGAGTGTGTATAGCAGCATAAGTTGACAGGGAATAAAAGTGTATGTAGCAGCATTAATTCAAAGGGAATGATAGAATTTAGCAGCACGAATTTAAATGGAATGATTGTATATTATGTCATAAATAGATAGGGAATTTGACTGAATACAGTAGCATAAATTGGCAGGGAAAGAGTGTGTATGTAGCAGCATAATTCGACAAGGAACGAGATTTTAAGTAGTAGCATAATTTGGCAGGGAAAGGGAGTGCAAGTAGCAACAAAATTTGTCAGGGAATTTGATTGTTTGTAGTGGCATAAAATTGCAGCATAAAAGAGTGTATGTAGCTTTATAAATTTACAGGGCATGACAGTGTATGTAGCTGCATAAATTGACAGAGAATGGAAGTGTATGTAACAACACAAATTGACTGGGAGTGAGAGTATGTAGCCGTTTAATTTGACAGGGAATTAGAGTGTATATAGCAGCATAAATTGCCAGGGAATGTAGGTGTATGTAGCAACACAAACTGGCAGGGAATAAGTGTATGTAGCCGTTTAAATTGACAGCGAAATGGAGTGTATGTAGCAGCATAAATTGACAGGGAAAGGGTGTATTTAGGAGCATAAATTGACAGGGAATAAATGTATGTAACCACATAAACTGACCGGGAACGAAAGTGTATGCATCTAAGTAAATTGTCAGGAAATGAGTGTATGTAGCCGCAAAAACTGATAGGGTATGAAAATGTATGTAGCAAACATAAATTGACAGGAAATGAGTGAACGTAGCAAAATAAATTAATAGGAATTTTGTGTATTTTGCCGCATAACCTGACAGGGAATTTAAGTGTATGTAGCAACATAAATTGACACGGATTGAAAATGTATGTAGCAAAATAATTCGACAGGGAATGAGTGTATTTCTCCGCATAAACTAACATGGAATAAATTGTATGTAGCAACAAAAATAGACAGGGAATGAAAGTGTATGTAATATCTTAAATTTACAGGTTGTGGGTGTACGTCGCCACATAAATTGAGAGGATATAGAAGTGTATGTAGCAAAATAAATTGACAGATTATTAAAGTGTGCGTAAAAAAATAATTTGGCAGGGAATGAGTTCATGTAGCCGCACAAACCTACACGGAATGAAAGTGTATGTACAACATAAATTGACAGGGAATATGTGTATGTAGCAACAGAAATTGACAAAGAATGATTGTATTTTGCCACATAAACTGATGGGTTAGGAAATTTATGTAACAACATAACTTGAAAGGGAATGTGTGTAAGTAGCAATATAAATTTACAGCAAATGTGTGTATGTAGCCGCATTTAATGAAAAGGATTGAGTGAATGAAACGACTTAAATTGACAGGGTATGGGTGTACGTAGCGGCCTAAATTGACAGGAAATACGAATATGTATCGGCATATATTGAAAGAGAATGATTGTGTGTAGCCGCCTAAATTGACATGGAAATAAATGTAAGTAGGAGCATAAATTTATATGTAATTGATGTATGTTTAATAACATAAATTGATAGATTTTTAGTGTATAATGGCAAATAAATTGACAGGAAAAGAGCAGGATAAAATGGCAGGGAATGAGAATATATTATAATATAAATTGAATGGGAAGGAGTTTATGTAACAACATAAATTGACAAGGAATGGGGTTTTTTTAGCAGCATAAAGCCAAGGGAATATTAGTGTATGTAGCAGCATAAATTTACAGGGAATGAGATTGTATGTAGCAACATAAATTGACAAATATTTAAAGTGTATATAACAACGTAATTTGACGGTGAATGGTTGTATGTAGCCGCATAAATTGACGGCGAATGAGGGTATATAGCAGCATAAATTGCCAGGTAATGGAAGTGTACATCGCACCATAAATTGGCAGGGAATTGGAATGTATCTAGCAGCACAAATTTACAGGGAATGAGAGTGTATGTAGCGGCATAAAATGACAGGGAATGTTAGTGTATGTAGCTACATAAATTGGAATATAATAAATTTTTTTTTTCCAAAATAAATTTACAGGGATTGAAAGTGCATTTATCTGTACAAATTGAGAGGAAACGATAGTTGGTAACCTCATAAATTGACAGGGAATTAATGTGTATGTAGCAACCTAAATTGACAGGGAATGAGTGTATGCAGCAGCATAAATTGTCTGTGAATTAAAGTGTATGTAGGAGCATAAATTGGCAGCGAATGAGAATGTTTTGCAGCATAAATTGAAAGGAAATGAGACTGTTGTTAGCAACAAAAATTGACAGGGAATGAGAGTGTATGTAGCAGCATAAATTTACAGGGAATAAAAGTGTATGTAGCCACATAAATTGGCAGGTTATGAAAGTGTATATAACAACATAAGGAGACATGGATTGAGTGTATGTTGGAGCATAAATTGGCAGATATTAAGTATACGATCCAATAAATTGATAGGGAATAAGAATATATGTAGCAACATAAATTGACAGGGAATGAGTATATGTTGCAGCATGTATTGGAGTGTATTGTGAGTATTTAGCAGCATGAATTGACTGGGAATGGGATTGTATGTGGCAGCATATGTTGTCAGGGAAACACAGTGTATGTAGCAGCATAAATTGACATGGAATGAGATTTAGGTAGCAGCAAAATTTGGCAGACAAATACAATATATCTAGTAACGTATAAGGACAGGGAATTGGATAGTATGTAGGAGCGTAAACTGGCAGGGAAAGACATTGTATGTCGCAACATAAATTGACAGGGCATGTGAGTGTATGTAACAACATAAATTGACAGGGAATGAAAGTACTTGTAGCAACATATATTCACAGGGAATGAGTGTATGTGACCGCATGAATTGTAAAGGAATGAGATTATATGTAGCAGCTTAAATTGACAGGGAAATATTGTGTATGTAGCAGCATAATTTGACAGGGCATGGGTGTATATAACAGCATAAATTGACTGGGATTGAAAGTGTATATTGCAATATAAAATGAAAGGAAACGAGTGTATGTAGCCAAATAAATTGACAGGGAATTAGTGTGCATGTATCACCATAAATTTAAGGGAATGTGAACGTATGTATCAGCATAAATTTGCAGGTAATGAGAGTGTATGTAGCCGCATAAACTGACAGGGAATGACAGTGTATGTAGTAGCATATATAGAAAGGGGTTGAGAGTGTGTTTAGCTACATTCATTGACAGGTTTTGAGTGTATGGTGCTGCGTAAATTGACAGGTAATTGAAGTGTATTTAGGAACAAAATTTGACAGGGTATGAGTGTATGTAGCCGCATAAATTGGCAGGATTTGAGAGTGTATAAAGCAGCAAAAATTGACAGGTAATTAGAGTGCTTAGCAGCATAAATTGACATGGAATGAGAGCGTATGTAGCAGCATAAATTGTATTTGAAAGGAGTGTATGTAGCAGCATAATTTTACAGTGAATGTGTGTATGTAGCAGCATGATTTGGCATGTTAAGAGTGTATTTGGTAGCATAAATATACTGGGAATGAAAATGTATGTTGCAGCATAATTTGACAGGGAATTTAAGTGTATGTAGGAACATAAAATGACAGGGAATGAGAGTGTGTATAGCAGCATAATTTAGGAGCTTTTTCCGTGACCATCCAAGGTGCTGTTCGCTACTGATTTTCCTAACATAAAAACTGAAATTATGCTAATATGCTTCGTGATAAATTTGTGCTTATCACTGGAAGACAAACGTTCATTAATTTTGGAGCGATGGTGGAATGATGGTTTACTGGGTATTCCCGAAATACTGCAAGGGGTTCTGTGTTGTGCTTCACTCCAACTGTCACGTCTTCGATCTCGAATCTTACTTGAAGTCGCCCGGCAAGGAACCGGAGGCTCCGCATTGAGGATCGATCATGTGACCTCTTATGCTCTGACATGGCCTAAGAACGGAAATGTATATGTGAATCGCAAAATTGTGAATTGTAAACGTTCCTTGCTTTGTTTAAAACCGGGACATTTACGCTACGGTCTGGACGACAGGAGATCGGGTTTCGGCTTCATTTTGGCCGATATTCTTCTGTTCCGCTTAACCCCCAGAATGACTTTGAGGCACGTGCCACCTCATATCTACTGTGTAGCTGTTTCCCCCCATAGAACAATGCGATCGGCGGTTGAATTTGATCACACATTTCCGTTTAGTGACGATGTTAATGGGTGGAGATGTGCCTCTACTTCTCTATACCTGTATTAGGACAAATATTTAATGTTACACATATTCTGTGCAGTGGTGCAGGTGTCTTCTACACACCAGTTCTATTTCCAAATACCGCACAAAGCTTTGTGCGGTATTTGGAAACAAACATATGGTGTATACCAGGACGGGTTTACTTTACCGACTTGTGGTATGCATCTGCAGTATTTGTTTTGCTTTTGTGCGACCCTTTACGTAGAATAACAGCATAATTTGCTAGTATATCCCTTTGTCCTGTGTGATCGCTGAAATTTGCACTGGTGCTTGGAATACGGGGATAAATACTTACTTTAGGTTAGCATTGTCAGAATGTAAGTTTGTCCATTTCATGTGCATTCAATGTACCGGCATCTAAACTGAAATATATTATTTCGTAATTTCAAACTCCCGTTTCAAATATCTCGTGTGTTGGTACACTTCTAAATATTAAGTTTTTAATCCTGGAACTACTGCACGCGAATTTATAGACGCAATCAGGCCCACTGAAGCCTGAAGTCTTGTGAGATGTTATGTGGACTGGTAGATAATTAGCGACGTTTCGGTTGCTCGTAGTGACTGCATTTTCAGGGCGACGGCGACCAAGAAGATGGTTACCGGAGCTTCGATGGAGCCTAGTGCTTCCATCCTCAAGGGTCAATCAATCCAAGCTCGCTGAAGAAGAAGGAACTACGCTCCTTGAAAACGTTTATAACTCTCTGGACTGAATGACTGTGAAGATGAAGGCGAAACGTCCGTCATTTTATACCAGTCGACACAACATAACATGCCAGAAGATTCGAATATTAGTTAGGACCGCTGTGAGAGGCTCAACGCACGGTCAATTCGGAAATAGTGAACGCTTTGGGCGTGGGAACGTCGACAGTACAACACTTCGGCCTGTGGCTTGTTAGAAGGAAGGAAAATAGTGACAGAGATGATGAAGTGGGTGAATAAACAAAGAGCACGGTTCGTCAGTTCCTCCCGCTCTCTGTTATCCTTCCTGATTTCCGCGTATCAGAACAAGTGTCTCGTTTTGCAATCAGTTGTGCGTTCAGTATTTGTAATCACTTGTGACAGTCACCACACGCCAGTGCTTTTCAGTATTGCTAGGCAGCTACCAGGCTGGATGTTTTGATCTTAGTCTTTCT
>Ga0131853_10015456_pt1 | contig 13955 bp, 1 predicted proteins | sample TergutLab28metaG_FD_92764 | JGI IMG/M metagenome (GOLD analysis project Ga0131853, IMG submission 92764) | Labiotermes labralis P1 segment gut microbial communities from Petit-Saut dam, French Guiana - Lab288 P1 (version 2) (version 2) | ecosystem: Host-associated > Arthropoda: Insects >... | reverse complement strand
CGCCAATCAACTTCGCCTTGCGCGCACTTATGCCTTTCACAGCCTCCAATTTCTCAGGTTCACGTTCGATAACGGCAAGCGCGTCCTTCCCGAACATCTTCACAATCCGCCCGGCTATCACCGGCCCAACACCCTCAATCAACCCACTTCCAAGGAACACCTTAATCTTTGAAGGGCTGTTCGGAGGCACAAGTTCATAAGTCTTCACAACGAACTGCTTTCCATATTTTGCATTTTCCACGAAGTTGCCGGTGAAGTCGAACTCCTGCCCAACCGCAACATAATGAAACGTCCCAACTGCCGTCAGCCCACTATTCCTGAGGCGTACAACGGTATATCCGTTATCGTCGTTGCGGAAAGGTATCGATTCAATTTCGTCGCTTAAATTCACTCATCACTATATCACGGAACTATTGAAACTTGAAACTGAATTTATGGTCGCAGTACAAATGTCGCGGTGTAAACGTGAGTCCCCTCGAAATAATAAAGCAACACCAAAGTATTCCCATATACAAGAAGCCGAGTTCCCTCAGTATTCGCCGCACCACCCCAAGGCGCACCACCCATACTAATCTGGTCACCAGTCACCTCAACGTCAAGCGGACCAAGGGAGCCACGACTAGTCTGACCACCCGCCACCCCTGTAATATAATTGTTCACCCTTATTCCCAAAGCATCAACAACTATGTTTACATTGTTAATTTCCGCTTGTGTTTGTGACCCTGGAAACTCATTATTACCAACACCAGGTTGCCTTACATAACTTTCCTTTCGATAAGTTCCAAACGCAAGAGCATTATTAATTATTGCCCCAGCATCAGGCCCATGTGTACCCGAAGTCCGCCCACCAGGCAAACCAGCCTCAGTCTTGTTGCTTCCAGGCAGATTCGAGCCCGCATATTCCGCATCCCGATTCTCACCAATGAACCCGCCAGTGACAAGTGCGCGATTCACATTCCCTGCCGGATATTCACCAAGGAAGTGATAGTCAGTGATTTGTACTCCATCAATATTTGTTATTACAGTACGACCCCCAAAAGGACCAACTCCTCTCACTACCGCTGCCGTTGGCAAGTCGCTAAAATTCCCCATATTCGTCGCACTAACACCCCACACAGTTCCCTCGCGTATTGTGTTACCCTCGACAACCGTCTCTGTCTCGCTGTTCCGGTGGTTCAATCCAATAATCCCCCCGACGATGAACCCGCCATTAATTCCAATACCTGGACCACCAAAGGAACTATTCTTTACAGTACCGCTCAAATTCTCGCCAACCACTCCGCCAAGCCTTAATACATTTGTAAAGTTCGACCCATTTAAACCAGCTCGAACATCAACGTTGTCAATAGTCCCACCATTAAAGCCCGCCGCACCGCCAACAGTCATGCCGTAATGCCTAATTGCCCAAGCAGTTGGATGATTTGACCAAGTGAACCGCCCAGCAACCTCTGGTTGTAATGCAATACCACCGGCAAGTGTAACTTCACTGTTTCTCAGTGTACCCAAGTTAGCCCCAACCAACCCACCAACATAAAATTTACCGACAAGTGCAGGTGTACTTTCACTCACCGAAGTGGTGCTAGAAATAAAATTCGCCCGCTCAACAACTATACCAAAGTCTATTGCCCCGATAAGACCCCCAGCAATCTCACCGTGAACAGCCATATATGAATCGCCGTGATTTCCGATGTTGCGTACATGTGACTTTTCCGAACCAGGAACAGGAACACTCGTATCAGTTCGCACAGCACCATCTCGACCACTTCGCAAAGCATCAACATTTTGCGGAGAACCAGTAATCATACCAATGATTCCCCCGGCAACCGACATGTTCCTGTAATTATGCGCTAAATAATCAGACGCACTATCAAAGCTGAAATAATTCGGCATGAATGGTTCAAGATAGCGCTGCTCTGCTCGCACAGGCACATTTGAACGAATGTTTTGAATTCTGGTTTTACTTACATAAGCATCGCTGGGTTCGCCATAATCAAACACAACAGCCATGCCCACCAAACCACCAACAATTGACTCTCCTTTGATTCTTGAATGCGTGGTTTGAGTTATACCAGCCCCAGCACTTAAAGTAATATCCGACATATTACTGTTAATCGAAACTCCTGCCAACCCACCTACGTAATCGGCAACTCCTCCATCAATCGAAAACTCAGACAAGCCACTGTGACGCACAAAATTAAGTGTCACGTTTTTAACGGTAGCATATTCCAATTTACCGAACAGGCCGACACTACGCAATCCATTCTCGTCCACAGCAGTTGTCGCATTAAACGAAATATTGTTAATATTAAAACCGTTTCCGTCAAATATAGCACCCCTGTAAATTGCCTCGAAAGTTCGAAGGTCACGACTAAGTGAGCCATAACTTAAATTAATATCGCTTACAAGTCGCATATGACCACTATACACACGGTCCTGGAAATCTGTTGAACCTCGCTGTACCAGTGTGCTGTCTTCAAAAACGCGTCGGTTAAACTGCTCACCCGTTGCAATAAGAACTGGGTTTATATTTACCCTCTCCTCACCGTTAACAAGTATTATGCTTTTCTTTCCAACTTCAAACCCTGGCACGCAATAAGGTACTGCCTCTGTCAATCTTCCGCCTGTCTCTTGCAATCGGCGTACACTTGTCGCAATATTATTCGCGGAAACCAGTTCAGGCATGGAATAATCACCATAACTTCTCATGTTCCATATCGTGATGACCTCATCAGTATTTGCATAAGCATCAATACTGAAACCAATGAACGGAGACATATTCCGACTTTCCAAGGCTGGTTCAGTAACCGAAGGTATATGCAAGCTTGTCGCAAACCCAACTCTTGATACAAAGACACTATCTTCAATGCCCTGCCCAGACGTCGAATTTATGAATGCATGATAAGTTGTAACGCCATCAACACGCCTATTATTGACCAAGGTATATTCTCTGACGTTATTAACAAAAACTCTCCTTATAGTACCCGAATTTGTCATCACAAAACCACTGGCAAGACCAGTATTCCTGATTCTTACATTGACATTGCAATCTTCAATAGTCCCCGCGTTATTATGAACAAATCCTGCCACACCGCCATTATCTGTACCATTCGAACTGATTTCACCATGCATAACTGTTCCAAGAAATCCAGTCGCAGTATTAAACTCATCCGAAACCCCCATCGCGTAACTCGTAGTTATCCTTCCGGTTGAATGGTTCCTGCCGACAAATCCTGCTGTCAAGTTCTCGCCCGCAGGTTGAGGCTGACCATTTGATTGAAGACCACCAGTAGTCCTTACGCTGTTGCTGATATTTCCATCTCGGTAAAAGCTTGCCACAATCGTTCCTCTGTTTTCCGCGACAAAGCCCGCCAAAAGCAAACTGTTTGCACCACGACTGGCGGCATCAACAGGTATCACATTAATATCGGTCATAACACGGCTGTTGCTTATAACTCCACCAGTCCAATTCTCTCCAACAAGCCCACCAACACGCACATGGAAATTCGGCACGCCAATCCTGACATTGAACTGCTGACCACCTCTATTGTTTTGTTTGTCAAAAATAGTCCTTTCATAATCGACAATACGAACAAGCGGATTAATCTCGCATGATGGGTCAAACGGTATATCAAGTTCGGTAAACTGCCCTGAACTTACAACTGCACAATTGGTTATAATCCCCGCATTGAACCCAGCCATCAAGCCGACTCTTATAGTTGGCGTTTGGTTTTGTTCATTATCCTGTAACCAATGAGTCGTCCCGTTAAGTGTCAAATCCAAACTATTATTATGCAAAGCAAGATTTATGTTTTTAAGAACAAAGTCCGCGGGGGTCTTAACATGCTCTCTTCCATTATAAGTTTGCCTTGTAATAGGAGTTGCGTTACCATTATTGTCTAATTGCATGCCAACAGTACTAAACAACCCAATATTCCGTTGTTGTTGCCAACCTTGTAGATCAAAGCTCGCGATGCTGATTTTTTTGCCGTTTCCATCCAAGCTCGCGGCAACAAACGGTATCGGAGTCCACCCTTCAAGTACAATGTCATTCATAACAATATAGTGCATACCGGGTTGCATGTTCCTCAAATCATTGGCGGTACGAATAGCCATAGGGCGGTCATCCGAACTACGCAGTGTCGTGGATACATTGAACAAAGTTCCAACCGTACGAACCGCATCACCAAACGGCCTTGAAGTACCCCCAATACCTGGACTTAAAATCTCTGGCAAACCCCTATCGTCATATCGCAGGTGCACCTCGACCCTGACGCCGGAAGTCAAGTTCCCCCTCCCCGCGTTAAGCATATATTTCGTAAGACCCGAGATATTCCTTGAACTGTCCTCACCAAGCAAAAAGTTCAAATTATCAAACACAGTTCCAACATAAAAGCCATTATCATCAAGAGTTGTATTAAGCCTTGTTCTTGAATTTGCTTCCATCCACACAACCTTGTTGCGTTCATTAATATCGTAGTTTATTGCATATTGAAATTCTGCTAACGCATTATTGAACTCGGTGCGAATTTCACTAGGCAAATCATTTCTCGCATCGTGAATATGAAGAGCCGAGTTGACATTAAGCACAGCATCCACCCTATCTGAAAGCGTAATAGACGAACCTGTAAAGCCATTTATCCCAAACCCACGAACCCTGAACAGCACAGGACTAATCGTCAACGTTGACGAATCCGGTATCATGCGACCGTTTTCTTCCCTTTCGAAATGGAACACTACTCTTATATTCTGACCTCTGTGGTTATCAAAGAAATTCGGACTAATCCTAAGGTCATAACGTTCCGTGGTCGCGTTGAAACCTGCACTTACAAGTGGGCTTGTCTTATCTGGTTCTGGTGCGTCCCTCCACCCATTCGCCACTTCAACTGGTTCAGGGTTGGTTCCAATGTAAACTTCCCTACTCAACACCCGAGCTCGTCCCGGAGGAATATCAATAATTTCAAACGGCACTGTTGTACCAATAGGTTGCTCCGTCTGCCTTGTGATTGCCCGCTCACCCGCAAGTCCATAATTGAAATGAAGTCCAGGTGCTTGTGAGGTGAAAATATTGAAGTTGCGGGTAATTTTCCTATCATTGTTTGTCTCAAATTCGGCCCTTATCGCAAAAGCTCTTCCATTATCAAGCGGCATCCTGTGCATCCCTGGAAGGATATCTTCGCAACGACCGCACTCATAAACTCCACTTGGACAAACGCAAGGCGCATTACCTACTATCCGCCTTCTTGGCGTCATAATCTGTGATTGAAGGTAATAAACACCGGTCCAACCATAGATTCCAGTATCGTCGTCATAAGTTGAAACCTGATAAACCTCATCTGTAACCAACCGCGGGAAAGACCCAAATCGGTTATCCGACCGACGAGCAACTTGGGTAAACGTTAACCCCCATTCTTCGTAAATTGGCTCGGGGTCTTGTCTTGGGAAAACGTTCTGGGGCGGCGTAGTATACCCAACCTTTTGCATCCACGGTCTTTCGTTGTTCGGTCGATTTGCAGGACCCTCATCATGGAAAATCCTGAACGATTCAATATTTGCAAAATGCGGAACGGCATAAACTTTCAACAAACCACTTCGCCCATCATTGGTGAAAGCATTGTTGCTTGGATTCTGGCTTTCGTCTACGGTGAAAAATTCGGAACCATGCACAGGAGCTGTATTCGCAAAATGCTGAATCTCGACTGTTTGCAAGTCCTGGGCAATTATATCCATCTGCGTTGTCGCATCACGCAACTGCACGTATTCATCTCCATGTGCAACTGTGTGAATCTCCCTAGCATCGATTTGACCCAAAACTCTGTCAACAGACGCCAATGGTGACCTAGGGGTTTGAATGCTCCCATGCTCGATTTCACTGTAAAGTTCGGGGTCGACAAGAACACTTGTAACAATTTGGAAGTTGTACCTCAGGTATTTAAAGCCACTTACATCTACCGAATTCCTGCCCGAACCAAATTCGTCCAACTCAATCGGTGTGGCAACCCGAAGCTCGAAGTAAAGACTTAAATGCCGATTCTCGCCACCAATTGGAACTATGGTATGCACAGGTTGTTTTGCTGCGATTTGCTGTCTGGCGATGTTTATGTTGAACAGCGGATCAGGCCCATTTTCCCCACGATAGTTAAACTCAACCAAATCAAGAAGTCGTTCTGCGTGCGTCGTGACTGGGTCTTCTTCTGTGGCGTCTTCTTCATCTACCCAGTGCGGCAACGTAATGTCCGTTGTAAACACGCCATTTTTTGTGGTACTTGTGGAAAGGTCAACAGTACTGCTTTGTGCAAAGTCAAGTTCAATCGCCCCACCATAAACAATAACAGGCACAGTAAACGCAAGTTTATGGCAGACATACTTGTGACCGCTCGCCGCCGCAATATGCGGCACAAGTGCAAACTGCATCTGCCCAGCCTCATTAAACCTGAATCGTGTTGGACTTTGATATGGTGTACCACTAAGCGACGTAATCATCCCAAGTGTCGGGTCACCAGTCGCCCCGGGAATCGTGTATGTGTCAATTTTCATGTTAAGCGGTACAAACCCTGACCCTGCATCAACATGCGTTATAACACCGTTATCCAGCTCCCCTGCATAAATGGTAACATCCCAACCCTGACCACCTTGAACACGCCCATCCAAATGGAAAGGTGAATTCTTTTGAACGCTTGCTTGCCTGTCTAAAAGGTTGTTGTTGGCACCATTACCCGACAACCTGTAATCTGCAAGCGATTTGCGTCCGACTATCCCAGAAGCACCAGAGAAAGCCTGCATCCCCGTAATCCCGGGAATAATATCGAAAGTAAAACTTTCTGATTCCAACTCAAACAAACCATTGCGCCTGATATACCTTGTGGAAGTAATAATAATCTCGAACGAATCTCCGTATCCGAAAACGTCAAAGAAATGCAAAGGCTCTCCCGTCAAATTACACAACCTCATACCAAGTTCACGACTCACAAGCCCCGCAGGTCCATTGATACTGTACCTAATCATTCGTGAGGCAATCCCCGGGTCAATTTTCGGGTCAAACAAATCCCTCAGGTAATACCTGTTGGCAATCGGAGCCCCCCTCACATAATTCCCGCGAGGAGTATGAAACAACGCCGCCCGCTTTCCTGTTTCGTCGACAATCACATAATTAAAGCCATTTTGGTCATTCCTCCTGCCGAATGTCCTTGCATAATCAAGTTGCGACTTTAATTCAATATCAATATTATCGGGGGCAGCAATCACCCTCGGCGTTGGATTCAGTGGGTTGGTCCCATCCCAAACCAAAGGAAAGGGGAACATAGGGTTGTCGTAGTACATGAACAGCCTTGTGTTTTCCTCCAATGATGCTGGCAACCCAGGAATGTTCTTGTTTGGCTCAGCATTGAACCATGAACCATTGGAAAACTCTTCCCTCAAAGCCTCAGCATCCACAGAACGCATGCTCCCCAAAGGGTCCACCAGTGCCGGAGCCGGCGACACATAAGCAAACTGTTCCAAACTTATTGAATCAGGCAAGCCAGTAATCCCGACGCTGAAATGAATCGGACTTACATAAGCTTGTGGCGATGGACCCGTTGTGACACTGCACACGCCCGCATTTTTATCTGACTCTTGAAAGATCACAGTGTTCTCGTCTGTAACCGTATAACTCGCCCTGAAATATGTCTTATCATCATCGGCATCACTCACACCGCGACCAAGTGCAAAAAGACCGCTGTAAACCATTTTCAAACTGTCAACGGAAGTTTGCGTATCCATCCAAACATTAACTTTCATGTTCGAATAACAATACCCAAAATCCGCCCTAGCACGGTTTAAAAATCCAACAACACCACCAATCCTCGGTGCACCTGTTCCACGACCCGCCGCATCGAAAACCGTGGTAATCGACGAATGCGACCCAAGAATCACCGAACGCCTTTCAACTCGTGTGTTATCCTGACGCCCAATAATTCCGCCTACAATTACATTCGGTGCACCATGGATAAATATGTCACCCCTGTAAGGTAAACTTGCAAATAACTCATTATTAAGCAAACTAAGTTTATCAATCTCGTTTGTGAATGCCGACGACGCGAACGAAAACCTCACATCCCCGCTGTCGTTTACCCCAACAACACCACCAACTACTGTTGGAGAAGCGTTCGGCACATTAGGGGAACTCCACCCCGCCATCGCGTTCAAATTATCAGGACCAAACGCACTGTTCTCAAAATCATTGTTGCCAAACCCAACAATCATCCCCGCATAAATCCTCGAACCACCAAAGTCAGCCGCGGGAGTTCCTTGCATAACAATCGGGTCAAACATAACATTAAACAGTGCAGCCCCAACCCTCTCGTTTATATACAATTCATAATGACAATTTTCTATAAGCCCCAACAAGTTACGCCCAACAACACCACCCATAGCACCTCTCGCGTACATAGCCCCGTTACTGAAACTGTTTATAACAACGCCTTTGTCACTTACCAGGACCCCATTGTGAAGGTCCCCATGATTGTAACCAACCACTCCGCCTGTATTTCCATACGCACTGTTATGTAAAACAGCCTCGGCAGAATACCCGTCAATAAGTCCACTATTACTCCCCGCGATTCCGCCAAGGTTTACATAATTGTCTTGACCATGGCCATTAAATCCGGTTCTAGAATATACAACACTTCTCCCATTTATAAGAACCAAAGAAGCCTCGGAATTCGTCATAACGCCTTCACGCAACTCGGCAACTCCGGCTTGTTTAATTAGTTTTCCGTCATTAAGCCCAACAATCCCTCCAAAGTTCACAGGAATTACATCTAGCCCAATGGTCATTGCAAGCATCAAAGTTCCACTTGTCTTGACCCGGCCAGCCGCTGTTTCTTCGATTGTACCACTTCCGGCGTTAAATCCTACAAGCACACCAACATTCGCGGAAGTTGCATACATATCCATCGAAACACTAAGTCTTGTACCAATGTCAACAGTGACATCGCGAATGATACCTCTGTTGGTTCCGGCAAGAACTCCAAACCTCACTGCCTCCATCCCTGGGTTAATATTTCGTGTGACTGTAACATTTTCAAAATTAATACCGCTAACCTCACCATATTCCCCAACCTCACCAAAGAAACCACTGTTTGTAAATACATCCTGACCTACATTAAATTGATGCCGTGACTCTGAAGTCATATTAAAATTTTTAATTGAAAAGTTCGACCCCTTGAACACAGCGGAAGCATCATGACCAAACCGCCGTATTACAGGCAACGTAAACCCCGCCAAATCAATATCTGCAAGAAGTTCAAAGTGGCATTGATTACCACCACTTCCCAAGTCCGTGCGTGCAGAAAGCCCAAGACCGATAATCGCACCAGACGCATTCCTAAGAACTCGCGTCGCAGCAGTCGTAAAACTTCGATTGCCATTCTGCAACCCGAGCGTTGTTTTTTCAAAAAACGCCTCCAAGAACTGTTCTTCATTAGCTATTGCCCTCTGGTTAAATTCCGTAGACCTGTCAAAAATGCGAACAGGAACTTTTGTGTAATTAGTTGGGAAAAAAGCCTCATTACACGAAATATCGTTCGGTTTAACCGCTTTCACACTGTCAAGTGCATAAATCACAATAACAATCTCTCGTTCTGGCACCCTGTTTTGCTGCCTTGCAACAATCTCCCCAGTCAATTGGTTGATACGGATGATTTCAGGAGATGCATTACTAGGGCCATCATAAATCGCCACCCAACGACCGTTTCCACTTCGGAAGGATTCTCCTCTTAACCAATAACACACATTCGGCCTGCACCCACTAAGACACCTACCAACACAGCCAACACGTCTCTCTAACAACCCATACCCAAGAACACCAATTCCTCGGTTATCATAAACATTCACAGGGGCAAAATTGGCACTTATCGAACTTGTTGTCGCCAATGACCTATGAGTTTCAACTGGGTGAACCTGCAAAGTAATACTCAAATCATTACTTCCAATACCATGCGGAACAATCGACCCCTGACGAACAGTCCTTGCATTAACTATATCCACACGAAGTTCCGTGTTCATTCCAACGCGGTTCTCACCAACACGCTCGCCCACACCAACGTCAAAAGGTATCTCGTGTGTAATGATTCGCGACACCACACCAAACCCGGGCAACGTAAAATTGAACATGGTTTCATAAACCTGCGTCACCGAAAATTGCATGTTAAGTGCATGAGGCCGTTCCGCCTGCAAAGCGTACCTGTAAATACCATTAGGGCTTCCAACCGCTGTTCCACTGACGCGCGTAATTTCAAAATCAGGATGTACCCCATGCGTGGTGACCCTTCGCTGCGGTGTTCCTGCCACCTCTCTGTCAAAAAACGGAACCTCAACAGAAGTTTGCGTCATATTCGGATACCTGAAATCAATAATCGTGCTTCGTCTTGACTGATTTGGAAACAAGGGCGGCAAAGTAATCCCAACAGGCTCATCAACAACCCCAATCCTATTTCCCCCAGTTCCCCCAGACGGTAAAAGGCTTGGGTCACGATTAGTCCTCCCCGAGGCATACCCAACAATAACCTCAAAATCCAACCTGCTCTCGTTTTGATGCAACCCAATCGCGGGGTCAAATCCAAGAGAACCCCTTGAATACAACTGGGTATCATTCGGAGTAATATCCACCGAAGTAACAGGGTCAACAACAACAATCCTTACAAAGAATTTGTTCCAACCAAGTCTGAAACTATCAACGGAAGGATTCGCCAATCCCCATCTATATACATCTCGGTGAGGGGCACGAACATGCACGGCAAAATCATAAACTCCCTCTCTTTCCGCGTGTATGTGCAAACGGTTACTATGTAACGCTTGCGGAACAAGACTTATCCCATCTATTCCAAGGTTCGCAAAATTATTGTTATTCACTGCAACCCAATTTCCGCCGACATTTTGAACCAAATCAAGACTCACAAAAGAAGCCCGCGGAATACCAAGATTGTTCAAAGGGACATTCAAAGCATAACTACCACCAACACGCACAAACGCAACAAGCATAATATCATCACCAGCGTGTTGTATCTTTTCGCTGTGTTCCACTCTGCCGCTTACATCTGTTATATCAATGGTCGACCTTCCCCGCCATTCTGGAATAGGCACAATACCAACAGTTCTAGTAAACCCACACGCGTGTCTTATTGTAAAACTTGAAGGAAGCTCGACACCTGTCGCAAGCAACCTGAATCGCGAAACATTATTTGCATCTGGTTGCTGTACACCCGAACTCACAATTTGGGCGAACGGAGTGTTATCAGGGCGAAGAAACGTGAAATCACCAATGCGATGGCTCTCATTGGTTCGCACAAGGAAATATGTGTTGCCAGGCAGGTTACCCGACCCTGGCGCCCTAGTGGTCGTCACAGGATGCAAAGTATTCGTATCTTCTCCAACCCACCCACTTGGAGGCACCTCTTGTAAGTTCGATTGAACAGTTACACCGTCTTTACCAATCGCTTGAATAAAATTCAGAGGAATCTCAGCCAAAACCCTATCGTCACTTACACTTGCCGCACGAAGAACAATCTGATTCCCGTGGCTGCTAAGCAAATCGAATATCGTGCGACTGCCAACCATCCCATCTTTCACATAAATCGAAAACATGTTTGTATAAGGAATCCCACGTGGAACAGCTCCGTCCACACCAAGAACATGAGTTGGATTAATTGACGTCCCCCTCGTCTGAAAACCAAACTCGAAAAACTCCATCTCAAACAAGTCCAAAATTCGTTGTTGCGCCCCATTAAACGCAACGTCTGTATATGTATCTCCTTGCTTCTCCTTCACATAAAAGAAGATATTGCTGTTGGTCTCGCGATTAGTAGTATTGTTAACAGTCATCGCAGAAAGTTGCGACGGCGAACTCAAAACCCCAACGCGGAAGTTCGCCCGAACAGGCTCTTGCCCATCAGGAGGGTTAAACACGTTCAATGTGTTCACAATCCCACCTTGCGTAAATCCAAGTGCCCCATCACGGAAAACATTGCGAATCTCGACGCTTATCGTCACGGTTCGGTGAAGATGCCTGTGACTTGCAAACTCGAACCGAGTTCCATCCGCCCCAATCGGAAAAAAGGTTATATCAAGATTAACATTCCCGGTTCCATGAGCGGTCAAATCAATCGTACCATTCGCATTCGGTCGGGCATGAAGCGCCGTAATATTGCGACTGTTAACGGAAAACCCCCAACGTGTCCCTGCTCCATCACCGTCGCTGACCCTGTAACCCGCTCCATGAACTCCAAGCCCCAACGTCGCCCTATTGGCAACAGGGTGTTCAATCGATTGAGGCGCATTCAAAACCATTTCAAGCACAGGAATCCCCTGCCTTCCAAACGGTAAAAGCGGATTATCACCGTGACCGTTTCTGATAGGCAGAGTCGAAGTCAAACCTGGAATTGAAATCGGTGCAAGCAGACCATCTCTGCGTGTAATCTCTAACCGACTACCGCTCAAAGGATTCGGATTCACATCCATCGGCAATTCATTAAAAACATGAACTGTGATGGGGCTTGCATCTCTTTCGGCGGCAACAAGTCTTGGAACAAGTCTAATCTCGGACCCAATAAAGCCAACTGGAACGTTAAGTGTCGTTCCAACAATATCATTGTTGGATATATTTGCAGTGCCAAGTCGCTGCTGGTCGGCAAGTCTATACTCAACCTCATTCAACGTGGGCCTTCCGAATTGACTTACGGTCTGTGTTCGCGTTGCATAAAAGTTAAAATTCTCGGTGTCAAGGTTAATACTCTCCCCCCGCAACACTCCGAAATGAACATCTCGTCTTACACTCAAACTTTGTGCAGGAAGGTCAACCTCGACATCTACAACAAGCGTACGCCCACCACTGGCAAGTGCTTCGATTTGTGTTCGTCCACTGCCAACTGCGTCAACCCTGACTACGGTCCGCCCGCCCGAAAAACTAACAGCCCTCGCGGTTGCAACGGCACCGTTCATTGACCTAACACTAACGGCACGACTCACGGTATCGGGTGCACCACTCACTTCAAAAACAATAGTGCGATGCTCGTCAACATTAGTCCTTCGTCCATCATCGTCAACTTCAATATGAATGTTAACAGACGACCCAACATTTGAGGTAATCGCAATCCCATCAAGAGGGTTCGCAGGGGTCCCACCACAACCAACAAAAAGAAAACCGCCAAGACCCAAAGTAAGCACGGCAATAATCAATAAAACCCAAGAACGTCTTTTGTGCACAATTCCCCCAAGATAGTATGTTTTATAATAGAATTTTTATCTAGGCAAGTCAAACAAAATATGGTACTTTGTTGTGTGAACTCCAAAAAACTTCAACCGATTTTATCTCACCTTCGTCGAGCGGACGAAGACTTCTCGCTCATCGAAAAAGGTGACAAAATCGCTGTGGGTCTAAGTGGCGGTAAAGACAGCCTTCTCCTCCTCCAAGCACTTGTGGCATACCAAAAGTTCAACCACACAAACTTCGAACTTGTCGCGATTACGGTTGACTGCACCAACGGCAAGGCGGATTTTTCAAAAATCCAAAAGTTTTGTGGCGACCTCGGCGTTGACCTCATCATCCAACCATCAAACATATTTGAAATCATTTTCGACATTCGAAAAGAGAAAAACCCATGCAGTCTTTGCAGCAAACTCCGCCGAGGCATGCTACACTCCGCCGCAGTAACCGCGGGTTGCAACAAAGTCGCCCTGGGGCATCACGGCGACGACCTCATAGAAACGTTTTTGCTAAGCCTATGTTACGAGGGGCGTCTCAGTACCTTTCACCCTTCCTCCTACCTCGACCGCACCGACATAACAATCATCCGCCCTCTTATATATGTTGGGGAAAAAGAAATCGAGAAACTTTCCACAAACCTCCCAATCCTTAAAAACCCCTGTCCCGTAAACCACCACACCCAGCGAGAATACATGAAAAACCTCGTAAAAAAACT
>Ga0131853_10015455_pt1 | contig 13955 bp, 15 predicted proteins | sample TergutLab28metaG_FD_92764 | JGI IMG/M metagenome (GOLD analysis project Ga0131853, IMG submission 92764) | Labiotermes labralis P1 segment gut microbial communities from Petit-Saut dam, French Guiana - Lab288 P1 (version 2) (version 2) | ecosystem: Host-associated > Arthropoda: Insects >... | reverse complement strand
TTCATCAAACCAGGGTTTATGCTGTTTCCATTCGTGCATACCTAGACTCTCTTTTGCCGAGATTTGGATATTATGTTTAATGTTCCCCCAAATCCTATTTACATCCTTGTCCTCGTTTAAGGTTTCCAAAGCTGCAAACCTATTTGTAATTTCGACCTGATACTGTTTCCTAACCTCCAGCTCATTTAGCTTAATCAGGTTAAATCTGTGCCTGTCTAAACTCTGTGTCACCTGTTTGCCCACTGCTAATCTTTCCCTAACCTTTGCAATGACCAGGTAATGATCTGTATCACACTCAGCTCCCTTAGATGTCTACTACTTTGCCAAATACATGTTTCGGGCTCTCTGCTGCACACGGGTCTTGATCTGTTCACAATGTTCACGCATGTCATCAGAAGTGTATAATGGACACAGCACCATGTGCATCATGAACAATACAAGCGCCACATCCGTGTGTGCTCTGCCCACACTGCCACATGGACATCGCCCAGTCATAATTGGGCAGTTGTAGACCAATTATACAACACAGCTGAATTGTTACTATGCTCCATTTAAAGACAAAACATAAGCCTCCTCCCATACATCCATTACAACAGTTAAAATGGACAGATTGCTCACAATAAAGAAAAAATATTTTATCATCCACTTGCCACAAAATCTACATGAAGAAAGGACAGCTATACACAGCCCGTTTACCCTGCAGTACAAATTGATGAATTTCACAATTGAGATCTCGTTTATATTGAAGTCACTCACCACCCAGTATTTCTTCTCAATAATCTGGATGTAGGTATTACTTGAAGATGGTCCCTTTGGACCGACACACGTAGAAAATCACCGGTATAGTAATAATGAAAACCCCTTGTGATTGACGGCTTTTTCGTTGCTTTTATAATCAACAATGTACAGAGCTGATCACAAAGGCATAAACCGAGTTAAGAATATAAAAGTATTTTTACGTCGTTTATACCATGCATTGTGACACAATGGTTACATTATAGAACCAACCAAATGCACACCTACTATAATTGAATTTCACAAAACTGTGAAATAAATTGTAGCAAGTGTTTTGTTCTACATTGCAATTAGTATGCTGGTTTCTGTTACACGCTACGCTCTGTTGACCTCGTACTCTTTGACCGTGATCTCATGTGGCGACCAAAGAGGGTTATTATGCGTCACATCATATGTGGATTATGTATAATCCATGGTGAGAGGTGCTAGAGATGGCGCGTGTAAAGAAGGTAGTTGTTGTGCAGTTGTATAGCACAATTCCGAATGCTTGTTTGGCTGTAAATATAGCTTCGATTAAGTTGTGGTGTTTGGAAGTGTCAGTGAAAGAAGACTTGTAAAAGTATACAGTGTTTTTGCGGAAATCTTATACCATATTGTGTGGAATATTGACGCGATGGTGAGTTAGGACTTGTAAAAGAGTTGCATGTGCAGACATCAAGTCGTACTCGTACATTAGTGCAGGGTACTATCCAGGACCAGTATAGTTGGGAATTTGCGTGAATAACGTAATTACTGTCATTGAGGTACAAATTAAGATGTAGTTCATTACAAAGAACGTAAAAATTTGGACGTTAGTAAAACCAAAACACATTGACAACTGTCTGTATGTTGAACAGCACAGGCAGTAATTTGTAATATAATGACCTGCCGGTTGACAAAATTTTGTTCGTAAGCATCTTGAATAATTCACCTCGTCTTATCGCAAAAACTATATTATGTGAAGGGACAAATGAGAATCCATATTGTATATACATTTAATATTGTAATTACTATAAAGTGAAAAAACGTTATTCCTTGAAATTTTTGGTATTTTATGGTAATGGAATGAGACGAATTCAAGCAGTGTGACAAAACATAACAGTTTTATTCTGCCCTTATGTAGGAGCACTGAGGTGATACTTGTTGCTACAATCAAACATAGTTGCTTCTGAAATGAGTGAAGTCTTTTTTCTTCATTCCAGTATTTATCTTGTTCTGAAGGAAATTCAGAGTTTTTATCATCATTACCAGTATGTCTCAGGAATGTCATATAACTCTTTAAATCATCATGTCATCTGACCCCCAGAGAATCTGTTACTTATTTTTACATCAAAGATGTGAAGACAATCAGCTTGAAGTAAAGCATAAGATTTCATTTCTGTGAACTTTGGCTTGTAGATTCTGCATGGTGGACACTCTTGGTCTCTTGTACTAGAACTATTTCATTTCATAGTTTTCCCCATACTTCCTCACATGCTATCTAAAAGGAGATGTATAGAATATTTTTATGCCACAGCGTGTTTCATGTGCAGTGCTTCCAAGTTGCATTTTGATGATACTGCTTGGTTGATAATTCCATTGAATATGTCTGCAGCACGTTTGCCACATTATGTCAGAAAGGTGCTATTAAACTGTTACTTCATAACAGTTATTGCAACACATTGCATATTTAAGTAGTTAGTGTTTGAAATGGCTGGTGGCAACTTCAGTTATAAATGAAATGCCCTCCTCTACAGATTTGCAGAGAGTATCTTGTGTACAGTTGCTGAGAAGTGATTGCGTAGAATATTTCAGTTTAGTCCACTTTAAGCCACGTCTTCTGCTAGTAATCTCTTTCACATTTTCTTCACCCACACATCTGTATATTATTCATGCTCATGCCGGGCAGTACAAGTATAATTTCATGAAAATGTTAATTTATATGGCACAAATATATAATAATATTCTCCCTGACTTTCATAGTTCCATATTTCACACTGGATTGCATTGCACTTTAATGTTTGGGGTTGGGTTTGGCAATGTTTATCATGTGATATGAATTGTGTAACAAAACAGCATTGGTTACAATACACTTATTTCAGTTTGCTATAATTCAGTGTATGGGAAGTGCTTGTACACACATCCTACATATTATTAGTGCTGTCATTCATGTTGTGAATACATACTTTGACTTATGTATTTGTTAATTTCAGGGTTGTTAACATAATTTCACCAGAAGATATTCCATTTGGTTTAGGGCTGGAATTACTTTTTGCATTAGTGAAGATGTTACGGTTGGAGTTACTTCTTACTTTAGTACTGGCATGAGGGATGAAGTTTTTAGTGTAGTGTGAGTTTTAGGGTTGAAGTTCTTAGTTTGTTACAGGGGGTTTGGGAGGGAGTTACTGTTCAGTTTCATGTTGGATGTTACAGTTGAGTTGAGTGTTATTATTGCATGAGTGGTAGGTCTGGAGTTAGTTTATAGTTCAGTATCATGATTAATGTTGGTGATTTTAGTTTAGTGTGTGGGGGTTGGCTTTGGCATTCAGTTGAGTACATGCGGTACTTCTGTGTTATCATGACCAGGGAGTGCAAAGTCACCCAGGCTTCAAAATTTTGTGTGCTGGCATGTAATATTTTGAGCATAATTATTGCAGTTTGCTTTCTTCTTGTGACATTCTGGTACCTATAATTTGGAGGTGGCTCCTAGATTTTTTAAAAATTTGTGTACCCCTGTTTATGATGCTTTTGCACTATCAGGAACATACATAATGCTCCAGCTGCCTTTGGTGTGTTGTCATTACTGCTTCAGGATCCAAGGACTGAATTGCAGTCAGTTTAAATCCCATCTGATTAGGTAAGTTCCCTGTGGTATACATCATATCCAAATTTCTGGATGGAGAGTCACATACAGAAACACTGAAATGAAGGTGGAAAAGCCCATGCAGTGCAGTGAAGGTTGATAGGAATGTGCTGCTGTGAAGTTCTCAGTGCTGCTTGTTCTTGTTCACATGTGGTGCCATATGTGCCCTGATACTGGTGAAACTTGGACTGGGTAGAACAGCAAACCCAACATGTGAAATGACTTGCAGTTTTAAAGTGGACTAGTTCTGAATGTATTATTTTGATGAAGTTCATAACTAATAGCTACAGAAGAATCTTTGGTGTTCTGGGTACCAGATAGAAGCTCTGAAGACATTGATTCCTGCTGTATATTTGCCATCTGCTAAAGCAGATAGTAAACATCCCTGCTTCTGTTAGAAATACAAATGCATTATATTGTCAAATATGATATGTCTTAAACAACTCTAGCAGTCATTATGTTCCTTTCAGACCCTGGGTGAACATTCTAGATTTGCAGAACCATAGAACTATATCACAGTGAGTCTTGTAAGCCACCTTGACAACTCACAGGCTACTGCATGTGGTGAACAAGTGCTATGCTTAGAAAACCCTCTGCAGTCTGTTGCTACAAGAATGTCAGAAATCATACTTTGGAGAGCTGAAGAAACATTTCCTGCCCCGAAAGGAAAACGTGTGTGTGTGTGTGTGTGTGTGTTCAGGGCCTATGTGCACCAGATGCAATTTCATGATCTTGTTCTGTACATTTACATGGCTGAATAAACTGAACATTTTGTAACATGCTTTGGTTGCTATTATTTTCCAGTTCTACCTCTTCTACAAAAAAGGTGAATGCATGGTCATTTTGCTCGCATTTGTGTGTGTTGTGCCTCCAACTTTGTTCTGAACATCCTGAAAACCCTTGTGTTCCTCCTACCACAACAGTCTTTTTTTACACCTCCAGTTCCAGTGTGTGGATTCGGATGGCCTTTTTCTGTGATGGGTGCATTTTATGTTGTTTTGTTAATGTTACATCTAACAGACTTATCGTTTGTTTATAATTTTACAGCAGAACATTGATACAGTGAAAGTAGAAAGTGATGTGGATGCTGTGAGTGAGGTTGATCCCATTTGTATGAACACTAATGAGGCTTATGTTCCACCAGAGTTTTCCATAATAAAAGCTGAATCAAAGGTGAGCCTTGTTTCGAGATCTTTTTCATTGTTGTGATGGTTATTCATACATGTGTGTATGTGTTCATATGTACATTTATGTGTTTTACACGTGAGGTATTATGTGATACAGAATAATTGTTTTGAAACATATTGTTTTGTGGGGTGTGATGTCATTTAGCATACAGAAATTTAAAGATATTTCTAAGGGACATAATAGCTCCCATTAATAGAATACAGAAGATGGAAGCTGCATGTTGTTCCAAAATGTCTCTAAATTTGTACCAGTGTGTGCGATGTCACATACCCAAAGACTTTTTTGCAGTCAACTGTTGTTTGAAGGATAAAAATTTGAGAGACAATTGTATGCATGCAGACTGCAGCTGAAAAGGTTACTTTAACAGGCTGTGTTCATTACAGGGAACATGTTTTGTGAGAGACAATTGTATGCATGCAGACTGCAGCTGAAAAGATTGCTGTAACAGTATAACCGATATAGGGTGTAAGTCTTTTATTAAGAGACAAAATTGTACCTTTAAAGCCTAGGTCAGAACTGTTTAAAAAATTTGCTGGCTTGGCTTATGATGGGGGAGAAATTGGAGAGTGTCAGTATTACAGCTTACAGGGGAAGAGAGTTTTATGGCGGGTGTAGCAAGCTAACAATTTCAACTTTGTCAGAATCGAGTGTATGGGGTAAGAAAAGTTGGAAAGAAAAAAAGAAAAGAAGACTGACTTTGAAAACCTTGACAGCTTCTGGAACTCTTTAAATCATGTGGGGAAGATTTACAATGTTTGTGAAAGAGTTCACTTGGGCGACAACATTGGAAGAATGTTACATAAATAGAAGCCAATGGGGTTAACGTATTCAAAATTCTGACTTTTGGACCTATTAGGGAGCAGCGAAATTTAACATTCGACCAATTGGGTACAGTAACAAATTTTAAGAAAGGGGTGAACTTAAAACTTGCGAGTTTTGGGAAACCTAATGTAAAGGAGTCTGTTCTGTAACTCGGAAGTGACAAGTTGTCCACGTGTACCAAAGCTAACAGTGCTTACCTTTTCAAGGGCGCGTTCAAATGCAGCGATCTGTAAATGTTAACATCGGTAGTTAAAATAAACAACATCATTAGTGAAAAGTGTTAATAATGTCACCACCCACCACTTAGACCACTTGGATTTCTTGAGAAAAAGACATGCCTACCAATTGAATAGCCGGGTGGGTTGTAACAGGCTGTGGTCATTACGGGGAACATGTTTTGCATGAGTCCCACGAGGACTGCCTGGATAGTGTACTTGGTGTGGTGACATCATTACGGCTGGATGGTAGGGGGTTCAATGCCTGTCAGGGACAAAAAATTTTCTGTTCTCAGAAATTACCAGACTGGTGTTGTGACCCACCCATCCTCCTTCCATACATGCTGGGGGTACTTACTGAGGGGTAGTGTGCATGGGGTGTGAAGTTCACTGCCAACAGCCATTGACTACTGAGATTAAGAATGGGTGGAGCTGTGGTTCTCCATGTCATCCATGTCATGGAGAGAGACAACTGCACATCTCTTTTTGGTCACATAGGTGTAGTGAGTGAGCTTGCTCCCAGCAGAAGATACTGCACCATTTGTCATGTTTCAGGACTTTGTATGTGAAGAGAAATTCAGATAATGTTTTGATGTGAAAATATCTTGTATAATTTTTTGCACAGTCCTGCCTAATTTTTGGAGCCGTGCATTGGCAGATATTTTAATGTTGGAAGTTTTAGTGTTAAAATTTGCTGTTGTGCATACTGCCTTCTCTGTGGCATATCTACTGAGCATGAGAAATGTCATCTAACAGAATTATCTTTTATTTGCATTTTTATGGCAGAACATAGATACAGTGAAAGTTGAAAGTGCTGTGGATGTTCAGAGTGAAGGAGATTCCATTGCAGTCAACACTGATGTTCAGCGTCCTTCAGCATTTTCCATAATGAAGGCTGAATCAGAGGTGAGCTGTGATTTCAGGTGCTATTTTTTGTGTTGTTTCAAATGTTTGTTGTATGTGTTCCTTTGCATGCTCATTGTACATAATAATATATTTAAATGCAAATGGGCTGTCGCCCAGTGGCAGTGATTACTGTGCATGTACATAAATATGAAATACGGTTCTAAGAGATTAAAATGGGGAGGGTTACATGAGAGGCATGCAGTGCCAACTTGGAGTCTTGGGAACCACCTCAGCATTCGCTTTTAGACACAGGGAAACCAAGGAACACCTGTGCTGAGGTGGCCAGTCACAGGACCTTCCAGATTCTGACTTCTAGCTGGCAATCCAGCAACTAATGTATGTAAGACACCAATACACACATGGTAAAACTATACATGTTATGTATTAAATGACATCGAATTCATGTCTTGAAGAATACTGTTCCGTGAGATATGATGCGGTATAGCCTACTAGAAATTTACATTTATTGAAAGCTGCATAATGCCTCCCATCTTGATAACAGAAAATTTGGAAGCAGCATGGTTCTTGTAAAAGTCCCCCATGTTTTTTCTATTGCAGAGGGTGTCACATACCTGAAGACTTTTTCACATTCAACACCAAGTGAGCTTTAATTCTGAAATAGTTTCACATTTGAAGTGCCCAATAACCAGACACGAAAGATTTACCTGTGTGCACAGAGATACAACCCAAGATGTTTCCTTTTGCTATAGTCACACAGAGTGGTAGCCACAGAAATGAAGTTAAGTTTCATGACCAGACTGTGGGGTTGCATTTTCTGTCAGGAACAATAGATACTTCTCTTCTCAGATCATGACTAGGTCTCAGGTACCACTTAACATCCTGCTGCATGGGTATGGGGATTTTTTTGCTTCGGGATAAATTGGCCACTGACCCACATCAAATGTCAGTGTTCGGAATAAGTCGAGCTAGACAATAGTCCCGTATATGTTCTTATGGTTTGGATGGGGACAACTTGGCTTTCATTTTTTTCTCCCAGTCACAGTAGTTAATGAGCTTTCTTCCATTGTAAGGCATTGCCTCTTTTTCTTTCATATCTCAGAGATTTTTATGTGAAGAGTAGTAATTTTCAGGTAACATTTGGATATGGTGAAAATATTTGGCATTATTTTCTGGGCAGTTGTGCCCTGTTTCTAGAGCCTCGTATTTATAATATTGTGATGTTAGAAGTTCCAGTGTGAAATCAGCTGGTGTACTTGATGCCTTCTGTTTTGCAAATAATCGTCATCTGACAGATTTGTCTTCTATTTAAAATTTTATTGCAGAACATCGATGCAATGAAAACTGAAAATGATGTTGATGTTCAGAGTGAAGGAGATATTGTCACAATGAGCACTGTTGAGGTTTACATACCGTCAGTGAAGGTTGAATCAGAGGTGAGCTTTGTGTTAAGATGATTTGTTATGGTGGTTGTTCATATGTGTGTGTATTATTCCTGTGGTGTATTGTATGACAGTTTCTGTTCAAAAGAATGTTGTTTTGTGGGACTGATGCATTGTAGCCTACTAGAAATTCACAGATACTTTAAAAGAGCGTAATGTCTCCCATTCCATTCATTCCATTGGCATGTGCAGAATGCGACGATTCCTTGCCGTTCTCGGGAGCTTCTTCCATTCCTGACTGTTATGTACTTTTTCCTGCCACCCTTCTCCACAAACTATTCTTCCATCCTCTTTTGCCACATCTTACCATCTATTTCTTGGTCTGCCTCTCAGTCTTGTTGTTCCCAAATTCATATATAATACCCTTTTGGGAATTCTATTTTCTTCCATTCTCAGTACATGCCCAAACTAACATAATCTATTTGACCTTATTGTCTCTATTATGGTAGGTTTTTCAACACTTGCATAAATTTTTTTATTGGTTAATATCCTCCAATTTTCTTTTTCATTGTCATATACTGGTCCTAAAATTCTTCTATACACGTTCCTTTCAAAAGCGTTCAGTTGCTTTCTGTCTCTCTTTGTTAGTGTCCAAGTTTCTGATGCGTATGTTAACGTTTTGTCTATTAATGTGTTCTTTAGATAATACCTCCCAGCTTCATAATATAAATGATGGGTGCAGCATTGTCTCTGAAATCTTGTACCTGTCTACAATTTGCCACACACCAAAAGACTTTTTGACAGTCACAGCCATGAGAACTTTAATTCCAAATTAATGGCTTATTTGAAGTGCATCAGTGATTGAATATGTGCAGAGTTTGATGTCATGAATGTGACAGTGGTTCGTGCATTAATATCCTCACCTTTTTTTTTGCCAGGCTACATGAGCAGCTTCATCACTTTGGGTAAATACTTGAAATATTTCTTCATTGGCTTCAGAGCTTGTGCTTGAATGCCAGACGTTTATAAGCCATCTGCACTGGCAGTGCAGGACAGCCTGTGGTGGTATTCATGTGGAAGTTTTTTTGCTGAAAGCAAAATTCTTGGGTGGTGGTTTACAGAATGCTTTCTTTATGTTTTAAATAAAGCTTTTCACTTTGGGAAATTTTCCTCCTGGTTTGCTTTGGTGTACTTGCGAGTTCATGTGCTAAGTAAGTCACATGCATTAACCTTTAAACAAATGGATTAATATTTGAATTTTAGCATGTGGTTTATGAGAAGCTTTCATTACATGTGCCCCAGTAATATGAACAGGGAAACCATGTAACTGTCTTTGGAAACTCCTTTGTGTGTGTCCCAGAAAGGGTGTTTGGCAGGTATAGAAGGAGGAATATAAGATGTGTGAATTTCTATTTGTGCAGACTGGAAAAAGAAGGGGTATTTTGTGTGTGGCCAGTGTTGAAAAATTGAAATGTGTGAATTATAAACAGAATGCAGGAAGGTTGACTGGATAAAATTGGACAGGTAGCTAAATTAATGCAGGTTTGCCATTTGTACATTAACAAGAGTTTATTGGTTTTGTGAAAACATGGCCAGCTGCTGCAGGTAGGTGCCTAACAGTAGTGCCATCTTTACTAGTTTCACTTTATTGTATCTAAATTTTACACATTGTAATGTATGTTAATTGAAGACTAAGACTTATGTAACAGTAGAAGGACCAATCAGTGGTTACCGTGAGAGGAAATAATTGCTGTTTATTGTGTGAGTCATACAGAACACACAAGTACACTGTGTGAGTAAAATGCAGATTTGTATTGCTAAAACTTGGTGGTATGTATTGTTACTATTATACTGTAAAGTGTTAAGAGTGGTCCTAAATACCATTCTATGTCCTGAATGAGTGTGTTGAAGTTTTGCATGAAAATGTTAATGGAACGTGTCTAAATCTTCAGTAATATTATTCCCTCCATGTTTATGAAAGTGCTGTTGTAGGAGATAATAAATGGGGAGTGTCTGGAAATGGTAAACATTTGCGTGGAAGTTTCATACATTTGGTTCTGTTCAATATGGTTACAGTAGAGTTGATATTAATGTAATGGAATTCATTGAAAAACAGAGTTCCTGTAACGTAACAATTGTGCTATTATGTGCCTACCTTAACAGAAGCTTTCAACTGTCTGTTGGATGATCCTAATATTTTTCTCGTTTTTCTTTTTACCAGAGTTCTTTGAATGAACATCAGTTAATACAGGGTGATGACAGTCCTTTTTCCTGTGTTCTGTGCCAAACTACACTGAAAACTCATCAGTGCCTGCATAGTGGGGAGCATACATGTATCTGTGATGTGCCTAATGAATCCTTCAGTACTCAGAATACTCGGGCAGTACATGAAGGTGCACAAACTGGGGAACATTTGTGTTCCTGTGATGTATGTCATAAATTGTCTATGACTCAGACTCATCTGAATAAACATGAGCACATACAGGGCAGAGAGCATCCGTATTCCTGTGACATATGTAATAAGTCATTCAGTAGCCAGAGTCATTTGAAAGTACATCAGCGCACACATAATGGGGAGCGTCCATATCCCTGTGATGTGTGTAGTAAATCATTCAGTCGACAAAGTATTTTGAAGGTACATAAACGAATACATAGTGGAGAGCGTCCATATCCCTGTGATGTGTGTAATAAGTCGTTCATTAATAAGACTGGTCTGAAGATACATCAACGTGTGCATAGTGGAGAGCAGCCATATTCATGCATTGTGTGTAATAAGTCATTCAGTAGCCAAAGTTATTGGAAGGTACATCAACGCACACATAGCGGAGAGCGTCCATACTGCTGTGGCGTATGTAATAAGTCATTCAGTCGCCAGAGTATTTTGAAGGTACATCAACACATGCATAGTGGGGAACGTCCATATCACTGTGATGAGTGTAAGAAGTCATTCAATGATAAGACTGCTTTGAGGATACATGAACGCATACATAGTGGGGAACGTCCATATCCCTGCGAGGAGTGTGATAAGTCATTCATTAGCCAGAGTCGTTGGAAGGTACATCAGCGCATACATAGTGGTGAACGCCCATATTACTGTGATATGTGCAATAAGTCATTCAATATGAAGTCCATTTTGAAGAAACATCTGCAGAGACATAGGGAACGTTGATAGGTCATTCAATAGCTTCATATCGGTAGCTACATAAACCACAGTTACCCAGTTTCTCTTTTGACTGTGGAGCCATCTGAAGGGCACAGTTTAAACATGGCAACACACATGAGTTTCAGCCTTTGAAACTGCTCTGGCAACAATGTGGCACATTCTTTGAATTTTTCATTGTACAGGGACTTGATGTCACAGGGATGTGCTACAATTTCAGACTAATGGAGAACATTTCCAACAACAGTTGTAGACATTCTGTTAACATAATGGTGCCATAGCACTGCAGCATGATAATTCTATAATAAATTAATTTTTAAGAACAGTGTTCCTTCTGTAATTTGATTTCCAAGTGGTTCCTGTTCTGACAAAACAAAGCAGTTGTGACCAAATATTTGTTGGAACTTTCTGGCCTTATTATAGGGTTGGAACATGATCGTTATATTTGTCGTGCATGATTACGTCTTGTCTCGTGTGGTAGGCTGACATTGTACCTTGAACCTTGCTTTGACACAAAACTAAAACTTTTAAGCATGAACTCTAGGAAGAGCTCATGAATCTGCTTTTGCATTATGTAGACTTCTAATCCAATGAATCTTTTTTGACATTCTGTTTTTAAGTATTGGACAGTTATGTTTATAATGCAAGAATAAAATCAGTTGAACTCGTGGCTAGCAAACTGCAATGGTTTGCAGTTCATGTGATTCAATTCTAGATTAATTGGTATCATTTTATTCTTAGCACCATTAATATGTTGAAGAAAAAAAACTAATGCAGTGCCATGCAGTTGTGTTTTTACACCTTGCAAGTGGACCAAGGTAAGTGGTCAGATCCATGTCCTGGTCATCATATTTGTGGAGGCAAGGGGCCTGGTACCCACTGGATATCCCAAATAGTTCCCTAAATTTCCTAACAAAATCTTCATGTTGTAGTTAGGGAATTTATCAACTACCTGCCCTGGTTCATGAATGAAACTGCTGTTTTTTCGTCTCTTCTGCTCTCAGTTGTTGCTTGTGCATTCACAGTAGTGGTTTCACACCACAAGGCATCATAGTGGTATGTATGACGTATCACCAACAGAATTACTGCCTTAGCTCCTGATGCTATTTCCTTGTGTACAAAAAAGTATATCCCAGTGGGTGACACTCGTCGCCTTTGTCATGAAAAAAATGTATCCCCTCTCTCATATGACCTATACTCCCATCAAACCTAACCTGTCCTTTGCTAATCGAGTCGCTATGGTCTTAAGTGGCCCAAACATATGGAGACACCTCATATTTTACGTTCCAAAAACATTTCCAGTTCTTTTGCTTAGTCATGCCAAATAATCCTCCTGATTGTTTGACAAGCTGAATTTTGATAGGAATGAGTAGCCCCTCACCTAATGTACGAGTCAGAGTATCACCCCTTTGCCGGCTGTCCGTGTCTGCTCGCACAGTAGTCCCAGCTACCATCCATAGCTGGAGGCCGTCTCTTCTATCTACAGCCTGTGGACATACCATACTGTGGTGATGGGTAATAAATTAACATGGCTGTAAGTGATGCAAGTATAAATAACCCTGGTCTGACAGATCTTTGACCACATTTCGTTTTGCATGTTAAGGCTAATACATTTTCTCCATATTTTCATGTGATTTATGAACCAAAGAAGAGAGGCAGATAGCGCAACATTGAGACGTGTTTGTGTAACCATTGTTACAGTGGAAAAGCAATAAGTGTTACATATTCTGAGTTTGTGTTTGTAGTCTTCGGTATACAGCATACAATGCACCATGTTTTCATCTGTGGCCTGCCTGGTTCTACAATATTTTTCCACATTATCTCATAAATTGCACGATTTTCGAAAAAGTTACCAAATAATGTGTGTTTCCTCTACAAATTTTGTCTGAAACATTTCTCATTCGAAGAAGAATTGAGCGAGATGAGATCAAAAATGTATATTAGTCTTCATATAAAGTACCCGTTATTGTTGTCAGGTTTTGATGAAACTTGGGGTTTTCTCGACAGATTTTCGCAAAATACGCAAACACCGAATTTCTTGAAAATCCACGTGGGAGACAATTTATTGCATTCGGACAGACACGGCGAAGCTGACATTCGCTTTTCGCAATTTTGCGAACGCGCTTAATGACCGACTTTAATTAAACTTGGCACGAAATCGACGTCAGTGAGCGCCCCGTAGATGCCATATTTATACAGTTCATATCTCTTAAAGTATTAGGCGCCTGATCTGCCGGTAGAAGATATGCAGTTCGTGTTTCGGTTGGGGTCGAATATACTTCATGTACTTGGATTGTCCATAGGCGAAGTCGAAGAGAGTGCTTTAAAAGAAGCTACAGTCGCTCGATGTCTTCGTATTCGTCATTCTCAGTCACTGTATTAGACCGTATGTAAACGAAAGTCGATATAGCGTCGAAAAGTAATTACTAACAAAGAACGTGGCTAGTCAGTTTGTCAGCTGGAGGCTGTAAGTCTTATGAGAGTGTTAATTTGATCGAATTTAGATGCATTTTTAACCAGTGACAAGCTGTTGTGAAATGGGCAATGCTTGATGATTTTCTTTGCCTTTCTACGTTTTCTTATAGTGATTTTTAACCAGCTATGTTTTGGAATATATATATATATATATATATATATATATATATATATATATATATATGTATTTTTAACAAATCACAAGCTTTTGTGAAATGGGGGGTGTGTGATGT
>Ga0131853_10015454_pt1 | contig 13955 bp, 12 predicted proteins | sample TergutLab28metaG_FD_92764 | JGI IMG/M metagenome (GOLD analysis project Ga0131853, IMG submission 92764) | Labiotermes labralis P1 segment gut microbial communities from Petit-Saut dam, French Guiana - Lab288 P1 (version 2) (version 2) | ecosystem: Host-associated > Arthropoda: Insects >... | reverse complement strand
CCGAGGAATTAGGGCCTATCCAGGCACCGTCTTCTATGATACAAGAGCCACATAATGAAACGCCCGCCACAACTACCGACCCATCACCAACATACCCGTTATGTCCAACATGTACCAGATTGTCGATGTGTGCATTGGCTCCTATAAACGTATATCCCTCAAAGAGAGCCTGATCTATACATGTGTTATTCCGAATATACGCATTTTTGCCTATAAACACACCGCCGCAATGGGTAATATGGCGTATTTGGCTGCCTTTTTTTATTATCTGAAATCCATTAGATGCAATCGAAGTGTTATTCTCAATAACAGTACCACTTGATATAGTGCTACCCCTACCAATGAATGAATATGCCCCAATGGTCACATAGTCCTCGATAATCACTCCATCCTCTATTATAGCTGTAGGATGTATGCGACAGTTTGCACCTATTCTCTTGGGGAAATCATAGGAATCATAGAAATTTGAATTTTTGACAAGGTGTTCATGAACATCATAAAAGACCCACTCCGGAATATTGTCGGGGATGATTATGATATCGCGGTCTGTCAACATCTCCTTGTATTTTAACAAATCATTGGTGTGTACGACTAGGGCGGCTATAGCTTTGTTATTTCGTATTTCATCAACATAACTGATATGTGCCGCAAAGCTTAAAATTGAAGACTTCGCCGTTTTCCTATTACAAAAATTTAACCCGTCAATCACTACATCATCACTTAAATTCCTACCGAGCACCTCCAAAAAAACTTGCTTTATGCTAAATGGCTTGCTCATAGTTTACCCCCACTAAGTTCGGATTCATTAACCCACCATCCGCACGGCAAAGCAAGAAACCGTGACTGAAACTCATCAACGCCAACGAGCTTCCCTTCCCACCCAAATACCTTATATTCATGATTGGATGTATGAACCCCAGACACGGCATATCCCAATGAGTCAAAGTGCAATATTGCACCGCTTTTATCGTTCGCTAATACAGGATACACCCAATAACAGAAATCAGTACCGGCATTTATGATCGAGTTTATGTCTGCGCTACCCTCAAATAGTATATCCCAGTACTTGGCATTATTTTTTTGTTGCGTGAGCAGCTCATCAAATTCTCGCAGGCTGTGTATACCAATATAACCTTGCACTTCGCCCATTGCGGCGGATATGCCGCGCTGATCGACGCTATACAGAGGATTAATTTCACCACTTGATGTGCGAAACCGCGCTCGGTCTATACCAAGGTCGCAAACCAATCTCAACTTTTTGCTTAAAACCTCATCAGCAAACCAACAAGCCGCAGCATCAAGAGCCTGCGGCTGGCGCACATAACCAAATGATATCCAGCTCAAATCGCATAGTGATCCAATGGGGTTGTCATAATACTTACCACCAAACCCTTCAAGCACATCTTCGGCCACAGGTATGCCATGCGCCCTTCCGACCTCCAGTATTCCGTTGATGTCCCCGACAATCCCACAAAAATGGTTGACGACAATCAGCTTTGTGTGTGAAGTGATCTTCGACCTTACATCATTTGGGCAAAGGATGCCGAGGGCAGGGTCGACATCAGCCCACACCACTTTGGCTCCTGTTGATATTAATGGTTGCGTAGAAACAAGACACGACATAGGGGATGCTATTATCTCATCGCCCGCCCCGATACCCAAGGTAATCAATGCGGCAGTAATGGCCGCCCCAAAAGATGATACACCCATTATATCGTTCACGCCCAGCATTTCACACAGACCAGACTCAAATTCTTTAGCATATTTGCCGTATGCTAACCTCCCGCTGTGCAGTAAGTCCTGTAAGTCAGGACAACTGGGCATATGTGGCTTGAATAAAGGAATCATGCTACCACCCTCTTTTTATTACGTATACTATCTTACCCCGCTCTTCTTCGCCAACCCACCAACCACAAGGAATGTGAACAAAGGAACTAGAAAAAACATCAAGTGCAGGAAGGGTACGTCTAGATTCTGTAAAAACTTCATGCCGATCATTGCGCATGTGTAGGGGAGAAGCCGTAATTCCCTGTGCTCCTAACGCCTTAATAAAATCATCACGCCGCTCTACTTTCATCGTATATAACCAATATGACGGCTCTGTGTTGTTGCTGTACCGCAAAAGCTCTATGCCTGAAATGTCACATAATTCAACATCGAAATACTTTCCGTTACTGATATAGATACCAATGACACGCTCCAGTTCCTGCATCTGGCATATACCTATTGCCGCTGTCACGTTATTCATATTGTATTTATAGCCCGCACAGACAATATTACTATCTAGCCGTGCCACTTTTTTGTCCAACCCAAACCACCTTAGCCTTCGCGCGACATCTGAAGCCTCGGGGCAACTTAAAGCCAGCACGCCGCCATCCACGGTTGTCATATGCTTAATGGCTTGAAACGAGAATGCTGTATACGGCGATGTACTACCAACATGTCTGCCTGCATATTTCGCACCTAGAGCATGCGCGGCATCTTCAATTATCGGTATACCTGTATCTTTTGATATCGCCATGAACTCGTCCATATCACATACCATACCCGCATAGTGCACTAACATAATGGCTTTTGTGCGCTCAGTAATCATCGCACGCACACTATTAGGGTCAAGTAGGCCAGTATCGGCCTCCACATCAGCCCACACCACTTTGGCGCCGGTTAGGGCTATTGTTGTATTGGTGGGTTCCGCCGTCAAGGCCGTCGATATCACTTCATCGCCTTTGCTTACGCCGATCATTGTCAAAGCTATATGCAAAGCCCCTGTGCCTGAGCTAACAGCGATCATGTTATTATTCTGGATGTATGCACCAAATCGCCTCTCAAAATCATACACCTGTTCGCCCTCGGCTATATACCCACTATATATTGCCGTTTCGAGTGCGGGCATAAGTTTTTCCGGCTCAGGCAAGAACGGCTTTATTAAAGGGATCATATACGCGAAAACTCCCCTTTCTCAAGATGGACGTTGGCCATCTTTTTGTCGGCTCTTGATATTAGTGCCGCTATTTGATCCAAGTCAGTAACAATTTCATTGCCTGAACTGTACTCGTTTGTAAACTGATTGAAATTATCAGCATTCCACCACGGATGTATTGTGATATAATCTCCGCAATCTTGTGCACGCGGCAATTCTTCTTCTGTCAATAGAATCTCATTAAGCTTTTCTCCGGGTAATCGCCCCATGATTTCATAATCGAAAGGTACGCCTCGCTCTTTGCACAGCACCTTGGCTATATCCGTTATGTATGCGCTGGGTGCTTTTTTAACAAAGGTTTCTCCGCCGGTCATGTGTTTTGTTGCATAAATCACGAGATCTATTGCATCATCTAGGGTGAGCAAAAAGCGTGTCATTTTCTCATCTGTGATTGTGATTTTTAGACCCTCGCCAAGTTGCTTTCTAAAATATGGCACAACAGAGCCTCTTGAAAGCAACACATTGCCGTACCTCACCACACTAAAGAGCGTACCTGTATTATCTGTTGCGTGATTAGCTGACAACATCAGCCTCTCTTGTATCGCTTTTGTCATGCCCATAACGTTGACGGGCTTGACAGCCTTGTCGGTGCTAATACACACAACACGCTCAATTTTATGATACAATGAGGCACGTATAATGTTTTCAACACCTATTATATTTGTCTTAACAGCCTCGAAAGGAGATGACTCGCATACAGGCACATGCTTGAGGGCGGCCGCCTGATAAACAAGCAATGCGCCCTGCATCACCTCTTCAACACGTGCGGTATCCCGTATATCGCCTATAAAAAATTTCAACTTAGGATGATTTTTGTAATGTATGCGCATATCATATTGCTTTTTTTCATCCCTGCTCATGATGCGTATCTCTTTAGGGTTATATTCGGTGATTAGCCGATGAGTGATATAATTACCAAAGGAGCCCGTGCCTCCTGTAATCATGATTATTTTGCCATCGATCAAGATGATCTCTCCCTTGTTTATTATTTATTGCAAATACTTTCATATAGTGAGGCGTGTATTTTTGCAATGTTTTCCCAGTTAAAGCGGTCTACTAATTTGATACAGTTACCAGAGAAGTGTTCATAGTTACTATATATATTTTGTATGCAGTCAGCCATATATTCTGGGTCATCCCACGGCACAGCATAACCCACCTCACCATCAGGAAACTGAGTGTCAAAACCCTGCCCTTTTGTGTATATCACAGGCAACCCTTGACTCATCGCCTCGGCATATACCAAGCCAAAAGTTTCTGTTTTGGACGGCATAATAAATATATCCGAATCACGCATATGTTGTATCAGCTCTTCTTGAATGCAAAAAGGTATGCGAACGACAAAAGGAGTGTCGCTAACCAATTGCTCATAGCGCGGATGCAGTAATTTCCCGACAACAGTTAAAGAAACATCGTAGCCTCGGCTTATAAGATGTCGGCAGGCAGCTATCGTGCCCTCCAAATTCTTATTGCTGTCGACATTGCAAACACATATTAGGTTTATCATATCTATACTGGGAGATCTGATGTCTTCATATTTATTGTTCAACCAAAATGCGGATATGCCGTTAGGGACTATGGTTGACTTATCATTGATTTGCGCCCTGTATACCGACGGCACATAGCAATCAATCACAGTATTTTTGTATGCTTCTGACAGAAATATTACCGCCGACGCATCTAATAATATCTTTACCCCTAAAGATCGTAGATGCGGCATGTATTTCAAGAAAATATTCACATCTGTATTGCGTATTGTTACTACATACGGAATGCCACGATTCTTAAATAATTTTCGGGCAATATAACCGCCCGAAAAAAGAAAGTGTGCGTGCAGCATGTCATATAAATCCAGCACTACTTTTTGACATATATCCTTGAATATTTTGTGCTGCTTATAATGAAATAAAATGCGATCCCATTTGTTAAAGCACTTTGATATCAATACATTATCATCCGGCAACTGATGTATATGTGTTTCGGATGGTACTGCCACATAAACCAATTGCTTGTCAACAAGAGGATTTAATGCTTTCGTCAAGTGCGTATAAACCTTAGATCCTAAATACCCTGGCGATATGTGCAGCAACTTCAAAGCAAACCCTCCTTTTTAGGCTTAAAAAATGACCACATTTTCATAAAAATCGAGTCAATGCGTTTTTGAATAGGGTTGCGAGCGAAACCCGCTCCCCACATAACGGAGGAAGATGCCGCTGCTAATACAACATACAGCGTCCGCAAATTAATTGTAAGATTACCAAACATTGAAAAACCCATCCAGAATATTAAAAGTGCAAGCAAAATCAATAGCTCGGGGGTATTCTCATGTTTCTTCTTTATGAGGTACAAAGTTGTATATAGCGGATAGAGAAAGAAAACCATTAGTGGTATCAAAGATAGAGCACCCATCTCCACCCACATTTCCAATATTAAGTTATGCGGCCAAGCAGGAGTATCACGATTTAAAGTAATTAAAGCAAAACCCCCCAACCCCCAGCCTGCAATTGGGCGTATTGAAATAGCGCGCAAAGACACTAGGAGCATTTCCCATCGACCAATGCCCCAAGGGGATGCGTTGTTATAAAGTATTTGATCAAAATGCAAGGGCATAACTGTTCTGTCATGGTCATACCGCGTGTTAATTAAGGGGAAGTACCGCTCAACATAGTCCATCCGCTGCTGCATATCATACGAGGCATTGTAGAAGATATGAGAGCGGGTTATTTCAGCTTCTTCGCCTCCGTAAACATCTGCTTCTGCCCCAGAATAAACATACGAGCCTTGTGTGCCGGAATATGGCAGCGGTGCACTATGATGAGCAGCACCCTCCATGATCTGCACTATCGCGATTTGAAAATCAACATCCTCGGGCAGTATGTATGCAAATCTACCCAGCAGCATATCGAAAAGACCAAAGCCCAAAAATGCCGCAGCAACTACAATACTGCTTAATATCACGCGGCAAGACGCTAATTTCATACCCCTGCCAATATTTGCGAATATGCTAACAATCGATATAAGAGCAAACACGATTAAAAATAACAAAAATGATGACCTTGCCGCCAGCAAAAACCCTCCAATAAGTGTCAACGTATACAGCAACAGCAAGTAGTGCCTCCGTGATGCGCGAATGTACATAATCCAACATATAAAGCATGCAGAGTATATATACAGGGATGCGGCGATATAATTCGTAGTCAAAGGCGAGATATCCCATGTGCCTCTTGCTTGTATGGCATTGTATATCGTGTTTACGGAAAGTAACGCACCCCATGCCATTATCATAACGCAAAAACGGACAAAAGATTTTTTAGAGCGGATAAGAGATGCTGCAGCAACAATAGGCCATCCATTTAGCAAAACTAAATCAATCAACTTACTGCGCCCGTATTGTGGCGTTGATGTATTCGCCATAGCAAGCAGGGCAAAAACTACAATTAACATGAACGAACCAAACAGCACAACAGAAGAAGGCTCAATAACCCGCTCTCTATTAATTACCCAACGCCTAAGAATACAAACCGTACCAAGTATCATTATAAGTAATGTAGTGTCGACGAACAGCACGGTCGGCACAGAGGCCTTGAATTGCCCGACAACGAGGAACAGGAAAATAAATACCTCTCCGTCTAACACAAACGACCATATCGCCTTCGTCCTATTAACCATTTTGACCCTCCACATACTGTACATTGTTAACAACATAATCTTGGTCTTCTTTTGTTAAATAGGGGTGCATTGGTAAAGAAAAGGTTCTTTCGCAATAGTCTACTGAGCGACTGAATATCTCGTCGTAGTGGTTAACACCCCGGAATACTTCGAGCCTGTGTAACGGTGTTGGGTAATATATCATACTGGGAATTCCGGCGGCATCTAAGGATGCTATAGCGGCATCTCGTGCCTCTCTGGTTTTGGCGAGTAAGGCATATTGTGCGTAGATACTTTGCGTACCTTGCGATACATAAGGTACTGAAAAATTATCCTTAAGAGCCTTGTTGTATCTTGCAACAATTTCTTGCCTAGCTGTGATTTCATAACTTATTAGCGCGCGTAACTTAGTGCGCAAAATGGCAGCTTGAATAGTGTCTAGACGGCTATTTATGCCTATCCTTATATTATGATATTTGCCATGCGGACCCTTGCCATGCACATGCAGAGAGCGACATATTTCGGCTAATTCATCATCATTGGTTAGTACTGCGCCGCCGTCTCCATAACACCCCAGCGGCTTTGCGGGGAAAAATGAGGCTATGGCGGCGTGACCGAAACTGCCACAAGGGCGGTTTTTATAGTATGCGCCTATGCTTTGGGCAGCGTCTTGAATTAAAATCAACCCATATTTTTGACAGATGGCATCTAATGCATCATAATCGGCAGGGTTGCCTAAAAAATCTACGGCAACCACAGCCTTGGGCACAAGCTTGCCTTCAGCAATAACGGCTTGTATTTGTCTCTCCAGACTCAGCACACAAATATTATAAGTATCTGGTGTTATATCACAAAAAACAGGAGTTGCTCCCAACATGCAGGCTGGCTCAATAGTCGCAATAAAAGTGATATCGGGGCAGAAAACAGCATCGCCGACCCCTATTCTATAAGCCATATACAACATTTGCAAAGCATCCGTGCCGTTAGCGCACGATACGCAATGTTTAACGCCGACAAACTCGGCCAGTTCTCGCTCAAACGCCGCTACCTCCGGCCCCATAATAAACTGTCCATGTGCGAGCACATCGGCAATGCCTGCATCTATTTCAGATTTAAGGTGTTGATATTGAGTTTGTAAATCAATAAAGTTCAAAGATAGTCCTCCTTTTTTACTCGCACCATTCCCATGTATTATATATAGACGCAAGTTCGACAATCAACTCCGTCAAGCCGCGATTAAATGAGTAGGGTGCAGCAGTAAAGTAATGCCTTTGTTTAAGTGTTGCGGCCTGAATATACAGCAAGAAGCTCATCAAATATCGGAAATAATCCAAGCATGTAATCGTACATATCTCGCACATTGTCATTGTTTGAGGAGCCACTAGCTATTAAAAGTATAGCCGATGCTCATAGCCATGTTAGGATTTGTTACATAGCCCCATCGGAATAACCCATTGTTGCCATCCATAAAATTCGTAGCCCTAAACCCCGCAAAATCTTCATCGGGATGGACAAGTACATTATCAAGCAGATGCTGAGCCCATCCGTCAATAAGATTATTAAAATACTTCCATCTGTCGCTATATTTGACATACACATCACAAAAGCTGATTAGATGCAGTAGCATTATAGAAGCGCGACTTGTGTTTTCCGCAATACCGGGTATGGACTTATGCTGCAAATCCCCATACTTTTCAAGATGACCGGCAAAAGCGAAGTCGTTATGATCCCACATTGAACCCGGTTGAAACAGTCAAGCACTTCTGTCATAACAAGTATACACAACCCTGTCCCTAAATATAGTGTAGTCGTATTCAACAATCTCCTTGTGCATTTCAAGGAATCGAAGCGTGCCAGGATTGTACCGCTCGTATATCAGTAGATTAGACGATAGAGCCATTATATACAACTCCGAGTTAATGATGCTTGATGAAAAAGCCGGTTGAGTGTCATGGCTGTGGATTTCCAACTAACCCTCTCACGCATATTTTCAAACTCTCTGCCCCAATGGCTGCCCGGATGTTCAATCCAATAATAAAATACCCTATTCTCTATATGCCACGCTATTTGATGGGTAGTATCAGTTTTCAAGGACTCCAAGACTATGCAGCGACTCATTAGGTAGCACATGCCATCCAAGCTATCGCGAGTAGATTATAGAGTTCGTGTTCGTTTTGCATTCCGCGCGTATATCATCCATCCAACTTTATTGATTAATAGCGAACCCAACATGCATTGGCAACATAATCAAGAAAACTGCATCATAAGCATTGTCACTATGCCATAAATCGTCTTGCAGATATACATTCATAGTGAGCTGCCACAGATCATGCAAATAATCTATATCGGCACTTTCGTAGGTATCTAGGTATACAAATGGCGACTCTTGGCAGCTCGTCACAATCAAGGAACAAAGCTGCTAACACGCCTATAGACACCATAAGAAATCTCTTCATCGACCTATTTTCCTCCCGCTGTGCGCAATTTACCTCTAGCCCACTTTAGATGCACCGCAACCCAGAATGTAAATGGATTCGCCTTTAGCCGCTCAAATCGTTTGCTTGGGTTGAATGGTACATCTAGTAATTCGGGCGTCGTCATTTCGATTAATTTGTAGTGGATGTACTTTTCTCTGCGTATGCCTCTTGGCATGAGCATCCAACCTTCGATTATCTCCCTGCAATTGTATATATTCAGTACATTCACACCCATCATTGCGTATATCATCGGGCTTTGTGCCGCCCATCGCCCACAAAAACTCTCCAGCCCAATCAGGTCATGTATATGCGTCGCTGCATTTGGATGATACCTGATAGCTTGCATATGCTTTTTTATATGTTTTTTGGTTAAGCTTGAATAATTATCATATCTTGTCAAAAAGAACTGCGGAGTCACCAAAAAAAGCGGGCCTGAGTTACCAAAGCACACTTTGCCAATCTGTTCAGTAACACATCCCGATACCAATGCCTTCCCTTTTAATTTGGAGTTAAAGGTATGTGCAAGGTCTGCAGTATATTTGGAGTGGTACTCACCGATTCTATTTTTTAGATCACCAAAATATTCCTCAGAGGTGCAGACATCCGATATGGCTATATGCTCTGCGCCTATTTTATCGCACAGCATCGGCGGAACATAATAATCCCCGCTGTCTTCCTTAAATGAGGGTTTTGTAAAGGTATAGCACAACAAATTATCAATTTTGCGCCTTAAAAACGACAAATTTACCCTGCTGTCATATCCGCTTGTGACAGGGCAAACTATTTCGTAATATTTTGTATATTCCGAAATAATACCATCTATCAAGTTGACATGCCGTTTCAGCATTTCGTCATAATTACCAGCTTTGTGCGCCACCTTATACCTATCAACAAATTCTTTTGATGGAAAGAAACGGACAGGTTTCATGCCCGTTAAATCAAGATAATGATTTGGCAAAAGAGCCTTGATGTTCTCACACATAGTTATGTCGTGAGGCATATGCGATTCATACGTTGCTGCATTGCGGATGACGATGCTTTCTTTAGAAAAGGGATAGCCGAAATGCTGCCTTATCAGTTCATCACAAGATGAGAGGCATATTTTTTTCTGATCTATGCTGTAATAGACAGACAAAAATCCAGCTGCATCAGTAAGGGCGTACATCGCGCCGCTCTTTTCAAATAATATAGCAAACCGTCCCGCCATGCGCTTTGTTTTATCAAGCAATTGCTCTATATCGCCGCAGGATAGCAAAAACGCGGGTATGTTAGCGCGTTCAATCTCTCCGAATGAATCGACACAAAGACCTATGATGCATACAGATGTATCTCCCTCAGTTTCAATTAACACAGAGGTACACTTGGTATGGCTAACGACCAGTTCGCGGCTCGAAAATATCTTCCGGAATTCAAATTTATCATGATGCTGCGTGGATACATAATAAGTAAACACCGCATCATCAAAACAAAATGCATCGCCCTTCATTAATATCACCTCTTTGGAATATGACGCCTACATATCCACCGTAGCAAACCCATCTAGTGGCACTTTTACAGGTTGCCCCGTCTTTTTGCTCTTATACATCGCCAAAATCAGCTCTAGTGCTTTTTTACCCTCTGCACCGTCAATTAGAGGCTTTCGGCTCGTGATTATTGCGTCTAGTACGTCTTTATAGAATGGTGTGTGACCATAGCCATACACGTTCGGCGGGGTTTCGCTGAATTCTTTTTTTACGGTGGCGGAATCGTCGAGGCCGTCAGCAAAATTCCACTCTTCTATTATATTAACAGACACACCTGCAGCCTTTGCGATTCCTGTGTCGCCAAAGATATACAGAGTCTCTTCCAGATTTTTCGGGAATACATTAACAGTACCTTCAAAAAGCCCCAGCGTACCGTTTTTGCCTCTGATTACGGCTATGCCGACATCTTCGCCCTCAATATAAGGATGCTGGACATTATTTGTGTATGCAAAAACCTCGTCAATGTCTCCCATAAACCAGCTTAGCAGATCAGCATTATGGATACACTGATTCATCAAACATCCGCCGTCTTGCGCCCAAGTACCACGCCAAAGGGCTTGACTGTAATAATCTTTATTGCGATTCCAGCGGACATGCGCAGCTATATGCGATATATTGCCGAATCTGCCGCCATCAAGTGCTGCTTTGATCTTGATGATGGACTTATTAAACCTGTTCTGATGGCAAATAGATAACACTCGCTTCGCCTTTTTGCTGGCAGCAATAAGATTATCGGCATCAGCGATGCTGAGAGCCATCGGTTTTTCGATGATACAGTGTGCGCCAGATTCAAGCACAGCCAAACCTATTTCTGCATGGCTGCCGCTGTCGGTACAGATGGCGACCAAATCAGGCTGGACTTCTGATAACAATTGCTTGTAATTCGCATAAATTGGAGTGTCATCAGTAATTTCAGCACGCGCCAAAGCTGCATGCGCATTTTCTGACATGATATCACAAACAGCCGCCAAAGTCAAGCTATCGGCAAACGATCTAACGGCAGCTAAATGATTAATGGATATGCGACCGCAGCCGATTATTGCATATTTTAGCATTTATATTCTCCTCGCAAGCCTATACGGAGGCCTTTTTTCGCGGCGGGCTAATTATTCCGTCACCGCTTAAAACAATAGTACCTTCTTGGTTTATAGCAGTTGCGTTTATTTTAACGCGCTTGCCGTCTTCAAATTTATCAGCGATTTCAACTGTGGCGGTTATGGCTGCAGATGGTGTATCCATTATTTTTTAACAGCTCAACCATGCTCTTATATGCACTAAATGTAAATTCCATAGCAAATCTCCTCCGACCGCCTGCTATATCCTACAATCGCTCTATGTTGCCGCGTTTGATGATGTGGTTCATTGCATTTTTGGTATCCAGTATGGGGATACTGCCAGCAGCTACTGTCTCGTAATCAACGGTAGTGTGTGCAGTAGTTACGATAACAAGGTCATAACCTTGTGCATTGCAGTCCACGCTTGTTTTGGCTATGCCATTATGTCTAAAATGCTTGATATAGGGGTCGTGATAGTCAACTATCGCGCCCCCGCGCTCCAGATGTACCATTACGTCTATTGCTCGGCTTTCTCTGTAATCATCAATATCCTGCTTGTATGCCAAGCCCAGCATTAAAATCTTTGAGCCGTTAAGTGGTTTTTTATGCTTATTCAATAATCTTACCGCACGGTCGGCCACATATTCCGGCATACGGTCGTTAATCATAGCCGAAGCTTCTATTAACGAAGTGTGAAAACCATATTCGCGCGCTTTCCATGCCAAATAAAACGGATCTAGCGGGATGCAGTGCCCGCCGGGACCGGGACCGGGATAAAAAGCCTGGAAGCCATAAGGCTTGGTTTTGGCCGCATCTATTACTTCCCATACATTGATACCCATTTTATCGCAGAGCATAGCCATCTCGTTTGCTAGTGCAATATTTACGTTGCGATAAGTATTTTCTAATAATTTTTCCATTTCGGCTACAGCAGGGGAGCTCACTTCAAATATATCACTACCAAGAACAGTACGATACATATGCGAAATAATAGTAAGCGCATCAGCACCAACCGCACCGACAACTTTAGGTGTATTCTTGATATTAAATCGAGCGTTCCCGGGGTCAACCCGCTCTGGAGAAAAACCGAGATAAAAATCTTCACCACACACCATTCCGCTACCAGATTCCAAAATGGGCTTGAGTAGCTCTTCTGTAGTTCCCGGGTATGTAGTAGACTCCAACACGACCATCGCACCGCGCTTTAGATGCTTAGCTATCTGCTCGGAAGAACCCTTAACATAGCTGATATCGGGCTGCTGGTGTATATCTAGCGGTGTTGGCACACATATGGCAACAAAATCAACATCTTTGATAAATGAAAAATCGGAGGTAGCCGAAAAAGTGCCTGCTCCGACCAACTCTGTCAAATCACTATCCACCACGTCACCGATATAATTCTCGCCGCGATTCACCATATCCACCTTTTTAGGCTGTATGTCAAAACCGATAGTCTTAAATCCTGCCTTAGCTTTTTCAACAGCTAGTGGCAACCCGACATATCCAAGGCCAACCACGCCTACAATAATATCGCGATTATCTATTTTTTTAATTATATCATCTCTCATTATGCATCCCCATCTCTTGTCACAATTCTCAAATTACGTATGAATTTATGATGCGGTATTGCGAAATTGCCCGTCACTCTCGTTATTGTCTACATTTTTAGTGACAACAGAGCCTATATTTGCCCTGCTGTTAGCACCTACTGTGAGCGCGTTACTGATAGTCACACCCGCTCCCACCCACGCATTGTCGTCTATCCTCGTCCTCCCACCGACAAAACTTGATGCAGCAATAAGCACATTATTTCCTATTTTTGCTGCATGACTGACCTGAATAAGATTGTCAATCTTTGTGTAATTTCCAATAACAGTATTGTCCCATGGGTACACAGCACGGTCAACACAGCTGTTATACTGAATCTCAACATCATGCCCGATTATCACTCCGCCTGCATGGGTTATGGCAAGAATCTTACCTTCATCGCGCTTAAATTCAAACCCTTCCCCGCCTATTACGACTCCCGCTCGGATAATGCTATTGTCACCGATAACAGTATTTTCGCGGATCACGACAAACTCTTCAATAATTACATTATCACCTATGTTGACATTATTTTCGGCAATCACAGCAAGAGGGCTTATTTTACAATTATTGCCGATACGTGTCGACCTAGCTGCGAGCTTATATCCATCGACTTGCGACAGATAGTTGTGTAAGCAAAAGAAGGTGATGCGAGGGTTATCTACAAAACATATACCGTAACTCT
>Ga0131853_10015453_pt1 | contig 13956 bp, 8 predicted proteins | sample TergutLab28metaG_FD_92764 | JGI IMG/M metagenome (GOLD analysis project Ga0131853, IMG submission 92764) | Labiotermes labralis P1 segment gut microbial communities from Petit-Saut dam, French Guiana - Lab288 P1 (version 2) (version 2) | ecosystem: Host-associated > Arthropoda: Insects >... | reverse complement strand
TGCCAAACAATAAAAATATTGTTTTAACGGCAGAGCAGGCCGGGAAATTGGTTAAGGGCAAAAAAGTTCATGTAGTGCCTACATTGTCCATTCCGCAAGGTGTGTCTTGTATGGTTAGCAATACCGACAGTGTTAGCATAGAAGAGAACATTGCCGGTATGAAAGAAGCAATGGAAACTGTAAACAGTGGGCAAATTACCCATGCCGTGCGGGATACTGTACTAGACGGTAAAGAGATAAAAGAAGGCGACTTCTTGTGTATTTACAATGGCGAAATTGTGCTGGTAAGGAAAAGTTTAAAAGCTGCTGCGCAAGCATTGGTTAAACACATGCTTGACCAAGGCGGGTCTTTAGTTAGTATTTACCATGGGGAAGGCGCTACAGAAAAAGACGCAGAGGATTTGGCCGAGCACATAGGTACAAAATATCCGGATGCGGAAGTTGAAGTTTATGAGGGTAAGCAACCGCTTTATAGCTATATTTTGTCCGTGGAGTAGAAAATAAGTGATATGAACATTGATAAACTTTCCGGAGTGGGTGCAAAGCGCACCCATTCTTTACATACAGCAGGAATTACAACCGTGGCGGAGCTATTAAACCACTTCCCACGAGATTATGACGACCGCTCTCAAGTAAAAACTGTTGCAGAATTATCATTAGAAGCAGTTAATACAATACGTGGCGTTATTGCTACCGAGCCGGAGACCGCAGTCATGCCACGCAAAGGTGCTGCGGCGCTTAACATAACAAAAGCTGTAATAAAAGACCACACAGGAACATTGGAGCTTGTGTGGTTTAATCAGCCGTATCTAAAAAAATATTTCAAAAAAGACAACGAGTATATTTTCACGGGGAAAGTGCGCAGCTTGTACGGTGGACGAGTACAAATGCAGTCTCCAGAGTATGAACCTTGTAACAGCAGCTCACTTTCTCATGGGCGAATTGTACCAGTGTACACTACGCCTAAACAGTTTTCGCAAAAAACGTTTCGGGCGTTAATTCACCAGGCGTTGAAAGTTATTGCTTCTGGTAACACTAAGATTGATAAAGTTCAAACGGTTACTGAGAGTAACCATTTGAGCAATGCATTCGCAGAGCATCTCCCTGCCGCTTTGCGTCAAAAATACAATTTATGCAGCCGTAAAGCCGCAATTTTTAACATACATTTCCCGGAATCTGACGAACTTTTCCTAGCTGCCCGCCGTCGCCTAGTATTCGAGGAACTTTTTTTCATGCAAGCGGCATTGCTTAAAATGAAAGAGACAACCACTTCTCAAGCAGGCATAATTTTTGATGATGTTAAATTAGAGCCTTTTTTATCTACGTTACCTTTTACGCTAACAAATGCTCAGGCAGCTGTACTTTCAGACATTGCAAACGATATTTCCAATTCTCTTGGCAAACGTATGAACCGCTTAATACAAGGGGATGTAGGCTCTGGAAAAACTGCAGTTGCTATGGCTGCCGCTTATTTAGCCATGAAAAACGGCTACCAAGCAGCAATAATGGCACCAACAGAAGTTTTGGCAAACCAGCACTATGAAAATTGCACACAAATTTTTGCCCAGCTAGGGTATGAAACTGTATTGCTAACTGGCAGTATAGGCGCAAAAGCACGACGGGAGGTTTTGGCAAAGATCCAAAACGGGCAAGCTACAATGGTGGTTGGCACGCACGCACTAATACAGGAAAAAGTTGAATACGCCAACCTAGGGCTGGCAATAACCGACGAACAGCACCGATTTGGAGTTAACCAACGGCTAAGCCTAACACAAAAAGGAAACATCGCACCCCACACATTGGTAATGACCGCAACCCCTATCCCCCGCACCCTAGGCATGATTTTGTATGGCGATTTGGACATTTCCATAATTAACGAACTGCCACCGGGACGGCAGACAATCAAAACATATTCTGTAAACTCAAAATACCAGCAGCGCATTCATGAATTTGTCCGCAAAGAAGTGGAAGCCGGGCGGCAAGCCTATATCATCTGCCCTGCAATAGATGCACCGGAAAACAACGACGAGTCCCCTACCCCATCCAAAGCAGAAATAAAAAACGTCCTTGCATACACCGCAGAACTTTCCGCTGCATTACCGGAAATAAAAATATCTTACCTCCACGGAAAAATGAAGCCCAGCGACAAACAGCAAATAATGGACGAATTTAAAGCCGGAAAAATAAACGCTCTAGTGTCCACCACGGTAATAGAAGTTGGCGTACACGTGGCAAACGCCACGCTAATGATAATAGAAAACGCAGAACGATTTGGCCTTTCCCAACTCCACCAGCTACGTGGCAGGGTTGGCCGGGGTAAAGACCAGTCGTACTGCGTGTTAATTACCGATACCAAAAACGACGAAACAAATGCCCGGATGAAAGCCATGTGCAACACTTCCGACGGCTTTAAGCTTGCAGAGCTTGACCTTGAACTACGAGGTGCAGGAGACTTTTTTGGTACCCGCCAACATGGGTTGCCATCTTTTACAATTGCTAATTTATACCGGGATATTGACATATTAAATGAAGTGCAAGTTGCCGTGACGGAACTTAACAAACTTACAATTTCGCAAGAAGAGACAGAGAATATGCAAATGCGCATTAGATTGGTACTTGAAAATACCTATGGTGGAGTTATGTGAGTGGCTTTAGCTTATTCTCCAGCTTGTACATATCAAAAAGAAACTGTACATCCTTCAGCGTAACATTTTCAAATGTGTAGGTATTTTTTTCAACAGGTATACTAAAAGCCGCCGGGAAGCGTTTCTTCATCTCTTCTGCTTTTTCTGTAAACCTTTTGAAAAAAACGCTGGTAAACTGCGTCCGTACATTGGCCTTCTCTACACCGTAAACCAGAAAATGCTTGGCCGCCGGGTAATGCTCCGCACCGGTTTTGCCCGGTTTTTCGTACCATACATGGTCGTAACATATAAAATCATAGGTATTGTGGGTGAGCAGTGTTTGCCCATATTTTGCACCTTCATCGTATACCCAATAATGGATTTCCCGCAAGTCTTCCGGCATTTTATCGGTAATGGCCAAAAAACCTGCCCAGTATTTTTGTTCCGCTGGGTCTTCTACCACACGATAGGAAAAAATCTGAAACCAATTTTGCATAAAACCACGCAATACAGGGACGACATTAGGGGTATCAGGGCATGAAAATGAAAATGACTTTGATTTTTTATCCTCTAACCCTTCCAGCTCAAAACCCACATTGCGCAGGCCGGGCAGCATTGCACGTCCGTTCTCTTTCTTGGTAAAATCGAACAGGCCAAAATGTTTTTTATCAATTATCTCAGTATTACCATCAGGCTGACCAGACCCAACCAGCAAACCTAAAATTTTCATGACACGGTTGTGGTGGCCGCCGTTGCCGCCAGCCCACAGTGCGGCAGAATGGTGCCAGCCCCACTCTGCAGGTGCTTTTTCAATTTCATCGTAAATTGCCAGTACTATTTCTTGCAATGTGCGAAATGCATATACAAATTCTTCGTTTGTAAGCCCGTTTAGCAATGCCGGGTTTATTTTTGTATCTTGTGGAATTGGCACCACATGGCTGCGTAATATATCCATTGCTCTGCGTGCGGCACGCGCATAAATATCATTACAAACATTGCGGATTGTTTCGGCAAACTCATCGTCATGCCCTTCGCAAAAAGTCGCATAATCGCCCAAAAACATATAAGAATTATCAAGATGCTTAAAGCCCTGGTCACGCAAAATAAACTTGCCAATAGCCGCATGAATGCTTTCTGCCTCATTCAAATCCTTTTGCAATTGCTCCATCAGTAGCTTGCATTGGTCAATGAAATTTTGCTTCCTCCCCTTGTCCTGCAAATATTTGGGAAAGGTCATGTGTTTTAATGCGTACATATATGTGTGCCTCTTTTCTACAACTTAACAACCGTTAACGACTTAATTTCCAATGTACTACAATGCCCGGCAGACACCCTTACAGGCGCAATAATCTTGCGCACGGCCGGGGATTGCTGCAAAATTTTGATATATGGCATTTTATTATTGCGGTGATACAGTACGCCGTTTACATACACTTCCATGTAAGTTTTTTCTATCACCCATACAATATTTACAAACCTGTCTGTTGGAAGGGGCACCCTATCGTAATATGTCATGCGGTGGTCTGTAATAAAGTCATGCTCACGGAATCCCATTTCACCAAAAATGATTTCGCCCATAAGAAAATACAACCCACAATGCCCGCCAGATTTAACTGTGGCCTCTATTTGCAAAGGTAATGTAAAGCCCTTTAGTGTCTGCAAGCAATCTAGGTCGTCTTCCATGTTAATGACTAAATTGCCTTTTTCCATCCCATATTTTAATGAGCCTTTAAACATGTATTGGCCGTTTGCGTTTATGCTTGCGTTGCTATACAGCCGTGAGTGGTTAACATATGGCACTAATGTGCTTAGGTTAATTTCGTAAGTTGCCTTGCCACGCAGTTGTTGGCGAACTTCGCCTTGCGCAAGGTACATTTGGGTTATAATTTCATCCAACACTTTGCAGGCCTGCAACTCATATTGTGCAGCTTTGCGGATATACTCGGCTAGTTGCTGGCGGGTGGCAGAGTGGTTCATGTCTCGGTTTTCCCGCACGCTGCGCATTAGTGGCACGCAGTCTGCAGCGGAGGTTAATAGGCGTGCGCACTCTGTAAACTCAGTGGACAAATTAGGATATTGCACAGCCATTTGCTTTATATACAAAGCAGCGTGACGGCGGTCTTCGCCCAGCATAACTTCTGCATCTATATGAGGGGCGATAATTTCATCTGCACCGGGGAAAAATTCGCTTGTTAGTGCCTCTGCCCATGCTTCGTAGGCGGCTTGTCCGCCATAGAACAGGTCGCTGCCGTCGTAGGTTGGCATTTCTTCGGTGGTCATTAGCATTAGGGCGTTTTCCAGCACATCACGGTCTGGAATTAGTTTGCCAATTTCTTCGCCTACGGACATAATTGCCTCTGTTTCTTCCCACCAATTATCTTTGATAAAATAACCCGATTCGTCGAATGAGCAACCACCCCAAGTGTCTTGGAAAAAGCTCCACCCCAGTAAAGTTTCGCCATTATTGCGGTAGCCTGTAACGATACAAGCCTCTGGGGGCCCGACCACACCTAAGGCTATTACAGGGCGGCCGCAATCTAGCTCAGATTTAATTAGTGCAATGGCGTCGCTTTTTGTAACTGCCTTTGGCATTTTTGGGTCTTCGGAAATTATAACTTTACGCCCCGCCCCCACAAACCCTCGCTCGAAGGCGGTAAGGTGCTGTTCGTATATAAAGCGTATATCATTTGCGGCAATATTCCAACCATTGCTGTCCCAACGCTGGCGAAAAGCTACGCCGGAGTATGCCATAATTTCGGTATAGCTGATATTCTGCCCCATATAGTTAAGCACACCTTGCAAGCACATGGGGAACGGAGAGCCTTGGATTGGCCTTGACACACCGTATAACACACAACTGTCGTTTGTTTTTTTCATTTCGCTCATTTCATTTACCTCCTTAAGATGTTGGAGTGTGAAAATTGAATTACTAACAGAGTTATCCAGATCCAAAATAACAGGGGCATATACACCTGCACATATTATCCTGCGTCCGCATGAATACTTCGCCTTTTTAAACTCCGATGGAATCATACCCGTGTAGCGACGAAATGCTCTTGTAAATGTTTCACTATTTACAAACCCATACTCCATAGCAATTTCCGTTATGCTTTTATTGGAATGACGAATTTCAAATGCGGCATGAGCAATTTTTCGCGCAAGAATATAACGCGACAATGAAACATTGGCAAATTGCTTGAAGAAAGCACGAATGTGGTGATAGGAATAACCAATGGTTTTTCCCAATTCACTATAATCAATGTCTTCTTTTATTCTCTCCTCAATTCGTGCTGCAAGCGAACATATACCCGTTACATAATCCAATTTACATACTCTCCTTTACTTTTCTCCCGGAAGTAAAACTTAGTATAGCAGGGTTAGTAGAAAAACACTTGATGTTTTTGATGAAGATTTAGAGCGAACACATGAAGCATTTGCCCTATATGAAGATTTTTTCACATTTCCAGCGATATTATGGTATAGTATTACCATGTTATATTTTACAGAAAAGGAGTATTTTTATGTCAATCACAAAAACAACACTAGTAATAATGGCAGCAGGCATGGGGAGCCGCTACGGGGGCTTAAAACAGCTTGAAGCAATAGGCTCTAACGGCAAAGTTTTTATGGATTACGCAATCTACGACGCTATTAAAGCCGGGTTTGACAAAGCCGTGATAATTATCAAAAAGGAAAACGAAGAAGACTTTAGGCAAGTTATAGGTAACAGAATAGAAGATAAGATTGATACATCATATGTATTCCAAAAACTGCCCGACCACAGGAAAAAACCATATGGAACAGCAGAAGCAGTGCTATGCTGCAAAGATGTTGTAAATACACCGTTTGCAGTAATAAATGCAGACGATTTTTATGGCGGTCAAGCATATGCAAAAATTCACACACACCTAACCACTTCAAAAGACAGTGCAATGGTGGCATATTACCTAAAAAACACCCTTTCAGACACAGGAACAGTTGCCAGAGGGGTATGTAAAGTTGGCAGCGACGGTTACCTGCTTGAAGTAGACGAACAATTAGCCATCCCAAAAGACAACGACTATCCGGCAGACACAATTGTTTCCATGAACTTCTTCGGCCTGCAGCCGGAAATTTTCCCTATGTTAGAATTGGGTTTTGAAAACTTCTTAAAAACTGCAGATATAAATAAAGACGAGTATCTACTTCCACGGGAAATTGATGCATATATAAAAGCAGGCAAAATGCGGATGAAAGTATTGTCTTCAGACGACTTGTGGCATGGAATAACAAACCCGGAAGATAAAGATATCGTAATTTCTGCTATAAAAGAAATTGAATTGGCAGGCAAATACGAAGGGATATAGAGCATGAGCATGATAACCACTATCCAAGAGTCCGGGTTTTGCCACGGTGTTAAATCTGCCGTAAAAACAACAGACGCCAACTTTTTCAAAATAGAAAAAGGCCAAAAAGTATACCTGTATGGGGACTTGGTGAACAACAGCCACGTAATGTCTAAATACCATAGCAAAGGCTTTTTAGTAGCAAATACGCCGGAAGAAATTGAACCTAACTCCACTGTAATTATCCGGGCTCACGGGGTACCTAAGGCCGTTTACCAGAGTTTGAACGAAAAAAACGTTTTTATAGAAGATTGCACCTGTGCAAAAATAAAAATTACTCATAAAATTGTAGAAAATGAAGATAGAACCGTTGTTATCATAGGAGAAAAAAAACACCCGGAAGTTGTGGGAATACATGGCTGGTGCAAAAATAACCGTACAATTATTTTGGAAACAGAAGCCGACTTGCAAAATATAGACTGGTCTGCCCCAATGTGCATAGTGGGGCAGACCACCTGTAAACGGGATTGGTGGCACAAGGCAACATCCTTTGTACAGCAAAAACAACCGGATGTGGTAATCCACCAAACACTATGCAATGCAACAACAAAAAGAGCAGAAAGTGCCGCAAAACTAGCCAACCAAGCAAAGGCAATGATTGTTGTTGGAGATGAAAAAAGTGCAAACTCTTTAGAGCTGTACAACACCTGTTTAAAAATTTGCCCACTTACATTTTTCGTTTCGTCATTGGAAGATTTGCTACGGCAAGATATAGTAAAAAAAGTGTTGCTCCCTAACGCAAATATTGGGCTAGTTGGCAGTGCTTCCGCCCCGGCAGAAGTTGTTAACAAGATACACGAGTATCTAGTGTTTACAACTTTTTTTTCAGATGCAAAACTAGAAATTAACAACTACGCAAAGGATATTTTTAAAAACCTGCACACTAACATCCCATTCGTTTCAAAAGCTATACAAGAACTAGAAGAGCAAGACCGTGGGGGGAAACGCCTGCGTGGGGCATTAATTAAGTTAGGTGAAAAAATTGCATCTGGCGAAACAGCCGGTTATTTGCACGTGGCTACGGCATATGAGTTGTTCCAAACAGCCATTCTTATCCACGACGATATAATTGATAAAAGCAAAACCCGCCGTGGCAAAAAAACCATTCACACAACATATGAAGATGAACACTTTGGCATATCACGTGCATTATGTGCAGGCGATTACGGCCTATTCTACGCAAACTACATGCTGGCAAACGCCCCTCCCCCACTAAACGATGCTGTAAAAATAAAAATACAAAAGCAGTTTTCCGAAGTGCAGCTACGCACATTAGAAGGCGAAATAATGGACGTAACTCTACCATTTGAACCAATTGACCCGGAAGAAAACTACGATAATTACATGAACGCAGTTTCAGATATTTACCGCTACAAAACCGCATGGTACACATTAGCCGGCCCATTAATGATAGGCGCAATTTGCGGCGGTGCAAATGATAAGCTCGTGCAAGAATTAAAAAAAATTGCAACACCACTGGGGGTTGCGTTCCAAATAAAAGACGACTTACTGGGTATGTATGCAAAGGAAGAAGTGCTAGGCAAACCAGCCATTTCCGACATGGAAGAAAAGAAACAAACCATGCTATATGGCTACGCTTACAAGCACGCTACCACACAGCAAAAAGCTAAGCTTAACAAGCTTTACGGCAAACAAGACGCAACACAGGCAGATTTAGAAACCGTCCGGGATATTTTTACCGCAACAGGTGCATTACAATTTTCCCAAGAAAAAATTAACGACCTGTCTCAAGAGAGCCTGGCATTGATAGAAAAAAGCAAAATAACCGACGACTGCAAAGCTCTTTTGCGGGGGCTTGTATCCTATTTAATTGTTAGGGAGCTTTAACAATGAAATTAAACCATGTAGGCGTAATAATGGATGGCAACAGACGCTGGGCAAGAGCCCACGCATTCGAGCTATACAAAGGCCACGACACCGGCGCAGAAACCTTTGGCCACCTATGCGAATGGTGCTTGGAAGATAACATACCATACCTTACAGTGTACGCATTTTCTACAGAAAACTGGAAGCGTAACGAGCGTGAGGTCCGCCACTTGTTCACTTTAATGGAAAAATACTTCGTAAAAGAAAAGGCCAACTGTGTGGAAAAAGGCATAAAAATTGTGATAATTGGCGACAGGAGCCGCTTTGACAAACGTGCATTGTCTGTTATAGAGGGAATAGAAACCGCAACGGCTAACTGCAAAAAATTAACGGTACAAGTGGCCCTAAGTTACGGCGGCCGTGACGAGATTGTGCGCGCAGTAAAAAAAATAGCCACCAAAATAAATGGCGGGCTAATAAATATAAATGACATAACAGAGGAACATTTTACCCATTACTTAGACACTGCAGGCACCCCGGATGTAGACTTGGTAATACGCACCGGCGGTGCAGAGAATCGTAGGATGAGTAATTTTTTGCCATGGCAAACCGTTTATGCGGAGTGGTTTTTTTCGGATTTATTGTGGCCTGACTTTTCCCAGGGGGAGTTTAGGGTTGCGGTGGGGTACTATAATTCTGTTAAGCGTAAATTGGGGGAATAAGTACAACATGAAAAAGCTCAAACGCATAAGAGAATGGACAACAATACCCGGCAACTTTCAACCCGGGGCATACAACTCTATAACAGATGTGCCGGGTGTAACCGTTGGGCAAGTAACGATAAAAACAAATGACGCACGTACAGGCGTTACAATAATTTCCCCAACCGCAGATGATATTTTTCTGCACCCAATACCAGCAGCTGTAGCAGTTGGTAACGGCTTTGGCAAGCTTGTGGGTGCGTTACAAGTAGAGGAACTCGGAGAAATTGAATCGTTGATAGGTCTTACAAATACCCTTTCTGTAGCGGCAGTACTACAAGGGCTAATTAACTATCACGTGCCAAAAATGCCGGAAGGGCGCAATTCTATAAATATAGTGGTTGGGGAAACAAACGATTCTAGGCTTAATGATATTCGTGGTTGCCACGTGACCCCAAAACATGTAGCAAAAGCTATTGCTGCATTATCGAAAGACGTAGAAGAAGGTAGCGTGGGAGCTGGTGCTGGTACAACATGTTTTGGCTTTAAGGGCGGTATCGGAACTGCGTCTCGTATAATTCCCGGTGCAGTATCTGGCGAAGAAAATGATTATATCGTTGGTACACTGGTACAAAGTAATTATGGCGGTAATTTATCAGTATACGGCAAAAATATTCCCAAGCCGCAAATAGTTAGCCAAGACGGCTCTTGCATGATTGTTATTTTAACAAACGCGCCTATTTCCCCATTGCATCTTAAACGTGTAGCAAAACGTGGGCTCATAGGTATGACTAATACAGGCAGTTACATGAGCCACGGCAGTGGAGACTTTGCTATTGCCGCAAGCAATTATGAAAAAAACCGACATGTAGGCAAAACTGCAAAACAAGGCTGTAGTTACTATTTTTTAGATAACTCTCAGCTTAACCCGTTTTTTGAAGCCACGGCGGAAGCTGTACAAGAAGCATTATATAACTCGTTAACAATGGCATATGGTGCAGAAAAGAATGGGATATTTTATCCAGGGTTTAATTTTGCGGAATATTTGTGAGTACTTATTTTCAAAAACGACAGTTATCAGAAAAAGGCAAAAGCCTATATAAGACTTCTGCCCTAATAGCAAACCCCACAAAAAAACTACCCGTCCAACAACACCAACTTCCTCTCCGACTACTCATTAATAATCACCGCACAAGTATGGCAAACATTAAGCCCTTTTATTGCAAAATCTCCATCCCTTTCTTCACAAACTATAGAGTTTTACAGCTATGTTAATCCCTCTGAAAAAAGTTATCTATAATCTCTTGCTGCGAAGCACGGTGTGCGTCAACGGCTTGCTGAGCTGTCATTTCCCGTGTCTGAAAATATTCCGCAAAGTTGCCATAAATAAAAAACAAATCAGTAATCATCCAACTGATACAAAAATTAGTGTTGCGTCCAGCATGTAGAAAGCGATGTAAATCGTCGTCAGTTGGTAAAAACTCACGCAACAGGTCTATATACACATCCAGCGTTAGCTCTTCTTCGCCACCGTGCCAAGTCCAAAACTCTTCAACTACCATTAATATCTCTGCCTGGTTCCACTCAGACCCTTGCGGAAACATAAGGCCGCCGTCCCATATTCCTGGGCCTACATTGCTGGAGGTATTACTTGGGCCTGGTGGAAAAGGAACTATTGCAAAATCAAAGGGTAGCTCATCAATAAAAACAACTAAAGATGCCCAGAAAAATGCAGAATTACTTTCTACAGCCCAATTCCAAGTTTGCCTGTTGGCAGCGTCTGTCCATAGCCCTTCGCTAAAAATAATTTCTGAAAACTCTAATGCTTCTAGTGTATTGGGGCTACCCATATCCCACAGTAGGGCGTCTGATATTATACGCCCGTCGTTTGCAGCAATAAGGCTACCTATAATACCATCAGGCGGACTTGTTATGCCATATCGGTTGGCATCACTGACACTTGCAAAACGCATTATGTCAAGAAAAGCTTCCCAAGTCCATTGCCCACGATTATAAAGATCTACAGGGTTTGGGGCCCCAATTGCATTAATAATATCTAGGTTAACCCCTAGCACTACACCAGTTATATCAGGCCCGTTATGTTTAAAACTCCAACGTTCGCCCAAAAATTCAATTTCTGGCTGCCCAAAAACTTGCGGTCCTAAAACATCGGAGTTAGGCAAGTTAAGACTGTCCAATGATATAAAAATACCGTCCATAATGGCAGGAAGCACATTAAAAGGGAAAACGTACGCAACATCTGCAATTGGGTTTCCGGCCATTACAGAAGTTCGCAATGGACTTAATACGCTCTCTACATCGTGTGGGAAAAGTATGCTTTCAAGTTCAAAATTGAATGAATGCCTGACACGTTGGCCGTTATCCCATCTCATTCTATCTATACGGTAGTTTTCAGATGTGGCCGGGTCTGGCTCGTCAAAACTACCGGAGAATGTAATTCCATCGCCTGTGCTTGCAACACGTATTATGCGCCCGCCTAGGTCTATGGGTTGGTGTATAACTCCGTATGTTGGAATGAAGCGTGTTTGGGTATTTTCCGGAGAGCCAGTAATACCGTTTTCGTTTTGTGGTGGGATAGGCGGTGGTGGGATGTCATTTATGTATGTGCCCACATTATTGCTCTCATCATTCCGGTTTGCGCTACACGCTGATAAGTATAGTAAAGCTACCGCCAGCGCAAGGACAATAGCGACACTTACCCTATTTGGTAAAGCCTTCATTTTCAACCACTCCTCTATACCTGTTTAACTCTGGTTACCTTAAATAATTCTCAGATTGCTTAGTAAACATTTCAAAATACTTTCCTTCCATAGCCATCAGCTCATCATGGCTACCAACCTCTACTATGCGCCCTGTATCCATTACATATATTCTATCTGCATCACGTACAGTAGATAACCTGTGTGCAATAAGAATTGATGTTGTAGAACTAGCTCTGTCGTAAACATGTTGCATGAGTTCATGTTCGGCTATTGGGTCTAACGATGATGAGGGCTCATCAAGCAAAAGCAGGCCAAAGTCTTTTACCAGTATACGTGAAAGAGCAACTTTTTGAGCTTCGCCCTCAGACATTATAATACCATCCTGAGAAAATTCCTTTGTAACTTCTGAAAACATGTTTGCATTTGACTTTCCTAAAAAGCTGTGCATATTAACATCTATAATAATATCGGAGAGTTTATCATCATCTACATTTTCATATAATTTTAGATTATCGGCAAGAGGAAGTGCATAAAGGTTGGGGTTTTGAAATGCAACGCCTATTTTACTGCGCAAAGAATGAATGTCATATGAACTTATGGGAAAGCCATTAACCAGAATTTGCCCCTCGTTAACATCATATAGCCTTAGTAGTAGCTTGAATAACGTAGTCTTACCTGCGCCATTCTCGCCAACTATTGCAATGCGCTCACCTGCGGATATGCTAAAATTCACGTTACTTAATGCAAAGTTAGAATTTTGATACCCGAACGAAACATCTTTTAATTCCAATGAGAATGCTCCGTTTGAAGCATCTTTTAAAGGTTTGCCATCGGGGCTTGTATTAGTTTCTATAACGGATTGTGCGTTAAAAAATGGTTTAACATGCTCTACATACAACCCTATATTGTTTACTTGGCTTATTAAGTTGAAGAAACCGCTTAATGCATTGTAAAGCTGAATGTTAGCAGCGGTCAAACCTGCAAATTTGCCCACGCCAACAATTGCCCCCGTAACAATTATAGAAAAGCTGATATATATCATAATACCTGCATTATATACTAACGCCATAAGATTTTGGGACAATAACCATGACAATGTGGGACGTACATACATTTTATATATTCCAACTTTTTCATTGGCACTGTTATTGTACATTTCTACGATAAACTTCCTAAGAGACGTACTTTTTATGTCTGCTGCATATTCTCTTTGATAGGATATACGCTGAGCATAATCCAATCTTCTGTCTTTAGGGACGATTCCTTCTTGGCGCTTGATGTATAGTTTGTTGCGTCGTATTTCTATAAATGTGGTTATTGCAAGCATTGCTATGGTCATAACCACAATCCATGGGCCTAAGATAATAATTAAAGTAAACATTGTTACCGCTATAGCCAAAGACTGAAAAATGTTTACAAATATACCTGCGGCATCCTCCGCCTTTTGGGCAAACTCATTTATGGCCCATGTGTAGTTGTTATAAAAATTGGGGTCGTCAAAATGCTGATAATCTGTTTTATATGCTTTTTGATATATTTCCAGATTTATTTTTTGCTTAATTCTTGCTCTTGCTATTTCACCGTATGTTTCATATATATTGCTGGTAATAAGAGTACCAATAAGAACGGCAACATAACGTACTATTATCATCATTACATGGTCAAATGAATAACCGAATGCTACTGCGTCTGTAAC
>Ga0131853_10015452_pt1 | contig 13956 bp, 9 predicted proteins | sample TergutLab28metaG_FD_92764 | JGI IMG/M metagenome (GOLD analysis project Ga0131853, IMG submission 92764) | Labiotermes labralis P1 segment gut microbial communities from Petit-Saut dam, French Guiana - Lab288 P1 (version 2) (version 2) | ecosystem: Host-associated > Arthropoda: Insects >... | reverse complement strand
TTTTTGTTTTGTTGTTCTATATGATACAAACATAACAATTCAAAATCCCACTTCCCCAAACGGCGCCGCTCGTTCAAGCACTTCAGAGATGCAACGATATTCGCTTTGTTCCAGCGAAGGATCTGCTTCCAGTATGACAAAAGCGTCTGTGCGGGCGCGGGCAAGTTCGTCAGTGTCCCGGACGGGATCGGCAATACCCAGTTTTAAATAACCTGATTGCTCAATGCCCGCAATTTGTCCGGGCCCACGAAGTTTCAAATCCTCTTCGGCGATGATGAAACCATCGGAGTTTTCCAGCATCACTTTAAGGCGAAGTTTGCCGTCTTCGGTAAGTTTGTCGGCGTAAACCAAAAAACAGTAGGACTGTGCTTCGCCCCTGCCAACCCGGCCGCGAAGCTGGTGCAGGGCTGAAAGGCCGAAACGTTCAGCCTGCTCTATAACCATGCAGGTTGCGTTTGGTACATCAACGCCTACTTCAACTACGCTGGTAGCAACGAGGATTTTTAAGTCGCCTTTTCTGAAAGAGTCCATAACCCTGCGCTTTTCTTCCTCGTCAACTTTGGAGTGCAGGAGTGCTGCCGGAAAATCCGGAAATACTTCGCCGGCAAGCCTATCTGCCATGGACACCGCGTCTTTAAGATCATTTTCATCACCACCTTCAATTAATGGGTAAACAAAATAGGCCTGATGACCCAAAGCCAGCTCCCGGCGTACAAAATCGTAAACCTTCCCTTCGTTGGATTCCTTTGCAAGGTGCGTCTTCACAGGCTTTCGCCCCGGGGGCATATCGCGAATCACCGACACATCCAAATCCCCAAAAACCGTTAGCGCAAGGCTTCGGGGAATGGGCGTGGCGCTCATCATTAGTAAGTCCGGGAAATTGCCCTTTGTCATTATCGCCTGACGCTGAAGTACGCCAAAGCGGTGCTGCTCGTCTATCACCACCAGGCGAAGGTTGTTATACGCCACGTCCCTGGAAAAAAGCGCGTGGGTTCCTGCCACAAGGTCTATTTCACCGGCGGCAAGTGCTTTAAGGAGCTGTGCCCTGCCGGCAGACTTTAGATTCCCGGTAAGAAAGGCAATGCGTATATCCAACGGCTCAAGGAGCCTGGCGGCGTTTTCCGCATGCTGTCTGGCCAAAAGTTCCGTAGGCGCCATAAGCGCCGCCTGTCCTCCCATTTCCACAGCCTTAAGGGCAGCAAGGAAACTCACCAGGGTTTTACCGGAGCCCACATCTCCCTGCAAGAGCCTGGCCATTGGGTAAACGCCTTCCATATCACAGTTAATCTCGTCGATGGCTGTCTGTTGTCCGGATGTAAGAGAGAAGGGCAGCCGTTCAAGCAAACGTTGTTGAAGAAGGGGACTAGGAACTAGGGGGCCGGGATTAGGGGTTTTGTTTGTAATATGAGCGTGATAACAACCGGCATCGCTTACTAACTTCTCTTTCTGATGCCTTCGGCGACTTCGTTCCCTATTCCCTAATCCCTTTCTTTGCATTGCTCTTTGCGCAACCATGACTTCCAGATAAAACAGTTCCTCGTAGATCAGGGTCCTTTTTGCTGTTTCTAGTTCACCGAGTGAAGCGGGAAAATGTATCGCTCTTATGGCATCGCTTTTGTGAAATAAGCCGTCGCGGGTGATAAGGCTTTTGGGGAGCTCGTTTTCCAGTGCGGGCGCATAAAGGCCCAGCGCTTGATGTGTAAGCTTGCGTAGGATGTTCTGGCTGAGACCGGCAGTCAGGGGGTAGACCGGCAGTATTAGGCCCAGCCCTCCACCGAGCCCGAGTGCTGGGCCGGTTGCGTTTAACGGCTCGATCTCGAATGCTGAGGATTGTATTTCGCCGTATTTAAGATAAAACTGTCCGTATAGTCTGCATCTTGTTCCGACAGGAAGCTGCTTGTCCAGGAATGACCTATTGAAGCATACAAGGCAGGCTCTGGCAGTTTCATCTTCTATATGGATCTTCAGGGTTTTCATTCTGCCGAACCCAAACCAATTTTTAGCGACGACTTGTACTTCCGTGCAGACTTTTCCGCTGTTCCAGTTTTTAAGCGGGACACACTTGCTTTGGTCTTCCCAGCTCCGTGGGTAGTGACAGAGCAGAGCGCCCGTTGTGGTTATTCCCAGGCGGGCAAGATTCCCGGTAATGGCAGAGCCGGCGCCTTTCAAGCGGCTTACCGGTTCCTTTAGTTCCCGAAGAAACATCTATAACGGCGACCCCATCAATATACCGGAAATGAATAAAACAAGCATCCTCAAAATCAGGTACACAGCAAACAGGGAAGCAATGGAAATAAATACCGCTGTTGTGAAATTGACAATGCGATTTTTAAAAATGATGCGGTTTATCTTGTAATAGACCGGCTGGGAAATGGAGTCCACTATGCGCCAAAAAGGACTGTAGACGTTAAGCCTCAAAAAATGTGCTATTAGGCGCAATATCATAACTATGATCAAAAAACCGAGGACAACAGAAACCAGACCCCAAACCGCCTGAAGTATTAAAGCCAGGGTTATGCCGATGGTGATTCTTCCATGAAACGCAAGTGTTGTTAAAAAACGGTTTATAAGCGAAAGAACCACAATAGCGGCCATAGGGGAAAGGTCTACATATCCAATTCGTAAGAATGTAAAGCGCCTGAATATGTTAATATAAGGGTCGGTGATTCGGGCAAGAACATCCCGTATTTGGCTGTCTCTTAACCAGGAGAACCATGTGAGAATAATGCGGAAAAAGATTATCATCATATAGATGCTGATAAGAAAATTTAAAACTCCGATAAGTTGAATCATAAGCCCTCCAACAAACTTATTATCCCTTGAAAAAGGATTTTTGTTAAGCGCCCCATGTTTCGGCGACTGCCGCGCAATTTGCTAACCCGTCGATTGATGCCGGATCGATACATCTGTCTGTTAATATAATTGTTTCTTTCCCTGGTGTTGAAGCAAGTGTGTGAATATAAACCGGGCAGGTACCAGGGTTTCCTTCCAGAAAATCCTTTAACGAACACAAAGCCGTTTCGCTAAACACGGCATGAGTGGCAAGGCGTATGTGGATTTCACGGTATGCCTTATCGCTTTGTTGAGGTTCTTTTGCAATATCCGGAGAATTCGCCGCTTTCCGTTCTGCGGCCCGGATTAGTTTGTTGATATCCTGTACGCTGGACACAACGAAGCTTGGCTTCGTCTGGGTTTTATCCCGGGGGGGCTCAACACTACCCTTTAGAGCAAATATCTCATCCACCGAAACCAAGACCTTGCAGCTTTTCCATGTGTTTGCGAAAAATATAAGATCAATCTCTCCTCTGGGATCTTCGATGGTCGCAAAAGCCATCTCGTTGCCTTTTTTGTCATTGTGAGTTCTTAAAGATTTTATAACGCCAATGATGTTATAGCTTGCTGGTTCTACCTTCTCAGGGACTGTAAGGTCTGGAAAACGCAGCTCCAGCTCTTTGGCATACTTCCACACATTACGGTATTTATCCCACTTCCGGCTTTGCGTCTCTTCTTCTTTTAAGGCTTTCTCTCCTTCGTCCTCAGTAAGGTATTCATCGACGGTGAAACTGTGTTTGTCCTTGTTCTGCTGGTATTCGATCTTGCCTTTGAGAATAGCTACTTTGTCGTTTTCGACAAAGCTCTGGCATTTTTCCCAAACGCCCGGGAAAAAGGTAAGTTCAATTTCACCATTGTAATCTTCCAGGGACGCAAAGGCCATTTTATCTCCTTTGCTTGTGGTGATAGGTTTTATGTTCTTAATGAGACCGGCAAGTATATGTCCGCCCTGAACCAAAGTTTCGCTTAAACCGAGGTTTATCTTTACTAAGCGATGCCAGAGCTCCTTATACTCATCCATAGGGTGCCCAGAGAAGTAAAAGCCGATGAGTTCCTTTTCGGTTTTTAACTTTTCCTCCCTGCTTAATTCCGGAAAATATTCAAACTCAAAATCCGGATATTCCTTTTCTCCTGTATCTCCAAAAAGGCTTCCCTGGCCGAATTTCTTATCGTCTTTTATGCCCTGAGCATATTCCACCGCCCGTTCCAAATTCCCAAGCAAGGTTTCTCTTGTTTTGCCCAAATTGTCAAAAGCCCCGGTCTCGATGAGCTTTTCGATAACGCTTTTTCCTACGGCCTTAATCTCCACTCGCTCAAGGAAATCCATAAAATCTTTGTAAAGGCCTTCTTTGCGGCAATTAACAATTTCTTCAGCCGGTACATCACCTATGCCCTTTATTCCCAAGAAACCATAGGCGATGCGCCCTTCCGGCGTAATCGTAAAAAATTTATTAGAGTGATTTATATCAGGCGGATCTACAGTAAGACCCATTTTTCGGGCTTCAGCTATACACTCAGAAAGTTTGTCCTTGTCTGCACTGTGAATTTCGTTTGTTAAGTTTGCGGCCATAAATTCCGCAGGGAAATTCGCTTTAAGATAAGCCGTGCGATAAGCCAGCAAGGCATAGCCTGCCGCGTGGCTTTTGTTAAAACCGTAATCGCCGAAGGGAACAAGGATATCATAGATCTTTCCTGCCCTCTCGTCTGTAAACCCTTGTTTTACCGCGCCTTTAATAAAAGGAACTTTCTCGCTGTCGATAGCGTCTTTTTTCTTTTTTCCCATTGCCCGGCGGAGCAGATCCGCCTGACCCAAACTGTATCCGGCAATAATTCTCGCCACCTGCATGACCTGTTCCTGATATACAATAACTCCGTATGTTTCTTTTAATACATCTTCCAGGCTTGAGTCCGGGTAAGTTATCGTTTGACGTCCGTGTTTTGAATCTATAAACCGGGGAATATTGGCCATAGGGCCGGGCCGGTAAAGTGCGTTAAGCGCAATTAAATCTTCTACTTTCCCTGGTTTGGCACGTTTTAGGACATCCTGCATCCCATCAGATTCAAACTGGAAAACCCCGAAGCTCATGCCTTCGCCCAGCATCTTGAATGTCGCTTCATTGTCTTCCGGAGCGTTTTCAATATTAAAATCTGCGTACTCTCCGCCGCGGCGCCGGATAAGATCCTGGGTGTGCTGAATAACATCCAGTGTTTTCAGGCCCAAAAAATCCATCTTTACAAGTCCGCATTTTTCCAGATGATTCATGTCGTATTGCGTAGCAACGGCACCTGTTTTTGAATCCTTAAAAAGGGGCACTAAATTGTGCAGGGGAGAATTTCCTATTACAACGCCGGAGGCGTGAATACTGGAGTGGCGGTTAAGACCTTCCAGTTTGAAAGCCAGAGTAAAAAGCTCGCTATACCTTGGATCATTTCTTAATTCCTGCAATCTCGGCTCGCCCTCAATGGCTTTTGCCAGAGGGACTTTTGTACCCCCAGGCCCTAATCCTGGTATGAGCTTTGTTATCATGTCAGATTCGGGAATGGATATGCCCAGAGTCCTTGCAACATCTTTGACTACAGCTTTAGCCCCCAGGGTTCCGAATGTGATAATCTGCCCAACCTGATCCCGTCCGTATTTTTCCGTTACATACCTGATTACTTCATCCCGGCCCTCGTTGGCAAAGTCCACGTCAAAGTCGGGCATGGAGATGCGTTCCGGGTTTAAAAATCTTTCAAAAATAAGGCCGTATTTAAGGGGATCAATGTCTGTTATGCGCAATGCATAAGCGACGATGGAGCCGGCTCCGGAGCCTCGTCCCGGCCCTACAGGAATATTGTTTTCCTTTGCCCACTTAATAAAGTCCATTACTATAAGGAAATATCCTGTAAAGCCCATCTGAATAATTACTTCAAGTTCATATTTCGCCCGTTCTTTTATTTCTTCCCAGGGTTTCCCGCCGGCTTCTTTTTCAAATGGATAGCGCACGGCGATACCATCATGGACAAGCTGCCGCAAATATGCATCTGCATTATCAAAGCTTTGGGGAATTTCAAACTCCGGTAAATATTGCGGCAATTGTTTTATGTCTACAATCGGTACATCGGTAACACAACGTTCCGCAATGCGTACCGTATTGGCGATTGCTGCTTCGCACAGTGCAGCTTCTGGATAACCCGCAAACAGGGCTGCCATTTCATCGCCGTTTTTTAAATAATAATGGTCGCCGTAATACTTTATTTTCCGGTTTTCTTCAGTCCTGGTTTGTGCGGTTCCAATACAGATCAAAATGTCATGCGCAATGGAATCTTCCCTGTTTACATAATGCACGTCGTTAGTTGCAACAAGCGGGATGCCTGTACGCTTGGCAATATCTATGATGGCTTTGTTTATATCCCGTTGGGAAAGAGAACCGTCCAATTTCTCGGCCGGGATGCCGTGATCCTGTACCTCCAGGTAGAAATTCGGGTTTCCGTTTTCATCGGCCCCGAAAAGGTCACGGTAATACAGGGCTTTTTGAACGGCCGCGTCAATTTTTCCCGCCCTTACAAGAAAAGGTATTTCACCCGAAACACAGGCTGAAAGGGCAATAAGCCCGCTGTGGTATTTGGTTAGCAATTCCTCATCAATCCGCGGATCATAAAAAAAACCCTCCGTATATGCGAATGAACAGAGTTTCATTAAATTGAGGTAACCTTCCCTGTTAGATGCAAGGAGGATAAGATGGTAACTTTTATTCTCGGTTTTCGTTCCCTTTTTTTCAAAGCGCGAGCCGGGGGAGACATAAACTTCGCATCCGATGATAGGTTTAACGCTTTTCCCTTTGCAGGCGGAAAGGAACTCCATCGCGGCGAACATGTTTCCATGGTCGGTAATGGCCAGGTATTTCATCCCCAATTCATCCGCTTTTGCCACAAGGCCGGATACCGATGCGGCTGCATCCAGCAGGGAGAAATCCGAATGGACATGGAGATGAGCAAAATCCGTCATATCAACGCTGCTTAGTATTAGCGCATAGGCTGATCAAGCCCTTCTCTAAAGAGGCCTTCAAGCTCCAGGCGGATCTGATTTCTGATATTGCCGGGCGCCCAGGTTAAATTCGAAAAAAGCCTAAGCAATACGATTCCATCTCCCGAGAGCGGCGGCCCGGAAAAACGGGAGAGGGCAGCTATGGATCTGGTTGCGGCCATGAGGAGACTTGGATCCCTGTGCGGGTTGTCTGCCGCCAAAAGGAAATTGAAAGAGAAGAATGTATTTCCGTAGGGGTCGACACCTATATTGCCAATGGCTTGCGCAGCGGCAGCTTTGACTGTTGAGTCATGGTATCTGTCGAAGATATTAAACAGGAAGGGAACCGTTTCACGTGACCCAATCCTTCCTAAAAGATGAATTAAATCAATTTGCATTTGAGGCATAACATTTGGCCTTACACGGGAGTAATGGGGATCGTTCAGGAAAAAGCCTACCATTTCCATCAGATAGGCTTTATAAACCGGTTCTCTTTCGCCAATCTGACCTGAGTTTATTGCCTCTTCAATTCTATCACGCATTATAATCTGTTCATTTGGCTGCCAGCGCCATCTGTCGGTAGACCAAGGCGAAGGCGGCGGATTTCCCATGCCGTAACTTCCTTCAGGCATATGCCCGTAATATCTGGAACGGGGTACGGTTCGTGGCCTGGAGTCCACTTTATAGGCGCGGAGCGTTTGGTCTCTGCCGGTAACGAAGAGAATGCCCTCATCGTTTAAGGCCGGGATCGAGCTGGCTTCTTCGAATCTGTGGATGAATCTCCTTCTGCCGTCAGTCGCAAAGCCTGTAATGCCCCGCGTTGTGATACTATAAATGCCCCTTTCATCAAAGACCATAGCTACACGGGTATGGTCTACATTTGCGGAACCTCTTTCAACCGTTGTTTCATGGCTGTTGCCGCTCCATAGTACCTGGCCGGCTATGTTCATAAACTGAACCCGCCCGTCCCTGAGGGTAACCGCAAATTGTCCGTCCCTGCCGATTGCCGCTGCAGGGGGCGCCGGGAGGGACGGAAAACTGCCGCGAGACAGTCTGTTTCCACTTGAAGCGCCTTCGTTAAAGCTTATGCTTTCTGCTGCTCCGTTAGGGTAGAGCAATACGTAAATTTTCCGGTTGCCGTCAACCATAGAAGCAATCACTGACGGCATCTGGTCAAGTCTTATCCTGTCAATGGTACTGAACTGGCTGACTTTGACAAAATCCCGATTTTGTAGAACCGTTACGAAGCTTCCGATGCGATCAAGTATCGGATCTAATGCAATGGGGCTGCCCAGGTCAATGCTCCACAGTTGGTTGCCTGCGCCGGTACGGCAGCTAAGATACGATCCAACAGGAATAAATATTCTTCCGTCCCAGCCTACAATTGGAGTATGAGTGATGGGTCTTCCTAGATTGACCCGCCAGAGTTCCCGGCCTACGCGGTTTATCGCTCTAAACGTACCTTCGGCATCACATATATATGTCGCGCCTTCCACCGAGCGGGCGATAAAAGGAGTGGCTGCAATATCCGGGTCAAAACTCCATAAAGAGGAGCCTGTTCTAAAGAAGGATAAGATAGGGCCTCTACTAGTGGCTATTACCGCCGATTCGGCCTGCAAAAAAGGCTGCCCCAATACCTGATCCCCAATGTTCTCAGTCCAAATAGGAGCTGCACCGACCTGCATTGAAGCGGGATTAACTCTTTGGGGCTCGTTTGGGCTTTGCCCCTGGAGGTTTTCCGGAAAAAGGAAAAAGAAACTTCCAATAAAAAAGAAAAGTTTCCAACATTTATGGAATCTATTAGCCTTCATAGGCCCCCCATTTGGTAATTTAAACTAGTTTATTTTAGTAAATCTTGCGTAAAACACATCTCTCGAGGGAAAAACAGATGGGCCGGAGTGGTTTTCCCCACTTGGCAAGCTCCCATGTACCAGCTCAAAACTGCTTTTGTCATCGTTGAAAAGCACCCTTAAACCACCGGCGTTTATGGAAGTGAAGCTCGGAAGGGCGTCTTCCAGGGTCAGGTTAATAGTTACCGTGGCATCTGCCTGAATCTGCCGGCCTCCGATAACTACTGTTCTACGGAGGTACCCTAGGTAAGTATAGGTCCCTCTGCCTATTCCCTGGTACCTTAGGGAATTAGTCCCGTTATGTTCCCAGGTATCGTAGCGCTCGACCAATACGCTGCGGTCGGCGCGGAATTCCAATATGCAGATTAAAGGACCGTCAATCGTTTCAATTGTAGATCTCCATCTGCCTAAAAGAAAATTCGGGAAAGGAACATGTTCAACAATCTGTGCGCAAAATGAAGCAATGGATAATGCGGAAAGGCTTGCCCCTTGTTCCCTGGAAGTGTTAAGAGTCCTTCCGGATCTTCTTTCAACAGTTATGGCGCTAAGCACGATTTGGTCATTCAGCCTTCCTACCTGGCCTCGGACGAGGTATTCGGCGCCTTCGGCTTGATCCCCTGAAAGGATGTTTATCGTTCCATAGGACATCATTTCGTCAATTACCTGTCTTGTTACCTCTTCGGCAAGGCTGGCCGTCACATTGGGGCCGGAAGCCTCAAAGGGCAATATGCCTACTGTAGCAAGCCTTTGGGCAAAAACCGTTTGGGTAAAGATGAAAAAGAAAATAATAAAAAGAGCATTTTTCATATTTTTTAAGCACCTCAACTTTAAGAAAGTTTATTGTAAAACAGTGGAAATAACTAGATGTTACCAAGGGGGTGGTTATAATACCATTTAAACCCTTCACTTTATGCCTTTACAAAGTACAGTGCTAGGGTTATATTTATAGCTTGATTATGTTTGGAATACAGCGCGTATGATTGGCGATAGAAAAAAAATTATTTTAGTCGATGATAATCCAATCAATCTCAAATTAGCAAGAAATACCCTGATGGGGAAATACGACGTTTTCACTGTGCCCAGCGCGGAAAAGCTTTTTCAACTGCTTGAAAAGACCATTCCGGAAATTATCCTCCTGGATGTGATGATGCCGGGGATGAGTGGCTACGACACTATCGAGGTTTTGAAAAACAGCCCCCGCACTGCGGGTATCCCGGTAATTTTTCTCACCTCCAAATCGGACACTCCGAGTGAAATGGTAGGTTTTGAGCACGGTGCTGTCGATTATATTTCCAAACCGTTTTCTCCTGAAATTTTATTGAAGCGTGTTGATGTTCAAGTGGATTTGCAAACAGCTAAAAAAGAACTCAAGCATTACGCTGATAACCTCGAACACATTGTTTATGAGAAAACCGCAGATATTCAGAAACTGCAAGATGTAATGCTCATGACAATGAGTGATCTTGTGGAAACCCGCGACGATGTTACAGGCAGTCACCTGGAGCGTACTCAGCGTATTCTTAAAATCCTTTTGGAAGAAATGACTGGTCAACAAATATATCAAGAGATTATACAAGCCTGGGACACCAAGCTCTTTCTCAAATCAGCGCAGTTGCATGATGTAGGTAAAATCGCAGTCAGTGATAGCATCCTAAAAAAGCCAGGCCCCTTAACGCCTGAAGAATTTGAGGAAATGAAAAAGCATACTACGTTCGGTGAAAAGGTTATTGATAAAATAATCGGAAAACTCAGAGAAGAAAACTCCAAGGAAAGCGCTTTTTTAATTGATGCCAAAATCATGGCCGGGACTCACCATGAAAAATGGGACGGCTCCGGCTACCCCCGGAACCTGGGCGGGTTTCAGATACCTCTCCAGAGCAGACTTATGTCGCTTGTGGACGTTTACGACGCATTGATTTCAGAGCGGCCCTATAAAAAAGCATTTTCGCGGGAGCAAGCCTTAGAAATAATAAAAGAGGGAAGCGCCGTTCAATTTGATCCGGTATTAGTGGATATATTCATTAGTGCGGTCGAACATTTCCAAGTATAGAGAGATAGTTTTAGCGCTAAGCCTCGGCAAGGGCCTTTTCTATTACTTCAACCAGCATATCAGGCATTACCGGTTTTGATAAAACATCGAAAGCGCTGGAATTTCTAGCCTCATTGAAAAAATCCTGCCCGGTTTTGCTGCTGACGATGATTATCGGCACAGACATATAGCTGGGGATTTTTCTTATGTCATAAAGAAATTCAAACCCGGAAATGTTAGGCATTTCGATATCCAGAAGAATAATATCTGCCTTGTTCGAGTTTAAGAAAGCCAAGGCATCAGATGCGGATTTAGCAGCTCTTAATATAAACTTTGGAACTAAAATTCCTTGAAATGTGTTAAGGTCTACCGGATTATCATCAATCGCTAGGACAATTTTCTTATTTTCCATAATTTTTACCCTTCCAAATTTATTGATTGTAAAGTATATTAGACAGCTATATATAACGTCAAGTAGCTTTACATGCCGTTTAAAAGGAGAGGACATGACTGAACGGCCTCAGTGTGTTTTTTTAGTTGACGACAACCCTGTAAACCTAAAGATAGGAAGAACCGCTTTACAAGATAAGTATGCGGTGCTTACTATACCATCGGGCAGCAAGCTTTTGGCTGTGCTAAAAAAAACAAAGCCCGATTTAATTCTGCTTGACATTGAAATGCCCGAAATGAACGGGTATGACGTTATAAAGGAAATAAAGGCCGACCCCGAAACTAAAGGAATCCCCGTAATATTTTTAACCGGAAAGACTGACCCAGAGAATGAGCGTATAGGGCTCTCGTTGGGCGCCGTTGATTATATACGTAAACCTTTTTCTCCTCCGCTTTTGCTCGAGAAAATTGGATTGCATTTGCCTCCGAAGCAGAATTGAAAGTTCATGGATCTGGAAGCAGAAAAGCAGAAGATAGAAAAGCGGAAGATAGAACAAATAGAAGGACTTTCCGTGCAGGCAGGCCTGGATAGGGTTTTAGGCCGATGGGATGTTTATAAAAGGTCGCTAAAGTTATCTGTAAATGAAATAAAACTATGCGATGAAAATCTGAATGGATTTTTAGCAGATGGTGATATGCGCAATTTTTCCATCCAGGCGCACAGCATGAAAGGCTTGCTCGCCAACATAGGCGCGTTTGAGCTTTCCGGCCTGGCGTTTGAGCTGGAAAACGCAGCCGATCGCGCCGACACGGCCTTTTGCAGTTCTGCCCTGCCGGCTTTTTTGGAAGCTCTTCGCGGATTTGGCAAAAACCTTGAAGAAGCTTTTGCTGAAGAAGACCAAAGTCGCGAGCCTATAGAAATCCCATCAGAACTGCCGTTAATTTTTGATAAGCTTGAAATCGCATTTCATGAAGCTGATTTTTCGGCCATAGATAAAGAGATGGAAACCCTTGATAAACTAAACGCCCAAAGTACACTTAAAGAAGAAATAGAGAGAATAAAAGATGCGGTGATGTTGATGGACTACGATGGCGCCCTTTCCATCATGCGCGGCTTGCTAAAATAAAAGGTTCGCTGCTATCTGTATTTTGACGTATGCCCTTCATCCTGTATTGCGGTTAACCTGGAAACTATCTCGTGGTCTTCATTCTCTATGGCTTTGACAATGTCTGCTGACATGGCAGCCAGGAAGTTTATGTCATATCGAAGTTTGTCCGTCAAGGACAGCATCTTTTCGTAATCCGATTTAACGGTAGCGCTGTGTTCCGTCAGACTTTCCAACGAAGTGGTAATTCCGGTGCTTCCCTGGGATAGGGCGGCCAGGGTGTCTATAAGATCGGACATAGTTCCGGCAAAGCCGTTGATCTCGTCGGACATACCGTTGATCAGAACGCCGGCATCCCCGGAGCGTTTTGAAGTAGTAGTAATTCCTGCGATGATATTCGAGAGGGTTTGAGAAATATTACGCGAATTTTGTCTTGTGGATTCCGAGAGACGGCGAATTTCATCGGCGACCACAGCGAAACCTTTTCCTGCTTCGCCGGCGTGTGCGGCCTCAATAGCCGCGTTCATGGAAAGGAGGTTGGTGTTAGACGCTATTACGCTAATAATTTTAATTGCAGATGCTATACCGTCTATGGACTGGGAGATGTTTTGGACCGCATCAATGGTCTCTTTCATGGCATCTTGGACTTTGGAAGCGTTTTCAATTAACCCTGCTACTGCCTCGCGCCTTTCCCGTGAAAGCTCGGAGGTATTCTTGAGGGAGTTTACCATTTCCCCTGTTACTGCCGAAGATTCTTTCACCGATTCCGATTGCTCATTGATGCTGGTTGCCAATTTTTCAACCAGTCTGTTGATCTCTTCGATTACTTCAAGAGCGCGGCTTATGTGTCCCTTTAGCTGTTGGTTTATATAAACCGTTGTTTTTTTCTCGTCCACAAGCAAGGCCATGTTGAAATGGGCGCAATTCCCCGGTTTGTTGAGCATATTAAATATTGCTATCGCCATCGACTTGCAGCTTCCGTAACCACAAGCCGTACAATCATGTATATCTGATTCTTTGGTTTTTCTTAATTTTTTATACGTTTCATTCAGTTCAGACTGATTGGGAATCTTCAAGTTATAGTTCGCCGACAAGTCCGCGTACTTACGGTTGTAAAGCCCCGGCTTCCAAAACCGTGACAAGGTCTTGTGATATCTTTTATACAACCCTTCCTGCTTCTTGGGGTTTAGCTGTTTTTCCAGCGCCGCACTGCGTTTGCGAATTGGGCTTTCTAATTTATCCATATTTTCGCTGTGGTTCCCTGTGCCTGGGCCGCCATTGCAGCCTAATTCGCAGTTCAGGCAGTCAATGAGCATAGGAAACTCAATATCCGGTTCGCTCAACATTTCCGACACTCCCTTGAGGTACGGATAGACAGTATGAACGCCTTCAATTTTACGGGTGTGTCGTCTAATGCCCGGCATAAAACGCTCGGCAGTATCTAAAAGCCCTCCGGGGGCGGAAAAAGTTACTGCCCGTTCTGCCGGCGCGCCATGATAATCCACGGCTGGATAGCTTGCAAGGCTAATATCGTGCTTGTTAAGCATTTCTCGCAGGGCAAACATGGTAACGTTGTAATCTCCCATCCCGGTTTCGATAAATTCCCTTTTTTTGGCTAGACAAGGAGAAACCACGGCAATTTTATGATTTTTATATTCCGGATAATACTCTTTGATCATTTTCATGGAATGCAGCATAGGACTATCGGCCGGAGCAAGATAGGGAATCAAATTGGGGTGGTAA
>Ga0131853_10015447_pt1 | contig 13959 bp, 9 predicted proteins | sample TergutLab28metaG_FD_92764 | JGI IMG/M metagenome (GOLD analysis project Ga0131853, IMG submission 92764) | Labiotermes labralis P1 segment gut microbial communities from Petit-Saut dam, French Guiana - Lab288 P1 (version 2) (version 2) | ecosystem: Host-associated > Arthropoda: Insects >... | reverse complement strand
CCTCTCCCACGTCGTTGCGAGGAGTAGCGGGATGAAATCAATGCGGACGCGCAAGCAAGACCCGCACGGACGAAGCAATCCATTTAAAACATGTTGAGGGTGCGTGTCCGTAAACCGCCTTCTGGATTGCCACGTCGAACCGATAACATGTTACATACCCTTTCCTTATTTGCACACGGTTCTCCTCGCAACGACGTGGGAAAGGGTAAGAGCTCTTTTCAGTACTCGTTGACAATACACTATGAAGACCATTGGCTCTTATACCAACAACCCAAAATATATTAAATTTTGAGTATGCTAACAAACGCCTCGGACGGTACTTCAACAGACCCAAGCATTCGCATTTTCTTTTTACCTTCTTTTTGCTTTTCAAGAAGTTTCTTTTTACGGGTGATGTCGCCACCGTAGCATTTGGAAAGAACGTCCTTTCTCATTGCCTTAACGGTTTCACGTGCTATGACCTTCTGCCCGATTGCTGCTTGAATTGGAACCTCGAACATTTGTCTTGGGATAACTTCTTTAAGTTTCTCTACAAGCGCCTTCCCTTTCTCATATGCACGACTTCGGTGGACAATGAGACTAAGTGCATCACATATCTGCCCGTTTAGAAGCACATCCATCTTAACGAGGTCGTTTTTAACGTACTCACCTTCTTCGTAATCAAGACTTGCGTAACCACGACTCTTACTTTTAAGTTGGTCAAAAAAGTCATACACAATTTCGTTAAGTGGGATGTGGTAGCTTAGCTTCACGCGCTTTTGGTCAATGTATTCCATGCCAAGGAACTCCCCGCGACGCTCTTGCGCAAGCTCCATAAGCGTCCCCAAGAAATCTGGCGGAGTGAAAATGTTTAGGTAAACATATGGTTCTTTAATCGAATCAATCTCGACAGGAGTCGGCATGTTGCATGGGTTCGAGATATCCAGTACATTGCCGTCAGTTTTCTGAACCAGGTAGTTAACACTTGGCGCGGTTGTTATCAGGTCAAGATTAAACTCGCGCTCTAGGCGTTGTGTAATAATCTCCATGTGAAGAAGTCCAAGGAAACCAACACGAAAACCATAGCCAAGAGCAGCCGACACCTCTGGCGAGAAATCTAAACTACTATCGTTCAATTTAAGTTTATCAAGCGCATCTTTCAAATCAGCATACCTCGCCCCGTCGACAGGGAAAAGTCCGCTAAAGACAACAGGCTTCACTTCTTTATAGCCAGCAAGCGCTTCCTTAGCAGGGTTGCCGTTTAGTGTTATCGTGTCACCAACACGGATGTCGCTGACTGTTTTGATGCTCGCAGTTACATAACCGACATCACCGCTTCTTAGTTCTTTTGCGGCAACTTGTTTAGGTGCGAAGAAACCGACCTCGACAATATCGTACACCGCCCCCGTCGCCATCATCTTGATTTTATCGCCCGGCTTGACCGTTCCATCCACGATGCGAACCATGCAGATTCCGCCCTTGTAGTTATCATAAAAACAGTCAAAGATAAGAGCGCGAAGTGGTGCCGAGTCTTCACCACCCTTAGGTGCTGGAAGAAGCGTAATAATTTGCTCTAACACATCCGCGATACCTATCCCCTCTTTCGCGGAGATAAGTGGTGCCAACCCAGCACCTATGCCAATGACAGACTCAACCTCTGCCCTGACTTCTTCCGGTCGGGCGGCAGGCAAGTCAATTTTGTTTATCACAGGAATAAGCTCAAGGTTGTTATCAAGTGCAAGGTACGCATTGGCAAGAGTCTGCGCCTCGACACCCTGTGCCGCATCCACAACCAAGATTGCGCCCTCGCATGCGGCAAGACTTCGGCTCACCTCATACGTAAAGTCAACGTGTCCCGGGGTATCGATAAGGTTAAGTGTATAAGTCTTACCCTCAAATTCGTACAACATTCTTGTTGGCGTAAGTTTTATGGTTATCCCGCGCTCACGCTCTAAATCCATAGAATCAAGAAGCTGCGCCTCCATGTTACGCTTGGAAACAGTCCCAGTAAATTCCAAAAGCCTATCAGCCAAGGTGCTCTTCCCGTGGTCGATGTGGGCCACAATGCAAAAGTTGCGGATGAGTGATTTTCTATCCATAAAACCACCACCCGTTGTGGTTTTTAGCCATTTCACGCCCTGCATCTTGTGGTCGTGAAAAAAGTACGCCACTTCGTCCTCGAATTTGTACTGTACAAATCATAAATTCATTATAACTCTATTTTGGGCTAAAAGTCTATGACTATTGAGATTTATGCATACCTTTCCTTTATTTGCCCTTATCGGCTCTCTGCTGGTATCAGAGGTCAAGGTCGCGGTCAACGGGGAAAAATTATCGCTTAATCCTTGTAGTGTGACCTGACTCGAATGCAATATTTTTTCCCTATGTTTTACATGAATTGTTGTTACGCGTTGACAGCGACCTTGACCTCTGATTTTGGTGTGTTCGCCGATAAGGGCAAATAAAGAAAAAAAGGAGGTAAACAAGATGGAAGAAATGAGAAAAAAACTGTATCTGAGTGAATTTATATATCACAATGGAACTCACTCAGTTGTAATGAACATCGTCGATATTTGTACAGTCAAGAATGAAATAGCTGTTGCAGTAACTGACGAAGGAAAACCTAGCGTCCGTAAATTCGATCTAAAGATTGAAGACGGGCGTTTTTACTTTGAGTTCGGAATGTCTCGTGAACAAATCTCAGTTGACGAATTCGAGCAAGTTGATGACCAGTTCGCAACGCGAACAGTTTAATCAAACATTAATGTCCAAGCTTTGCTTATGAAACGAAAAATTAGGAGGAACAAAACATGTTAAAGAATTTCTTTAATGACAAACGAGAGAAGAGATTGGAATCCAGAGATTTCTGGAAGCAACGAAAGATGGAAGAACAAGCAGAAGACGAAAGGTCACGGGATGTGGACTTGGCAAATTCGTGTCCGAGTTGCTACATAATACGAAGCCCATATGAGATTGAGAAAGGCATTTGTGATAGTTGCGACTATTCACAGGTAGCCATTTAAGGAGGAAGCATGAAAGTAAAAATTATGGCATCAGATTTCTACAGACTATGTAACAAGCACGGCTTGTTTAAGCGAGGAACCACATGGCAATATGACCGCGCGTTTGAACTTATCAAAGAAGGTGTGACGCGAATGGAACTTGCTTGTGTGTTATTCGTATGTTCGGATTACAAACTTGACGAGATACGCGAGTGGATTGCGCCACTATTCAAAGGAGGTCAACAAAATGGGATATAGAAGCGATGTAAGAATTTTAATACCAGAAAAGGATTTTAACGAATTATGCAACAGAATGCGAAAGAAGCTATTGCAAGAAAAAATTAATTCCAACTTGTTGGACCACTTATGCATCAGGCAAGTTCGGTCAGGAACTGAGTTCGGAGAAAATGGAAAACAAGTCAAATACGTGTACTTTGGTTGGGATTCGATTAAATGGTATAACACTTTCACTGATGTGGAATTGATAGAGGATTTCTTGTTGGAGTTAGATGATTACCATTTCATAAGGTTGGCGAAGAATTAAGCGACATTGAAGAAACTCATAACTTGGATAAAACGAATGTGGATTGCATCTACATTTCAAGACATTTTGACGATCCTCTCATTGAAGGAGTCGCATGAACGGATATAAAGTAATGCACAGTGAGAAAGGAAAAAAACAATTCAAAAGATATTGTTTTTGCAACACATACGAACTTGCAAAGTTCACGGTCAAACATTATGCCAGACCACCTAACGAATCAAAGATTGTTCCAATAACCAAGAAGGAACTAATCAAGATACAGAGTTACTGCCCTTTCGACTTTCCATAGTCGGGAGGGCTTTTCAATTAAAAGGAGAAATTATGAAGCCGAAGAAAATCAAAAAGCAACAAACAAAAGAAAACGACAGGAAGCCAAAGCCATACCACCGAGTGTGGAGACGTGAAGTCAAGCGTGAATCAATGATTAATAAAGGAGGTAACATGAAGTGATTAAATTAAACCTGACGGCCATGACAACTGAGGAAATTATCTTGAAAGATTACTTGGAAAACAATGCTAGTGAAGTCTTAGCGCAGAAAATCAATAATGGTGTTCGCATTGAAAAGGATGGCAAGACATTGATTAACAAAAAAACGCTCGAACACTTTATGAACGAATATGCACCTAAGGAAGCGCAGAAACAAGCTAAGCAAGGCGCAAGAAGTGTAGGTATATACAAGGATGCAATTTTTAGTTGGCTTATTCATTACTTCGAGGAAGATTCCATACACGGAATCCTTTACAACTTGGATGGCACGGAATATATATCATCGAAACCTGTAACAGCGAAAGCATCCCAGAAACCAGCAGTTGCATCAAAGTCAAAAACAGAGCCAGCGCTTAAGAAAGTGTCTATGTTCGACATGATTAACGAACACAAGCTGGAGAGCTTCAGCCTTGATGAGGAAGAGCCAGAGAAGCTCTTAGAAGCGATTGCGGCAAATCCAAACGTATATGTGTGTTCTACACCACCGACAACTTTCTCAGAGCCAGACAGCGATGGTGTTGTTGAGATTCCGAAATTCTTGCTTGACTTGTTCGGTGACAAGTTAAAAGCCGAGGTGGCATGATGAAATCAACGGACATAAAACCGCTACCGAAATATATACTTGCAAAACTTCGGAAGTTGGACCTAGAAAGATGCCCAGGGCAAAAAGGACACAATCGTCTCTATTCCTATCTCACGACTATCAAGGGTGGTCTTGTGAAGATTACTGTTGCTGTAAAGTTCTTTTATGGCAAGTGGCATTGCAAACAAGTTGCGGTATATGGAATGAAGTCTCAATCATGCTTTGTCAAAGATATGGCACACCACCGCATATCTGGATATAAAGTCAGTTGGCACCCAGAAGGCTACCGGACACACCAGCATCATCAATGGTGGGCTGACGGTAAATGGTATGATGATGACAGATCTAGCATCAAATGGAATCCTTTTTCATTCCTCATAAACCCAGAATATGTTGGCAAGTTCCCAAAATATCAGTTTTCTGCGTATCAACATTTCCGTGGAGATTGCATGATTGACTATCTGAAGATATATTTGCAGTATCCACAAGCAGAGTTCTTGCTTAAATTCGGGCTGCAACTCCTTCACAATAAAGTGACTATTCTCAAGAATATGGCAAAGGACAAACAGTTCTGGAAATGGTTGCTTGTCAATCGAGATGAAATTTCATCAATGGAAGAGTGCTATGCTGGCGCTGTACTTCAAGCATACAAAACGAAACGACCGATCAAGCAAGTTCAAAAGATAGAGAAGTTTAAGAAAAAACTTAAAGGTAATTCCGACCTTGCAATGTTGCATGAATTGTTTGGTAACAACCTGGAACAGTTCTACGGTTATATCAGGGTCAAAGAAGCAAAACTAATGGTCGCCGCAGAACTCCTACCTTACACATCAAAGAACAACGCAATGCTGGCTGTATGCTTGGCTGGGTATCCCACTTGTGCCGAGTTGGCGGAGAGGTTTCTTTGATGGATCATTTAGGCGTTGAATTAAATTGCTTCAGGAACACGAATAATTCTCAAGCGAATATAGTTGCCGTCTAAGACATTGTTCGGCATCGGTGCATGTCGCAAAGTTACGACTTCATCAATCACCCAGTTTTCAAACCAAGCAGGAAACATACGACTGTTGTGCCTTATAAAACTTAAATTCTCGTTATCATCCATCGCCAATGTATTGGCACCCTCAACCCTTATTTGCGTAACCTGTCCTAATGCAAAACTTATAGTTCTTAAATAGACAGTAGGATACAAAACATGGTTGCTTGCTACTGTAATATACAATCTAGCGGCATATTCGCTTCGAGGCTCTTCTGCATGGTCGACGAATTGTTCGAATGCCCAGTCCTTACTTGCATATACTTCCGATTCGTGTACAAGTAACTGAATATTTGGTCTTGGTTCTTCTTGGTTGCCGCCGAAGCAACCTATAAGAAAAGTGGATGCCAATATAAGTGAAACAAGTACAAGAGCCTTTTTCATAAATTCCCCCCTATCCATTTCGTCCAACGTATCTGTTTCCAGTATACCTAAATTGGTCAGTATTACCAAGCCACAAGAATCCTGAACTAACGGTTCGCAAGGTTCCCCTGTGGACTGTATCTGTCATGCTCCAATTTACTGCGAAAGTTGCACCGCCAGAGTTTCTTCCGATTATCTGCCCAATGTGTGGGGCGCGATTAGATGATGACTCTGATCTTCCTTCAAAAAATATATGCCCATAGTTTCTATTGTACCTCACTATGCCAGTTCCTGTGTTGTGTCCAACTATACCGCCAATGGAATTATTTACAAAGCGGAATGGTGCATGGTGGATTCTACCATTATTAGTGTTATTTTCAAGCCGACCCCTGTTGTATCCAGCAATCCCTCCAACATCACCCCTTCCGAATATAGCTGCATTATTTGTGGAGTTTCTTATAACGCCAGTTGATTGATTACTGCCTACTATTCCACCAACGAACTTTCTTGAGTAGATCACCATGCTTATATCCATATTTTGTGCAGAGTAGTTAACTCCAGTGCTTGGGGAGACACTAGAATTCGTTCTTGCTGCATCAAATACTGTTACACTTTCTATTAGTCCATAATTTCTACCCGCAACCATCCCTACATGAAACCAATTGTCATTGATTAATCTAGTGCTACTGTGTCGCATCTGCCCAGAAAAAGTTATATTTCTAATTGTTCCTCTGTTTATACGTACAAACCCAGAATTAGGATTGTTTTCTGATACGGGAATTTCAATTGAGCCAGTAATAAATGCCCCATGTTGTGCAAACCAAGAAATCGTTATGGTTCTAATGACTCCGTCATCGTAACCATCGAGAGTCGCATAGAATGTCCCAATCGGAATCCAAGCATGTAGATTAATGTCACTGCGCAGGATGAAAGGATGTTCATCTCTTCTTGGTGCGCTATTAATGTTAGCCAAATTTTGCTGTGTAGTAACAAAACGCCTGAGCAAAGGGAAATCAGTTCGTGCATCTGTAAATTCAGCATTGTTATAATTTTGCACAAATGTTACCCTGACATAAATTTCATGCCTTGTAGTTGAATGTGTCACATTTATCTGTGTGCCATCTATAGTAAAAGGTGAACGTGTAGCATCTACTGCTGTAAAGCGCACAGTACTTGTTGTTTGGCGAATTTGGTTGTTAATTACAAATCTACCAGCAAGATTAGGATTTATTGTATCAATAAATGCCGCCTGGTCGTTAACCGCTACTATCTCGGCTGCAGCTGTAAAACGTTGGACTACCTGTATTGCAAAGTAGCGAGTTATTGGACTGCCATCATTATATGTCATTCGGAAGATGAATAGTTGTCCATCTGTAGCGTTCGCAGCAATGTTTATACGCCCATTCGATATTCCACCCAGATGTGGAGTAACAGTCGTTAAAGTTACACGAGCCCCTCTAAAATTACTTGCAACACCACTTGCTCCCCCTGACAACAAAATTGAATCCCCGAAATGAGGATGAACCGAATGACCCGCTAGAAGCCTTGGAATATGACTCCAGCCAGATGCTGGGTGGCTCCCGTTAGGTAAAGCAAGAAGACCAGCCTTGCCTGCGAGAGTCACATTATTAGGGTTTCCACCATTCGCATTGTGATTAATGCTATATCCAAGGAATGTGGCATTGTGACTACTATTGAGTGTTCTTACAACCAATGTGAAGCTTAACAGTATCTCTTCAATTCCATGGTTATTAAGAACATGCAATTCAAATCTAAAACTAGTTCCACCTGCATGCCATGAAATGAAATCTACTGACAATGGTCTTGAATTACTTACAAAACCGTTATACCTTGGCATTGTCACAGGTAATCCTGGAATTGTTGGTGTTAGACGCACATCAACTTCTGGAAAAGATGAGTAAAGTCCATTGTTTATAACAAAGTCAAAAATGAATGAGTTTGGGTCGTTTCCTCGGTGACGGTCAACTGGTATTATCCCCTGAGAATTTGGCATGCCAACTGAAGACTGTGTCATCCGTGTAGAGTTAGGAGTTATATCTATTGCGACGAAGACACGAATTTCTCTTGTGTACACAAGTTTCAGCTTTTCGTTATCACCTTGCCATAATTCTATTGTTGCTATGAAACTATTGTTGTTCGTGTTCATTTGCGCATGGAATACTGACAGTTGATGAATAACAATCCTTCCATTCACGACTTCAGCGAAAGGACTATCAATCTCGACTTGCCAGTAATTGGCAAAGGTCGCATTAAAGACATTCAAATTCACGGCTTCAATATCAATGAATTCTCCTGGACGGACCATTGCCATATTGCCAAGACCAGCAGGGAAATCATCCCTATTGTCAATTGGTGTAGTTCCATTACGCAGCATTACTACACTTGATATCGCGGTCGCATAAATTCGCTTAATATCAAATGTAATAATCCTTGTATAGTATCCATCGTCTGACTCGATATAAATACGGATTGTGCCATTAATCGCATGTACAGGAACCCTAAATGTAATGAAGTGAGTATATGTATATCCATCCTTGACTCCCCATCTATTGGTTATATCCGAGTCTTGCAAGTTGATTCCAACTATTCTGAAATGGAGTTGTCTATTCGTCGCATCATTATTAGCAACGGCTGAAATCTGGTGACCTTCAGTGTTTGGATTGACTGTTAATGACCCATAAACGTAATAATAAATTTCAATCACTGGTCTTGGGACAATGGTTACAATCAATATATCACTGCCGATTCCACCAGCAAATGCTCGCACACGTAATGTTCGCCATCCTGGGTCAATTGAACGAGTGTTAATTGCTTGAATAAGCCCTGTTCGCGGATTAATTACAATGCCGTATTGTGCCGGAATAGCAATTGGTTCTCCGTTATTGTCCACGAACGAGAAGGTTATTTCTTGGCTTGTTGCGAAAGTTGGATTTATTTCATAACCGAGCGACAATTCCTCGCCGAGCATTATTTCTCTAGATTCATAAAGAATAGTTACAGATTTAACCGGTACATAGATATTAAATCGTAGTATGTTGCTGTAAACACCTTGTGCATATGCTTGAATACGAATAACTGCATTGGGAACTTGAATCTTGTTGTGAATGAGCAGCATTCCATTCTCCAGAATCGCAAATTCCTCACCCTCGATGATTGACAGCGTTATTTTTTGACATGTTGCAAAGTAAGGATTGATTGTTTCTGTAATATTTACAAACTTTCTTTCTGGCTGATCTGGTCTTAGTATTACTTTGAAAGTCATTTCTAGTTCAAAGCTTGGTGTCTCATCTAAGGCTGGGGCATCGATTACTATATTGTCGATTGGTATATCTACATAGAAACTAATTCTGTCCGACTTTCCATCAAGCGAAACATGTACAGTAATTAGTGTCCGCCCGCGCACACTTTGAAAATATCTTGCTGGCAGTATCACCAACTCACCAGTAGTTCGATTGATGGTTGCAAATTGATAACCATCCACTAGGACAAAATTTGCATTTCGCAGAGTTGCATTGTCTGGTGCAATTCTTGCAATAAATTGTAAAGTAGACCCAGGCACAACTCGTTGCAAGCTACCGCTAGTTTCCAGCGTGATATTTTGCACAAGAACACGTGTCACTATGACAACTAGAACGCTTTCACTGTCAACTCCGTCTGCTGTTGCTTTAATTTGTATAGTACTTCCTATTGGAGTATTATCATTTACTCGTATTTGATTTCCGACGATTTGTCCAAACTGCCCTCCGCTGACGATTCTAAACGAAACTTGGTTGAATGTTGCAAATGCTGGTGCGACTACTGCAGACAATGTGTATGATGAACCGTATGCAAGGCGCAAATCTAATTGTGTGCTAAATGTAACTTGTGTAACGGGCACAGGTAATAACTCGATGCGGTATATTGAACTTCTAACACCATCCACAATCGCGACGACACCAACTCTTGCCCCTATAGTCACATTATCCATATTGACAATAAGCCTGCCATTGAAAACAAAAGCGTAATCTTGATTTTCCTCGACTTCAAAGGTCACTTCTTGGTTTGATGCGTAACGTGGACTTATGTCAGCAAATAAACGCACAGAGTTCCCGACACGAGTTCTGCCATTCTCTGATTCAGATGACATTGTGACAGTTCGCACTGGAACATCGACATTGATCGCTATGCGATTGCTATAAACTCCTAGATTTCTTGCTTGGACAATAATCACAGGAACAGTAGTGCTTACATTATTGTGAACTGTCAACATGCCGCTCGGTGTGATAGTACCAAAGGTCCCACCTGAGTAAATAAAGAACTGAACCGGGCTAATAGCGTTAGGCGATGGGTTGAACTGGTGGTCAATTTGCAATGAGTTGCCAGCCCGCAGTATTGATGTTGTACTAGCAATTATTATTGCTCTTAGTGGAACTGTGACAGTTATCATGTTGGATAAAACTCCATCAGCGACACCACGGACAGCTATCACAGTTCCAAGTGGCACAGTGTTTCTAATTACAAGGAAGTTGCCGTGATGGATGTATGACCATTGTGAGCCATGTATAACTTCAAATGTTACATTCCTGTGCGTTGCATGTGCAGGCAGAACAGTTGAACTAAGAGCAAACATATCACCTGGAGCGGCTTCTGTGACTGGCAAAGATATTGCCACGATTTCAACTGGAATCGCTACAACAGTGAATGAGTAGTTGCGACTTGCGATATGTCCGTATAGTGCTGTGACGGTGAATGTAAAGCCAATCGGAGCGTTAGGGCGGACTCTCAATTCGCTCCCGTAGATATAGACAAATTCATTGTTTCTGTTAGTTGCAAAATTTATTCTGGTTTGCAATGTTGCATCTACTGGGTTTAGTATTGGAGAAAGTCTTATAGTGTCCCCTTGGTTTACTTCATTACTATTGGTCAAACCATCAATACTTAGCCCCGCCAAATGAATCTGTCTTATATTGAAGAATGCACGTCGTTCTATATGGTTGCCATCGTCGTTGATTATCACTCTTAATTCAATTTGTTCGCCAAGCATATCCATGTCGTTAGTGACAATTAAATTAAACCTGTTTCCAGAAACTCTTTCTACATGTCCAAGCTCAGAATTTATAATGCTCACATTAGCCAATTCACCGATTAAGGCAAATGTTGAGTCTTCAGGGCAAGTTATTATCTCGAATGGCAAAGTCTGACCGATGAGAACGCTTGTAACATTATTTTGTGGAATTAAATGCACTTCTTCAACTGGTGTTCTCTCAACAGTCAGTTCGAGAACATTACTTCGCACACCTCCATCTATACCAGTTGCAATTATTCTAATCACATCGCCAGGTCTCATATATCGACTAGCAACCATATGAGCCATCGCGCCACTACTAGAAATTTGAACATATCTATTGACACCAGCCCCTGTAATGATACGTCCGCCGGCTATGACACTCTCTACAACAAATGTAGCATCAGGAAACGAAGCGTTTGATGGCAGGACTGTAGTTGTCAATAGCCTTGGCTGTGCAATTCTAATTGTGTTTCCCCCATCTATTGTGTGTAATTCAATACTCTCGATAGCAATCGGATCACGGTGAGTGTGCAATAAAGTGGTCAAGTGTTCCAGCCTACGTCCATATCTGTCAGTAGCCATAATCATGACTATGTCAGAAATCATGAAATCTTCAAACCTTGTTGGGAATAAGTACCCGTTATGGTTGATACTTGTTTGGACACTTTCAACCAAGCGGATGTCACGTGGGTTAACTGGGCTGTATATTACATTTCTGTTCTCTAAGTCGATGGTTCTGCGGTAAACATAGCTTAACTGGTGTGCGTAATTATTTTGATTAGAAAATGAAATTCGATTTTGGAGATGGGTAGCAAAATGTTCAATATAGTCTGAGTTAAGTGGCACATACCGACCACCTGACGATGTGATTTGTACAGGAGCGTTACGAACAACTAAATCCTCGTTCAGATATGGAGTCTCGTTTTCGTTAGTCGTTATTGGCCATGTTCTTTCCCAAATTGGTATTGTTGTTGAAATGTCAACTGACACAAACAATACCCTGAAGCGTACTCCGACTCTAATAGTAGCAGAGAAGAATCCACCGGCTTCAATACTACCTGTTCCCGCCAACCAATTATTAAATCGTCCTCTTTCTGGATCTACACCGAACAATGCAGCTTGATTACCTTGGAAAAAGTTGATAGGGTCACCTTCACCATTGTCCCAATGTGCCGCAATAGCACCATGCGCTGTTATATAACCACCACCTGTTGCAGATACTGAAACATAGAAAATCACGGCTATTGTAAGCCTAAGTTCGATTCCTAGCCCCACCCTAATATTAAGGCGACCATAAAACATAATAGAAACAGAGTGAGTTGTGACAGTGTTCTGATAATCAACTGTGCCATCTTCGGTTGTAATCTGTCCGTTGGTTTCAACTTGTCTTACTGTGTATTCAGCTTTGAAACCTGCTTGCAAGTCTATATCAAATACCAGCCCAGCAGTAATCCAAAACATGACACCTGGCATGACTGGAATAGGTTTGATAAAAAGTGGCACGATCCCAGCACCGATTCCCTGTTGCTGGTTTTTATATTCGTTTGCAAGCGCATCTAGTACCCTGAGTTGATTTTGAACTTTTCTGTCATAGACTTCCATTCTGTCGTTATGCCAGTATCTTAGGTCATCAAACCCAGTTAACTCGTTTCTCTTATAGCGCATAGATGCTAAATTTTCAGCACTCATCATATTATATGGCGCGGCAAACTCGTACGCTTTTTCCATCATTCGCTTCATGCGTTCCGATCTACTTAACAGGGCAACGCCATATGAGCCAGAGAAGTATGCGTCAACCGAAACAGAAAGTGTAGTTGTAGTTATTGTTCCGCTGCTATATCTATCGGACTCTGCTGAAATGTTTAGATAGTTTTCCACTTGGACGCTAAATGAAACATTTACAACAACATTCAAGTTATTGTTTGCAACGCCAAAGTCGTTTGGTCGACTAACAGGTATCCTCCAAGAAATGCGCAAATTTCCGCGCACTTGAAACGGCATGAATGTTATCCCACTGATGCTCATCGACACCGAATATGGTACGCCCCTAGGTCTTGCTGTCGTTGTGTTCAAGGGAACAATCGAGGGAGCAGAACTCATTTGCGCAACAGCAAAAGAAATTGCCCTAACAGATTGATGTTCTAAAATCTTTTCTTGTAATTCCTCTTCCGAGAAAAAGTGAATATCTTCAGGATTTGGCTCAAATGAACCATATATTTCAAGCTCATCAAACACCTCGTCAATATAAGGTTTTTCTGTTTCCAGTATTACATCGCCATTTTGTCGAGTTGTCACCCCTGTAACTCTCAATGCAGCATCAACATAAACGCCGTAAAAATAAGTTTGCACCATGATAATGTCGCCGACCCTGTGCGCAACTCCGTTTCCATTAACAATTAGTTCGCCCGACTCATCATTGAAATACCTTATATATTCTTGAGCAATCTCTATAACATCATCATTCATGACGACATCATTTCTCTCTTCGCCAGATATGGTAAACATCACAGAGGTTTGGTTACGTAATCTTTCATCTCGGAATTGTGCATTTTGCAATTCGATTAAATATGCTTCACCTGATTCATATAGTTCGGTTGGCGGCATAACTCTAAAGAATCCATTTCGTTGCTCGACACCTACAGCTACTGCAAACTCCCTTATATCTACAACTCTCACAAAGTAGCGTAAGTTTTCATTTGTGATAGTGCTGCTGGAAGTAATGTCGAAATAAACATTTCTTGGCATGCCGCGCAGCATCTGGGTTGATTCAGATGTTTGTTCATCAAGAGCAGAAGCCGTTATATTGTCTTCAGACCTAAGGTTGGCACCAGCCGTGAGCATCGGAATTAAAATAGCACTCAAAACCAAAACAAGCACTAATGGGAACGCCATCAATG
>Ga0131853_10015446_pt1 | contig 13959 bp, 5 predicted proteins | sample TergutLab28metaG_FD_92764 | JGI IMG/M metagenome (GOLD analysis project Ga0131853, IMG submission 92764) | Labiotermes labralis P1 segment gut microbial communities from Petit-Saut dam, French Guiana - Lab288 P1 (version 2) (version 2) | ecosystem: Host-associated > Arthropoda: Insects >... | reverse complement strand
TGCATCATCTTGATATTTGAATAATGGTTGACCAACTAGATGACACTTGCTTTATTATATATTGCTCAACATGTTTCAGACGTTAATACGTCCATCTTCAGGAGCTAGCGAGTACTTGCTGTGTTGTGTAGGCCGACTTGAGGCGTGCTGATATTATGTACCGGGATTGTCTGTTGGCGATGTGATATCCGAGTAGTGGTTCAGCCTACACTCGGATATCACATCGCCAAAAGACAATCCCGGTACATAACATCAGCACGCCTCAAGTCGGCCTACACAACACAACAAGTACTCGCTAGCTCCTGAAGATGGGCGTATTAACGTCTGAAACATGTTGAGCAATATATAATAAAGCAAGTGTCATCTAGTTGGTCAACCATTATTCAAATATCCCATTACTTCTGTCCAGTTTTAAAAGTCGAAAAGTGTTTTCAAATTCCAGTGAATCTTTGAACTGTCCAATTTAAAGAAAATTCTTTCAAAGGAAATCAAGGTGTTTCAAGCGCACAGACAGACAGTTTTGAGATAGCTCTGCAGTCAGGCAAACGAGCCAGATTCCAAGATTTTCGCAGTTCTGTGGACATAGTGCTGCAGTAATACAAGAAATGTGGTAAATGGTAGCAGTACTTTTCTACAGTACACAGCCAACATGGATGTGAATAATGTACATGTACGTGATGTTATCCATGTGTTTGGCTCTCCGAACCAGAGTGGTTGGCATACGTACCACCTCCTTTTACATTAAAACACTTAATTTTACCCACTAATTAACCAACTGTATTGAGCACAGTCCTTGCATAGCTGATAATTCCTCAGCCAGTCAAGAAATTTCTCACAATGTAGTCAGAATGTTCATTATCATTTTCACGAAAGTCCGTCATTTAAAAATATCCAGACCCAGAGTAATCCAGACCACACACACCCATTCCTTATCTTTAAGACCAAGTATAATATTACATTCGAATCTAAGCCTAGGTCTTCCAAGTGGTCTGCATCTTTCAGCTATTCCCACCACACCAAAACCCTGTATGCATCGTCTCCCACACACGTGCTACACGCCTCGCCTACTCAATCATGCATCATTTCAACATCCTAAAAATCACGAAGCTCTCACTTTCGCAACCATACAAAACAAGCAAAATTACTTTTCAGTTTATATTAATCTTGATGGTTTTAGATCGTAAATGGAAGACAAAAAATTATGGACCGAGAATTAGCAAGCATTCCCCATATTTCATCGGCTACAATATTATTCATGCACGCAATTTCGAATTGTTCACGCCATTCCTAAATATTTTTAATTTGCTGTATGTTCAAAAATTTTATTGGCTACATTTATGCCATGATTTTGTCCTGCATCCTGAATGTTACTCGTAGGGCGTTTATATTCTTCATATAAATCTCAGAATAAACAGCTATTACTGCCCTAAACAATATTAACCAACTGGACGTTGGAATGAATAAGCGGCGTTTTCTGTCAGGCAGTAACTGAATTTTTATATCTTATTAATATCAATGTCAGGTCCTTAAATGGCAAAATACAAGTGCAACTGTTAGCAGATTATCCACGCAGATAAACAAATTCACAGCTGATACAGTTTACGTCAGTAACACTTAGCCTATTAAAAAAAAAGCACTTTACTTAAGAAGCAAGTAACCTTGGATAAGCACCGTCATGGCCAGTACCAAAAACGGAAATAATAGCTCGAGGTACGATTTGCAAGTACTTGCCCTTTGCTTCCCACTAACGCCTGAATACATAAAGATTCTTCCACAGAACACTGGGCGCATCAGTGTGCTAACATTACTGACATCGGGCACAAAACCATGCATTTGCATATGACATAGCACAAGTTTGTTTAAAGAACTATGACAAGCCTGCGACTCTATGAAGACCGTAAACGCCTGCAGACAAGCTTTCTCTTCAAACAAATATATATATGTGTTCAGCCTGACGTTCAAATCCTTCTTACTGCGGTTATGATGTATTGTAATTTGTATGATTGAAAGAGAAAGTGATTAAGATACTATTCAAATATTCTGTCAGTCACGAATACTGACCTCTGTGTCGAAACAGAAATCAAAGTGTTCTACTGCCAAAGTCTCGCGTCAAATGCTGAAGATAAATCTATGTGTGCTCCTAAGGCCAGAGTCTGCTTATCCCTCCAGGTACAGCGCAGGCAGTGTAGCGACTCTACGGGCTGGACGTTCCGGGGTTCCATTTTCGGCAGTGCCCAGTGACGTTTCTATTATCCAAATCCTCCAGACCGACTCCGGGGCCCACTCACCCTCCTATGCGATAAGCACCGAGGTTCCTACCAGGAGGTAAACCTGCCGGGGCGTGATGTTGACCTCTCAACTCTCTACACAAATAACATCTTCCATACATAATATTTTGTCACCTGCTTCTTCTCCTTAAATACGTCCTTTTCGTTAAATTCCACCGAAAATAAAACATGATTACATGGAAAATTTAAAACTGGTGATATAGTATTTACAAATTTATTGTCTCATGATGTATCCGAATTAAAAGACGCACCAGACAAGTTGCTCAGGTGATGGACTTGAAACTGACTATTTTGACTTATTTTTCGTGGTTTCACTTAGCTCCTCCATACGTAAGTCGGGATAGTACATTAAATTAAGCCACGACCCTTTCTCTCACACCTTTTTGATTCAGTATTTGCATTCGTCCAATTCTTCGAAGTTATAGTGTCTCTGTTATTTACAGGTTCTTTAAATAAACCACATATAAAAATACAGGAGTCAGAGACACTATACACTAATAGTGATCTTGTTTCTAAACATCATTATGCCTGCACACAATCTACCTGTCAGTAAGATATTTCTTCATATTAACGTAACCCTTTGCCCTTCACATTTCAATTAGTTTTCTTTATATGCCACTGCAGCCATAGCTGACTGTTCAAGGGTAGTCACACTGCCCTTCTACTTCGCTTTGTGATGTCCGCGTTATATATTGTAACTCGGCGCCTTACTGAAAGTGTTCTCGTATGTTCTTGGCATATCTCCACGGGTCAGAGTTCGTAATCAGATACCTACATTTTTCTCATTTTAAAACGATGGGTGGTTGTGTGTTTGCAAACCAACGGCTTTGATGCAAAGAGGTTATACACGGTTTCGAAAAAAGGTGATACTATTCTGGCAAATAATTTACGTTTGTTCATTTGTTCCAACACAACTGGATTTTATGATGACACCTGCGATGCTGTCTTACTTTCTCTCTCTTTCATTTCTTTATTACCACGAAAACGAAACAACAACAAACCCTAAAAATGAAAATAGTGACCCCGGATATAAGAGAAAATCCTATGTTATTGAAAAACAACAGCAGGTATAAGGTTGAAATAATTTCCACCAAATAAATGTAAATCTCGTAATCGAAGCCCAGATATTTGTTATGCCTATCACACACACACCAGCCAATCATTACGATCGTATATATTTTCTTCACATGTGTGAACTTATACTTCTTCGTTTATTTAGTCAAGGTTTCAGGGCGCTTTTCATTTCTCCAGTTATATAACGTCGAATGACTTGATTCTATGTGTGACAGTCCGGCATATGCCTCCACGCAATAGTTGGGACTCGGTAGGGCCAAAGTAATGATTTTATCCTTAGTATGAATTGAGCTACAAGACTACATGATCCACTAGGGTGCATGTCAAAAAGTACCTACCATGCAGATGGCTTTACTGTGTTACAGATACTTCTTATTCACCAATTGTTATTAAAGATTGGTAGAATAAATGTCCTAAAATATAAACCAGACTATCTAGGAACAGTAGACAGCGATTAGACATTGAACATTCTGCAGTCATGTCGGTAGGTGCATTATTAAGAAATATTCTACTCAACCTATAGGAGTGTCCCCCCCCCCCCTCCAATTCTGAAGAAAACTACATGATCATGTACACTACTCACCGTGGTGGAAGCGGTGATGGGAATCGCCGAGTTGGCCACGATAGCGGCAATCTCCACGGTGTAGACTTCAGAGCCAGCCTCTCGGTCGAGTTGCGCTGCCGTCGCGAGGATGCCCAGCTTCATGTCCATGTCAAACAGGCGATCTACTTGCCTGCCCTGAGTTCCAGTCACGTTCATCACGTAATATTCCAACTCTTTGTTAGCTTGCTGTCCTGTCGCTCGTACCGTCAGAATGCTTGTTCCAGGTGGCTCATTCTCGTACACACTCCCAGCCAACCCTCCAGATCCTCCACCCTCGAACACCAAAGCACTAGCATGACCGTCACCTCTAGCAATAACAGTAAGGTAAGCCTCTGTGGACTTTCTCTCTGATTGCACCGCTTCGTCTGTGGCTTTTACTGCTAAATGGTACCGAGACTCCGGCGATAATATGGGCGTCCTGAGCGATAGAGCACCGGAACTGCGGTGAAGGCGGAAGAGTTCGGTGTCACCACTAACAAGCTCGTATGTCACTAGTCCGTTGGTGCTGGAGTCCAGGTCGCGAGCCAATACTTGCATCACATGCAGGCCACTGCGCGGTAGAAAAGCTGCACTCATTGACACAAACAGAGGTGCGTTATCATTAATGTCCTCAACGATCACTGTCACCAGCTTCTCGGCTGAGAGGCGGGTGTTCTCCGGTAGTGCCTGGTCTGTCGCCACGACAAGGAGCCGAAAGGTATCGACAGTCTCGCGATCAATAGGCAGCAAAGTGTGGATTACGCCAGTAGCTGGGTTTATACCAAAGTGTCGCCTGGAGTCGTCGGGTTCTTGACGGGAGATAGTGTACTTTACCCGACCGTTGAGACCAGAGTCGGGATCCTCAGCTGCCACGGTCACTATCGGCGTGTGAACAGGAATACCCTCGCGAATCTGACGCACAATGGCCGTGTTAGGGAACGCTGGGGGGTTATCATTGCTGTCCTCAACTGCCACATGGAAGAGGATTGTCGTAGAGAGGCGAGGGTTGCCGCCATCCGAAGCTGTAATGTTCAGGGTGTAGGCTGTTAATTCTTCATAGTCTAGCGCCTTGTGCAAGAATAGCGTACCAGTAAGTGGGTCCATGTGGAAGGCGTCACGACGATTTCCAGCTCCGATAGAGAAAGTTACTTCGCTGTTCACTCCGAGATCGGCGTCCGAAGCCCGGAACTGCACAAGTCTTGTGTTGATGGGCGTAGTTTCGAGCACAGAAACTCGGGACTCTGTCTGCGTGAACTCCGGAGCATTATCGTTCTCGTCCAGCAGATCGACTGCGACGGTTGTCGTGGCGCTGAGCCGGACACTTAACCCAGCATCTTGGGCTGCGACACTCAGTATATAGCGCGACTCTCTCTCACGATCCAGAATCCGGGCCACTGTGATCTGACCTGTAGCCTCGTCAATAGCAAACCGGCCTTCAACATTGCCACTAACAATCGAATAGAACACGTCCCCGTTTAGTCCCTCGTCGGCGTCAGTAGTGGACACTCTAAATATCTGAGTGCCTACAGGAGAAGCTTCAGATATCTGAACTTTGTATGGAGTTCGGAGGAACTTCGGAGCATTGTCATTTTCATCTGTCACGTACACATTTATTTTAACTTTGTCTCTGAGTCTTGTAACACCGTTATCAGTGACAGTGGCTTCCAAAGTGACGTAGCTCTGGCTGGTGCTCTGAACAAGTTCCTCTCTGTCGAAAACATGAAGCGTCTTGATGAAACCATTCTTGGGGTCAATGGCAAAATCTTTCTGAGCATTTGATAGGGAAAAGGTTAGTTCTGCATTCCGCCCTATGTCGCGATCTGTGGCTGTTAGTTTACCGACAAACGAGTCTGGGGGTTCATTTTCGTGCAGGTGGAACGTGAATGTTGAATTAGTAAACTGTGGAGGGTTATCATTCTCGTCTATGACATGAACAACTACTGGTACCAGGGAACTCCTTGCAGGATTACCGTGATCTCTAGCAGTAACCGTCAGGGAGTAGTAGTCTCTGTTCTCACGATCTAGGGCACTTTTAACGTACAGGTAACCATCAGGGAATATTCCAAACTTCCCGTCGGCATCTCCCTCAGTTATGGCGTATTGAACCAGTCCGTTGGGACCCAGGTCAGCATCCGAAGCCGCCAGTGCAAAGAACCTAGAGTTCACAGGGGTCGACTCCAAAAGAGACGTCTCGTAAGAAGTATGATCGAAAACTGGAGTGTGATCGTTGACATCTTCAATGGTGACGACCACTACGTGACGTGATGACAATGGTGAGGGTTCTCCAGCGTCAGTCGCAGCCACCTCCAAGCTCATCGAGCTGCCAGGTTCTGCACGAATAGGACGGTTAAGATAAATAACACCAGTGGATTCTGCGATTCTGAACTGTTCTTCAGGATTATACGACAGTGTGTAGGACACCCGACTGTTAATACCAGAATCACGATCCCTTGCGCGGGCCAAGTATACTTCCTGACCCACAGCCGCATTCTCTGCTAACCTCACTTCGTCCTTATCTCTTGAGAATACTGGAGCATTGTCATTTTCGTCCTGCACTGTAATGTTCACTGTTGTTCTCCCATAAGCCAGGCCTCTTCTTGCTATGACGGTTAAGCTATACATTGCCACCTGCTCTCTATCAATCCTGCTTGCTGTAGTTATGTTCCCTGTCCCTTCCTCGATCCTGAAGCTCCTGTGAGGGTCGCCATATACAATGGAGTAGCGCAATGTTGTTGTGTCAATACCCACACCCCTCGGCATCACCTGAACGTGACCAACCCATCTGCCAATTGAAGGCGCTCTGTCACCATAATCCTCGGCGATCTGGAACTCATATCCGTTATACGACTCGAACTCCAATTCATCCATTCTGTTCTCCTTAATAATCTCCACTTCCGCATCCTGCAATGCCTTCCTGTCTCCACCATCAATTGCTGTTATTATAAGCCTGAACAACGCGCTCTGCGATTCTTTGAGCGATGATTTCAGAGTCACTACACCCGTCGATTCGTTGATATAAAATATGTCTCTCAACTCACCAGGTTCCTGCAGTGCAAACCTTATCTGAGAATTCCCCTTATCATCACGGTCAGTTGCTGTTACCTGGAGAATGGATGAACCAACTGGAAGGTCTTCTGTTACAGAAGCAAAGTACAACTGGGGATAGAATTCGGGGCTATTGTCGTTAACATCTAGAACGGAAATGAAGACTGTAGCTGTTGCGGATTGTGGAGGCACTCCCTGATCCCTGGCAATCACTTGTACCTGATAGCTTGGTAATGTTTCCCTGTCCAGGACGGCCCGCGTTGTAAGCTGGCCTGTTAGAGAGTCCAAAGCAAATACACCAGGATAATTTTCAACAAGCTTGTACGTGACACTTCCATTAGTTCCCTGATCGTGGTCAGATGCTGTTAACATGGCAACAAGTGTATCGGGTGGAGTACTTTCAGAAAGGGACACGTTGATGTGCTCCTGGGAAAAGACTGGTTTCTCGTCATTTTCATCGAGGATTGTGACTTTTAGCTGTGTGTAGGCCCACTTAGGATTCGGGCCTCCGTCTCTGGCTGAAATCCTGAGCTCTACTGTATCCTGCACTTCCCGGTCGAGTGGGGCACTTGTCGTTATCAGGCCTGAGGCAACATCCATCTCAAACCATCGGTGTTCGTTCCCGGAAACAAAAGCGTAATAAATCTGCGCGTTGACCCCTGTGTCCTCATCTGTGGCTGTTATACCGGCAACGTAAGTCCCAGGAGGAGCCAGTTCGCTAAGCACAGCCGAATATTCGCTTTTCTCAAATACGGGTTCGTGGTCGTTCACGTCATTCACGTGTATCACCAGAAAAGCCGTTGCTGTCCTTGGTGGTTGACCTTTATCAGTAGCCACAACAGTCAGGTTGTATTTATTCACTTCTTCTCGATCTAGTACACCATTAACGCGAACGATATCAAAATTTGGGGTGTAATCCAGTCGAAAGTGTCCCAGCTCATTTCCAGCCCTAATTTCCACTGTTGTGTCACCATTCAATCCCTCGTCCAGGTCAACCACTGATACTGCCGCAACTACGGAACCATTCACAGCGTTCTCGTCTACGGTAGCAAATCCCGCTGTAGATGGAAAGTACCGAAACCTAATTACTGGATCATGATCATTAGTATCAACCAGATTAACCGTGACGTAGGTGCGACCGTCTTGTCTGGGCGAACCGTGGTCCCGAGCAAACACAGTAAACACACAACTCTTGGGACACACGCCCCCTCCAGTAGACTTTGCTGACAACTGTAGACAACTCTGTTGTGGACAGTCGAGTGTTTCTGTCGTGGATATTACGCCCGTCTCTGGATCGACCCCAAACTGCCTCTCCGTGTCTGCCAGGTAATATGTAATCTTGGCATTGTCGCCCACATCACTGTCAGTTGCCATTACTTGAAGAACAGGAGTGCCGGGTGGTACACTTTCATTCAGGGATACTATGTAGTCACTATGATCAAAGATGGGAGGGTTATCATTTACATCCAGGATGGTAACATTGACCTGAAGATAGCCGTAACTTGGAGGATCGCCTCCGTCTCTCGCGGATATATTTAGCTGATAAAAAGCCCTGTTTTCTCGATCTAGTTTCCCTGTTGTTTCTAGGTGTAGATATGTGATTTCACCGCTGGGATTTGCTGTTACTACAAGACGAAACTTATCGTCCCTATTACCGGCAACTATCCGATAGTCATCAGATACGCCATTTGTTCCAGAATCGCGATCACTAGCCGTGTCCAGCAACAGCCGAGTGCCGGCAGCTGCACTTTCCGAGAAAGTAACTGCGATGCTGGGCTCCGGAAACTCCGGGGCATTGTCGTTTACGTCTAGTACTACAATCCGCACCTCGATCGGATACGTGGGTTGACTGGAGAGCACAACTAGGTCATACCTATCGTTACGCAAAGATTCACGGTCCAGCACAGCCGTCGTACGGATTTCTCCTGTGGTTGAATCGAGAGTGAATTCCCTTGGTGGTTCATTAAAACGGTACGTGAAGTTTGGTTTTATTGGAATGGAGCCCACACCAGTGCCGCGGGGCTGACCCTCCAGTATTTCTAAGGTGACCCTTGTGTCGACAGCACGCGACTGCATCTCGCCTAGCTGCTGGCCCTGCACAGCCACAGTAGCGGCCACGTGGACCAGCAGGCACCAACACCACGGCCGCACCATGACTACACTTGCGGATGTTTACTGCGCGGTCCTCCTCTCGCTGATAACAAACAGTAGTCGCATGCTTCAGCCACACACATCACTATGGCATATCAATATTCAGCACTGGAATAGTAACCGAAATATACTGCCGGCAGTTTAACACATAAGCAAACAGACAAGCAACTTTATAACTCGACTATATTTATATCAAATATCGAAGTCAGTATCGACACGACACCGCAAATTACAATTACGTCTTTTCCGCCACGTCTGTGCACGCGAAAATGAATCACGACCCGATGACGCACTAATTTCCACGCACACGCACAAACACACCACACGTGTCTCCTGACAACAAACCCGTATTCTTTTTGAGCTGAAGTTAATCGAGAGTCGGTCGGCACTTGTTCCTTGCTGCCTGCTGAAGACGACTAAACATTCTTTTCTCCCCGTCCCTCCTTGTACCACACCAAGCTTCTCGACCACTCTCTCTATCTCTCTCGTTTTCTTCTCTTTTCTCCCGGCAGGGGATTACGGCTGAGAATAGATGGGCCTTCCTCTGAGACAGGTATTCAACATGGCTGACTGACTGACTGACTGAATGCCTGTTGCCATGAGGGGACTAACCTTCAAACATAGGACAAACATTGGAAGATAAGAAAAGCAGCTTGAAGAAATAATTGTGTAGAACTACATCATTCATGAGGCCCCAGAAAGTCACTATTCGGCACAATGTCGTTAATTAAATTAAAAGTCAGCTAAACTTTAAGTATGTCTTAATAACACGGCATATTTGCATTCACTCAGTAGTTTCTTTTCCTTATAATATATTTCACGACAGACGGAACCTAATAAACGTCACTTAGTCGTGATGTCAGATTGGCACATGGAATGAGATGTTGCAATATCACAGCTCTAATTTTATCTCACACTATTGAATCATAATTTTAATTACCTTCATTAATCGAAAGAAACTAATGTCACAAACTGATCATAAATAAAATTACATCTTGAGTCACACTATTCGAAACGCCTGGTTCTGCCAACATAAACACACTCTCACCAAACTTGTGTTTTCACCCAGGTCTTGTTACTTTTGTGAACCATCATCTTCCCAGAAGCAAATGCCTTTGAACTTGTCTTTCAGAACGCAACATCCCAGCAGGTGCTTGAAAACAGCAATCAGTAAACAAACTCAAACCAATTTCATACAACATCGATTGTCTAATCAGCATCTTTTCACGTCATGACATCTTCTGGCACTACAGTCCTTCAATCCACTCGGTTCTATGAAAACAAACACACGACATCGTTGATGAAACAAGCGAAGTTCGCAAGCCGTGTTTCTCTGACACACTGGTTAGGACTGCCGCCTGAGTTACAGCTACAAACTTTAACCTCACTCCACTCGTGCTATTCTCTTTCTCTCTCTTCATCGGGCTAGTAACTTCAGCTACCGAGAATAAGAAATTCTCTTCTCTCTCTTTCAATTCTTTTCCCCCAGAGCCAGCAGTACATGGGCAGACGTTGAAGGCGGTAGAGGGGTATAGCTATCCACCAATGAGATGACGTCTAACATACCTACAAGGTTGCCAGACGGTACCTGGCCTTAAGAAAACCGAAGTCTTGGTATAATAACAAAATACTCTGACATAAATACAGTTCAAGAGCCTCTTATTTGCAGAAAATATAATTTGCTATCAGTTGCACTTAATATATTATTTCTTTCTTAATTAAAATAGTTGGTAAATCAGTGATGTTATGTATTCTTTCTTCTTCTTCTCCACTTTCTGTAATAAGAGAAAGTTTTTAGAAGTGGGAGGCAATAACGTTGGGCCACTATTTTTGACATTGCTTCCTTCTTATTTTGTCTAAAAACATCATACCAACTGCACAGGTTACGGAATTTCAAACGCGAAATTTCAGTACTTATTCTTAGCAAAACCTGAGAATGTGAATTTAAAGGCCACGACCCAGTTTAGAGTATTATATTGAAATGTCACTGAAGTGTCTGAAGAAAACTGTGAATCTTAAAGTTAACAAGTATATCTACCGGAGTTTTAATCGCGACCGTTTGAAAGAAAGTACCTAGTACTGTACCATAGAGCAACTTCTTCTGTAATGGTACACTGAAAGAGAGTCGCCTAACAGATATATGTCCGGCTTGTCACAAACACAGCTAACAGTGTGATATATTATTGGGGACGGGTGAATAAGTAAGTTCGTTCGAAAAAGTGTCGAAATATTGCGGGCAAGTAGGCTGAAAAAGATGCCTCTTATACCCTTAAAATGGGGAAAACAGGTTCTTCCGAAAGTCAGTAAATTTATACTGGACTCACGACGTCCGATCCCAGAAGACAGCATATTTGACAGTTTAATACTTTTACATCAAAACCTTAAATAAATGACTTGTCATAAGAAATGAGAAAAAGAATAGAGGAAATGGAAGAGAAAAACATCGTTGCCAGTATCATGAAAGTATGCATCTGAAAAGATGGTTTAATTAGACGGCAGTGCCTCATATTTCTGTAAGAATGGATTCAGTAACCATACATGTGTGACAGTTACATGCAGTCTTATAATTTATTAACAGTTCTCCAGCAGCGATACTGACAAAGATCTACAAAAAATTTTGTGTTTCGTGAAATATTACCTTGTGCAAACAAGAACAGTGACTTCAAACGCAGAGTAAATGCAGTTAGATTAAAAAGCAGAGAGAGATCGGCTGTCATATCAGCGTGCCTTAGTCACGAGTCACATCCAACGATCAGTGATATTCAGTACTTAGAATTAGTATTACATTACTTAATATTAGCCCCCCCTCCCTCATCTGTAATAGCTGTAGTCTTATTTGTTCCTTTCCCAAGTTTATTATTATTATTATTATTATTTTCATCAGTATTACTTGTAGCGACCAATATACAGGGTATTTACACTTAAATACCTGAAACACGTTTCTAGGTTATATCCTTCTCTGTGCACAGTTCATATCGTCGAATTATTTAATTAGTGTACCAACTGATGCACATACATAAAAATTCCACATTAAAACATTAAAATTGCTCCCTTTTTTTTGACATGTTTCGATCCTAAGATCATCATCAGGGAGCTACACTTTCCTCGTTAAAGTCACTATTAAAATTAGTCACTGATTAATTTCGTTATATAAACAGGGTGTTGTGGCAGCATGTCTTATTGTGTAAGGTTATGTTGTTGAGAGTGCCAGACTACGGGTGTGCGTCCTGTGCTTTGCTGCGTGATAAGCAGCATTCCTAACCTAGGCACTAGATGCAAATGAATGCTCACTTTCTTGCCCCAGTTTCTTTATCCTGCCCACTGCATAGGAGTCTGATTGGGTTCCAGGACATATATTATTATTATTCAGTGTTAGTACTTAAACCCACATGCACGGATAAGACAAAAACAGCCGACCCTTAAAACGGTAGGAAAATCCTTTCTGTCCGACTCTCTACAGTATCCAGACGAGAATTTTTAGAGGATTCGCAGGTTTCGCCTGCATGCTGTTATCATAGCAGTAGTAACTGTGGGATGCGCAACGAACGACGGTGACATGATACTGAGAGGGGAAACCCGAATGTTTAAAGTAAGATTCTACCACACCCAGAACACAAAGACTTCTTCAATTTGTGATTTGCTGTTTCGAAAAATTAGGGCTGTCCACTGTGCAAACCACATGAGACACACAGAATATGAGGCCAAAGTGCATACAACAGGTGGTATATATATAGTAACCATTCGGCTTTGAATGGTTTAAGACGACGTAAGCTAGGTTCATGTTATTCATTGTGATGAGGCCAAATGATACTGCCTAGTGGATTACAGTCTTCTGGAAAGTGACGCCGTGTAGACTGGTAAAAATTCCCTGACTCCATGAGAAAATAATTATTCCATCTTTGCTTATTTGTCTATTTATATCTCTCCGTTACACGTAAAGGCACATTTTGTATTCAGCATTCATCTTGAAGTATGTAAAACGATTCCGGCATCACAAACTCCCAATTCTGCCCACCGTGTAGCAGGTTGCTCCTTTACGTGAAGCATCCTGATATTAGTACAGCTAGAAGTATTTCTTGCTTGACAATCGAAGTTCTGACATGATTTTAATTGCCGTATTAGATAATAACTACTCAAGCTTCAGACTTGATATCAACACGTACACCACATCAATGTGACATTTAATCCACAGTAATTTTGAATAGTAACATCATATTGTTACAACGGTTCCAGTCTACGCCAGCAAGTTCAGCCAGGACAGTGATTAGATTATGCAAGGAACGGGAGACTGTTTGTGGTTCCAATTCTGGGAGTGGCAAAACATTTTTGTGCTCTCCAAACTGTCAAGACCAGCCCTCTAAAACACTCCGTCTTTTGTCCAGTGGGTGCCGGGAACTACTCCCCCGTGGTTAATGCAGCGGGCGCCTTAAGCTGACCACTCACCTCCATCTAGTGCTGGGGTTAAGAATGATTGACACTGTAAGTTCACTGTCTCATACACCTTCAGAGTGTGCAGAAATGAGAACTTTACGGGTCAAACATACAGGAAAAAACGCTTAGTTTTATTCTTATAAGTAAAAGCTTTATATATTATTATTATTATTAGAATTTTGACAAGATTAAGAAAATAACTTCAAGATTTTCTCATAAGCAGGCTCTTCAGATATTATTATTATATTAATTCGACAACATTATTCAGTGTGTCTTGACGCATAACCGTTCTCACATACCAGACATCGGTCTCTATTATATTATATTATATTATATTATATTATATTATATTATATTATATTATATTATATTATATTATATTATATT
>Ga0131853_10015445_pt1 | contig 13959 bp, 4 predicted proteins | sample TergutLab28metaG_FD_92764 | JGI IMG/M metagenome (GOLD analysis project Ga0131853, IMG submission 92764) | Labiotermes labralis P1 segment gut microbial communities from Petit-Saut dam, French Guiana - Lab288 P1 (version 2) (version 2) | ecosystem: Host-associated > Arthropoda: Insects >... | reverse complement strand
TTTTTTTGTTTTACAATAAGTTTATTTCATGCCTCTACATGTTTCGAGCACATGTGCTCATCATCAGGAGGTCAAAATTGTATTATACAGCCTCTGGTATCATCACACCTATAGGTGTGATGACCTACTGATGATGAGGACATGGTGCTCGAAACATGTATAGGCATGAAATAAACTTATTGTAAAACAAAACAAAAAGTTGTGCATCAAGTTGGTTAATTACTGAGATAAATATATTGAGATGCACGGTCAGCAAAACGTCAAAATTCGGAATGGATGCTTCAGAATTTCTTGGAAGTTATAATATCATCGCTCTAGAGAATCTGACTGGAGAACTTCTGGGAAGATAGACAGTTTGAATACAGACAGGAGGTGTAATGAAGGAAATGAGAGTTTGAATACAGACAGCAGGTTTAATGAAGGAAATGAGAGTTTGAATACAGACAGCAGGTGTAATGAAGGAAGTGAGAGTTTGAATACAGACAGGAAGTGTAATGAAGGAAGGGAGAGTTTTAGAGTGACTGATTGAAAAAGCGGAATTTTGATGCAAATGATTCTGGAGTGTCCAAAGAAAAGCTTGCAGTTCTGCTACAATAGTGTTACTTCATTTGCATTTTAAATAAGCATAGTTTAAGAGATTCAATGTTATATGTACGAAGATAAACTGCTTTATATTTACATAATATTAGAACGAACAATTTTAGGAATTATATTTAAAGGAGTAAATAAGTTAGGAATTTATACAGAAAATTAGAATCCTTTCATGTCCTTTCGAAATTTAAGACAGCGAATTTCTCACTTTACTTAAGTTTAGACTATGCAATTGTAAAAAAGACAGAAATTCTCCCCAGACCTAATGCCTGAAGAAGAAATGAAAAGGCGATAATCTAGTTTGTAGGTTTGAGGTTTCGATAAAGGATCCGAATTTGCAAGGCGTTAGGTTAAGTGAAGGAAAGGGCAGCCAAGAATTTGGATTTAAACAGGAAACGCTTTGCTGCATACATACAGTAGCGCCGCCATCAAGTTGACGTGTGTCGTCAGCCCTTCTGAATATTTCACTGCGCTAAACAGCCGAGTCGTGTATCAGTTGCATTATTCACGCGCATTGAGCACCGTTGTGTCTATAATGCAAAGGGCTACCACTTTTTAAACTGTCGAGGGTTTTAGTTGGCCCAGCATACACCGTCATACGGTCCTGCCATCTTCTTTTTGCTTGCTTTCAAAAGGATGAAAGTGACACAGTCACTCCTTTGTTACGTAGAATACCTTTGATTCTTTATTAAAACGTCTTCTCGAAACATTTCATTGAATTTCGAATGAATTCAGATGACACCTTCTTGCTGCTTGTAGGAATAAGACACTTAGAGCGTAATGAAAGTCTTATAAATTATTTGAGAATTTATCGACAAAGCAGTGAGAATTTTTTTAAATATATTTTCGGATGTCATGTTTAAAAACCTCTCAACATTTAAACGTCAAGATATTCTGTGTTTTTAATGTAGTTTTATAAACGAAATGGATTGAAAAGAATAAACCTTATGTACCATTTATAGACTTATTGGTTGGAATAGAGGCTGACATTGTTGAACTTTAGGCTATCGTTCTTGAATATCGCAACGTAGAGAGGAGAAACGTAAAACGGTGCATTTTTTAAATCAGAATCAATTAAATGAGAAATAATTAGAACACCTGAGAAAATATGTTAATTCGAGTAAGGACAGCATCCTTTATAATTTTTAGCAGCTAAAATTTTTCAAGTATACAGAAAAAGAACGTTGTTTGGGTCAACGTTGAAAGAGGGCTGCCTGCTTTTAGTCATGCGTCTATTTTTCCGAAGAGATCTACTACTCTAATTTCGTGGAGTCGGTTACGCCCAAGCATACCATTCGCAAAATTGTCTGTGTGAAAACCAGGAAAACATATGGGAAAGTGGGGACATAGTTTCACACGTTCGTAAATTCGGCCCTAAGAGGGAAGGACACTGGTGTGTTGTCATTTTTCAACTCGGGTCACTTTACAGCTTGGGAACATTCCCCGGTACCCAGGCAAGTAAGGCAGGATGGGCAGCAAAGCGCAACCTAAATGCTGAATAGAAAAAAAAACAAATAACCTTTCGCGGTTGGAAGGAAACCACGATTCTCTATCTTCTAGCACGTAGCCCAGTCAATATGCCGACAGAGATATTCCGGTTCCTAATATTCGTATTAACACTAAATGATAAATTGTCTCTTCCTCTGGAACTTACCCTATCATAAAATTTCTCACCTCTAATATTATTAAAATAAGTAATATATTTTCTTTAATCGGTGTTAACAATCTTAATTCGGTAATAATTTCCGTGTATTTGGAAAAATTATAGTGTCCTGACGAGCCCCAGAGACATACCAAAGAGTCTCGTTCTGGCTGCGGCTGAAGATTGCCGTTCACTTCTCTCTGGTATCGAGATTAAGAATGTGTGGAGCTATACCTATGTTCCCACATGCCTTTACGTCACAATGCTGAATTAAGGGCACGGACAATTCTACCCTACTTTACTTCATTAATATCTACAACAATATTAATTTCTCCTTGATATTTTCTGGGTATCTTTCACTTTTAATGAGTTTTTTGACCAAAAACCTACCTACAAATATGCTGCATTAAATCACAGATTCAGAACTAATAAATAGTCATATTACTTTGGGGTTTCTTATCGAGAAGCTCAGAATAACTGCTATTAGCATAAAAAGCTTCATGACTTCTCTTGTTGAGAAGTGCTCGAAACTAAGCTATTCCAAGAACTCTGATTGCAATACAGAGTTGCATATACTCTTTTTCTGAGAAAACCTTTTATGCTTGTATTTAAGAATACTCCTCTGACTGTACGAAGTATACCATGAATTTTGTCATACTCCCGAAAACTACAAACCCATTTTTGTCGCCTGGTTTAGATGATTCTAATGACAGGCTTATTTTTATGAATGAAACGCATTATTACATCATTTGACCACTTCCTGCAGACGTAACAGTTCTAAAGAAAACACAATTTATCAGACATCTCAATAAACAAGCAAGATTTTATTCTGCGAAAATCGAGATGCATGTCTAAAGATGTCCTGCTGTTCCAGTGGGCGGAAAAAGGATAAATGTTGAAACACGACCACAGAAAACCACTCTCTTCCTCAGCCCAATTACCGTAATAGTGTCTCTTAACTCGGCTCTAACAAAGTCTGAAGAACAAAGCACAGATGCAGGCCGGCAGGCAGCAGGATAAAAGAGGGTGCGAGAAGTAATGTTGTAAAGAACCCCTTCTCTTCCCTCGTTACCGCTGATGCCCAGAACTGGTACAGTATACACATCACTTTAAAGATCACTTTCCGGAGATTTTGTTTGACTCTTCAGTGACATATTCTGGTCTTGTTAAAAAAAAAAGGTAAATAACTGTGTCACAGAATAATTTCGGGATCCCAAAGTGTGCATAGCATCTTGTGACAAAATTGAAAAAAAAATAGTCCTGAGGATGACCGATCTATAGTCGAAACATGTAGCCTTATAATTACATTGAGTAATAAAGTGATTGTGCTGACGTACACTAATACTATATTACGTTACAAGCACATCGTGATGCTTCCATTCAAAAATGCAATGTTATCCCAGACAGGTACCTTTGTGGCAGATAAATTGCCAACTAACCTGGACTTGAACCCGTCGTATTTAGAAAGAGATTAAGGCACAATGAACTTGCTGCAATTCTTAGTTTCCCTCTATCAATTATAATTTTTTTTAACTCGAAGCAGCTAATCCTAGGTACCTGTAACAAAAAATTCCTTGAAAAGTTCCTGGGTACTCAGGTGTTGAGAAGTTCTTTCCCTTTATGAATTTCAAAAGCTCTTACGGGACCGAAACTCTCTATCCTGCCTAAACTAGCTGAATCCATCCCTCATCCTCACATTAATCCTTGCAGAAACATTTTAATTTCCAACCATCTGTACCTGCTGTTCAAACGACCTATCCGTTTCAAAAGTTATTCTAATATTTCTAATCAAACAAAAATTTAAAAGTAATTATATCTGCCTTTAAAATGTCATTTAACTTGAATCTAAGTAACAGTGAACTCTCACTGACTCTAAAATCCTCTTCAGCCTTCTCGTCCTAGGGCTACTGACATTTTTTTCCACATTCTTTATACCTTCCTGCTCGATTATCTATCTTATAGGATCATAATGCCATTTAGCTTACATAAAATTCCGCTTTCCATTGACTTTTTTTTGTTCATTCCACCTCAATATAACTGAGTGACTGACTGGTTAACTAACCATCCAAATCTATGGATTAATACCCTTGAAAATCAGACGACTTTCAGCGTTTAAAGGAATTTGCTGGCTTTTATGTGGCCAAAATTTGTGTTCGCAACGATCCTCCACGGATTACGGTAACGAAATAGATAAAACTATTAGACATTTTGACACCGTGCTTTTGAAGACCAGTGTGTGTATATTGCACTGTCATCTACGCTCATGTCTCCCAAATTTTCTTTTTCCTTTCAAGCTTTTCGACAAAATCTCTCTTACGCATGCAATGTGCTCAGAGAAGTACGCCTTCCTTGATTTTGCTGCACATTTAATTAATGTCTTGGGGCAAGAACTAATTATACACTTCCTTATGTAGTGAGTTTTTGTTCTGCTTCTAATAAAGCCTACTTTCTTCCTTCAGGCCCACATGTTCTCAGAAAGTTATTCTTAAAGTGTATCGACATGTGTTTTTCTTTAACGTTTGACAGACGTTTAACACAAATTAAGGACAGTCAATATAATTACCTACAGCTTTATAGAACTCGATATTTGGATATTTAGACACTTCACTCTAGAGCACAAAACATTCGTGGTTGAGCTGACGGTAAAATCTTGGTGATATTGATGGTGATAATGATGATGACTGACAATAATATGTATCACGGTAATAACAGTATTTTGTAATCGAGATGACAGTAATAGTTTAGTAATATTGTTGATGATAATGATGTATACTGCATTACAAATATAGCCCTTATTAAGTGACGTGACAGTGGAAACTTAGTATTGATGACGGTGATAATGATGATAAGGCTGCGCATCATGGTAACTATAGCCTAATAACTCTGGGTAAATGACCAACTTGATGCACAGTTACGTTATATAGTTTGTCTATTACTATAATCCTCTACATGTTTCGAGCAACTCTGTGCTAATCATCAGGAAGTCAAATTCTATTAATATAGCATCTGATTCTCGGTAAGTGATCATCCGGTGTGCAGGTTAAGAAGTTCCTTCCTCAACCTGCACACCGGACGGTCACTTACAGAGAATATTATATCAGGTGCTGTGTTAATACAATTTGACCTCCTGATGATGAGCACAGAGTTGCTGGAAACATGTACAGGATTATAATACTAAACGTATTATATAACGTAATTGTGCATTAAGTTGGTCATTTACTCAGAGTCATAACAGGATACACGGTCAGCAAAACATAAAAAATATAGCCTAATAAGTTTATTCCTACAGCCTGCATTGTCAATAATGTCTCATTATCACTGCTTGTTTAGAAATACACGTGTTACTTCTCAAATAGGGACACAGAGCAATTTGAAAGGATACACAATAATACGAACCTAATCCGCCTCGCGTAACAGGGGCTTTAAAAGGAAGAGTATTATAATAAAAGATAATAGTCTCGTTTCCTTTTCGTGCTATAAAACCACATCGGGCCCTCTAAAACCTAAACGTAAAACCAAGCTTCTTCCATCCACTCACAGGGAAGTTCAGTTGGTTTTAGAAAGCCACTTACTTAACTGAATTGTTCCACGTCTCTGTGCCCTGCTACACTCCGTACCCATTCCCCTAATGCGATGTGCTTCTCTTTACCAGAAAACCTATTTGAAGTTACACATGTTCATGACACAAGCGCTTTCAGGATGGATGACAGTGTATCCTACCTACCAGAAAAATATTCTAAGAACTTTGTTAAGATCCGGAACACACTAGATAATTAAGTCGTACTTAATTAATAGTGTCACAAAACTCTCCAATTATTGCTAGATTGCTAAGAGAAATATGATGTGTTCTGACTACAAGTTTACAAATTTAGTTTACGGAATTTTAGGAAATAGCTTCTCCGCTCTGAAACTATTAGTATAATTCAGTCAGTAGTAACTGTGTGGGATTTAATTTCGATTGACGTTATATAAAGAGGTCAAATACATTATGCTTTGGTATGTACTTGCAAGTGAAGCAAAGTGCACTACCATACATTAAAGTGAAGTAAAGTGGTGTAAAGTAAAGTAAAGTAAAGAGAAGTAAAGTGGAGCAAAATAAACTAAGTGCAGAAAAGTGGAATAAAGTAAATTGAAGTGAAATAAATTGGAATAAAGTAAATTAAAGTGAAATAATGTGTAGTAAAGTAAAGTAAATTAAAGTAAATTGGAGTGCAGTAAAGTGAAGTGAAGCAAAGTAAAGTGGAGTGAAGTAAACTGAAGTGAAGTCAATTGGAGTAAAGTAAATTAAAGTGAAGTAAAGTGGAATAGAGTAAAGTAAAGTAAAGTGGAATAGGGGAAAGTAAAGTGAAGCGAAGCAAATTAAAGTGGGGTAGAGTAAAGTGAATTGAAGTGAAGCAAAGTAAAGTGAATTAAAGTGGAATAAAGTAAAAATGTTCCTCTTCTAACCAAAACACATATGGGAAAGTAGAAGTACGGCTTCACTCATTCTTAACTTTTGCACTAAATGGAAGTGAAGAGTTTCACGTTCCTGTTGCCATATCCCTGGAAAAGAACCCCTGTGCCACCTGAATAGGAGGTCGGTAGAATGAAAATAACAGAAGGGTGAAGTTATCTTCATTATCTGAATAACATTTTAGGAGCATTACAAAGCCAGACAGTTTATTAATTTAACGGTTTATATTACGAGGATTATGTCAGAAATATAAAGAAGCGAAAAGAGGATGGAAGAATCTGCCGGTGGACGTTCTGTTGTGTTGTCTGCTGGCACAAACAGTATCATTTGGGAGCGGTTACTAGGGCTCACCTCCCCGTCGGCGGTGAGCCTGTCTGTTAGACATGGAATTCCCATTACTATTTATCTGAAAGGCTCGAGCCACCTAATTAAAAGATTTCATGTTTGTTGGGAAGAGCCAGGAACACACACACACACACACACGAACAAAAAACAAACATATATATATATATATATATATATATATATGTTATATACACTCTCTAGATGAGCATGTGTGTTGGTTCATCTTTCCAGGCTTTTAGATAAATCGCGCTATAAGGGCGACTGGAGACATTAGTTGTATTTCTCCACCGACTCTCGTGTAAAGTGGCTTCCATTTATTTTTGCTCAGAAATAAACTTTTAATATTCTGTTCAAATTTTATATTTGTCTTTATTTAAGAAAGGCTAAACATTTCGAACTCAACAGACCATTATCACACTTACAAGAAACTGTTTTAAAAACAAGGGAAAATGTATCACGTAAGGATTCGCCATATTTAGTTTTCACCGTGTGGAATCACATGATTTTAAAATCTTGGTCATTTAGTAGCTGGCAATGTACAAACTTTTTGCAGGCATTAAAGAGATATATATATATATATATATATATATATATATATATATATTAGTCGTGTGCAAATATTTAAAAAGTAGAATAAAATCAGTAATAAGAGATATACTAAAATTAGAGTTCATGAGTCGGTTACATATTGTACATAAGTCTGCTAGTTATTTTTCTATGTGTCCCAACGCAAGTGGCACTGTGATGGTCTCAGTTTTATTATATCTTACATCTGGCTAATTATTTAAATGCTCCAGTTTTTTGATCGTTACTTTATTGGTTTGTGGAATATTCCATATGTATCTCAATAATTTTGAGAAGTGGTAGTTTCGACGCAATATTATGTTGGTTTGAAGCATGAAAACCTCAGCCTAAGAACGTAGGTGGCATTTCGATGGTTCCCGACACGATATATGTTAACGTAACGTTTGATATTCTGGGTCTGTATGTGGCAAATCCGTGTGTACTACATTTTACCTTGTTTTTAAAACACTCTATTGAAAGCCTAATGATGATCTGTTAAGAATGAAGCAGTTAGCCTTTCTTAAACAGAGATAAATATTTGTTTTAGATGGAATATTAAAGTTTTGACAGTAGTCATCCCGATGTGTTTATCTAGTTCATACAAAATATATGTTTCAGTCAAAAATAACAATTTATTACACACAATTATGCTCACGGCAACATGTTTCGACTCTAATGTGTCGTCATCAGGCCATTTAAATGAACTAATCCAAGATATATGGTATATCTTGGATTAGTTCATTTGGATGGCCTGATGATGACTTATTAGAGTCGAAACATGTTGCCATGAGCATAATTTTGTGTAATAAATTGTTGTGTTTGACTGAAACATATATCGTGTAGGAATATTAAAGATTTACTACAGAGCGCTCTATAAACTCAATGGGATTATCTCTATGAAATTAAAGTTAATTCCATATCTTGTTTCGGATTAATAAGCCCGCAGCAATAGTGCTGAAGTGAAATGTATTGTTTTCGTTTCTACTGTTTATCTCAGCACGTTTATTCAGCCTTGAATATTATGAAAGTCCATATGTACAAATAGCTGTAATGTTCACAGTCGTTTCCATTTAATCTCAGAGCTACGTAAATTAGTCTGAACTTAAATATGTTGTGTGGTTCTTATTTATGAGGGGAGCAGAACGTCCTCATTACGTTTTCAGCTTCAAGGCACGAGAAGCCTCTTTAATTAACCCTTGAATTCTTATAAGACGAAGCTGAAAGCAACAAGTTCCTTCCAGAACATTAAATTTCTGTCACAATACCTGGCGTCACATCCCAGCAGAATCACTGCCATATGGGCTTCAAAATTTGCATTTTTTTAATGTCGATTTGTATTCTATTTCCATGCGCCGTTGACAATACTAAAGAAGATAGAAGCAGAATATCATATATATATATAATTATTAACTAACAAATGCACTATATAAAATTTCACATTAAAACACTTAAAATCGCTCCGACATGTTTCGATCCTAAGATAATCCTCAGGGAGTTACGTTGTTCCTTTCTAAAGTCATTTTAAAGACATTCACAAAATAATTCACTACGTAACACACGACGCACACCATAGCCAGACGCATTCCTAACAACGTAATCTCACACAACACGATATTCTGCCACAGCACCCTGTTAGTATAATGGAATTATTTTGTGAATGTTTTTAAAATGACTTTAGCAAGGAACAACGTAGCTCTCTGAGGATGATCTTAGGATCGAAACATTTCGGAGCGATTTTAAGTGTTTTAATGTGAAATTTTATATAAGTGCATTTGTTGGTTAATAATTAAAGTGATTCTACGAAATGCACGGTGCAACAATGAGTATATATATATATATCTGTTTACAACGTTAATCAAACATAGCCAACCGGACAGGGCTTAGGCAGTTTCTTAACTTAAAATAGTGCTTATAACCAAAATAATCAGAAGCCCGTTGAAAGTTAAAAAAGTTGTTCCTATGCAAGCCATGAAAGGAGTGGAAGTTTAGCTCCACACATTCTTAGCCTGCCACTAAATGTAGGTGAGTGCATAGTTTCACCCCCACAGCCGCTTCAGCTGAGGGGGAAATGTAACCCAGTAAACTTTGAATAGGTGCAGGCTGGTCACTAGGCCAACTGAGCTATTCAGACTATACATTAAAAAGCATAAATAAATTAGTGGGGGGGGGAAGGGGCCCGCAAAGTTTTTTTTTAAAATCATATTTAGGTCTATATTTGAGGTCCACGGGAAGAAGGATTCGTGTCAACCGATATGAATGAACACCACATTTACTCGGCTGCTTCATACAATTTAGTACCCTCATTTTGTGATAAAATATGCGCACATATTTGTAACAGGGAAGACATGTATAACATTTTCTTTACTAGATCATGTTGTGAATGTCATGCAATAAACGCAATGGACTTCGTCACGATCTATAACAGAAGAGTAACTTTAAATTCTTCTGCTTACAACATTACAGCGCAGAAGAACTGCGGTCCGAAATCTTGTAAAGAGAATTCATCAAGAATATTTTTCACAATAATGCTGCATTCTTGAAGGAAGGAGTGCAGAGCGGGATTCAGTTTTAAATCAAGTTCTTTATGTCATATAAAAGTAAATTTTAATTATAAAATTGCGTTTATGTATACAGAACAGGGCCTGCGGTAAAGATTTTGTGATGCTAGTTGTATCTACAATTAAAGCCCAGATTTATAAGCTGGTAGAATTACAGTAGACTTAGTTGTGCTACTACGGGCTGGACTGTCTGGGGCCGAATCCCAGTGGGGACGAGATTTTCCACCCGTACAGACCGGTCCTGGGGCCCGCCCATCTTCCTGTAAAACGGGTACCGGTTCTTTCCCGGGGGTAAAGTGCGGCCGGGGCGTGCTGCTGACCACTAACGCCCTTCTAGAGCCGCGGTCATGGAAGAGTAGAGCTAAACCTCTATCCACCCTCTGGGTCCCACCAGGCCTGTAACGGGGACACTTTACCTTAGTTGTGTTATCCAATGCTGTTGATGTTCCTCGTCATTATTTCATGGGTAGAATTTGCACCCAATTTATAATTAACATTCAGTTCACCGTATGTTAGCCGTAGGTTTATAGTGGTTCAGTTGTGTTGGGTTCCATTTTATTTTGAGAACCCAAGAGTTTTTTTTTTATGGACAAACAACATGCCTACATGAAATGGACATTTGCGATTTAGGTGCTATTATTCACAGATAAAAACATTTTTGGATTATCCTTTTGTCGTCTGCGTAGAACTCGGAAGAATTTTAATTTCTTTGAGAAGAATCGTTAGAGAGTGGAGGGATCACAGCATGTGATATTCTAACGCTGAAATGTAGGGGATTTATTGTGTTTTGGGAGTTAATAAGTTGCTGTCCCTATACTTTAAGGATGAGGGGGGCAGGAGAACGCGTTTCGTTTGAGGCCACTTTCAGTTTCTAATGTTACCCAGAGTCAATATTAGATGAACGAAAATATGAGCCTGGAGCTTTTGCTGAGTGTTACTGAAAGAGAGTAAACAGAGCGCTCGATTAAAACTGGATCCAAAACCATTGTGTCCACCACAAATCCCACACAGACAGCCCTTAGTTCGAGTCTTTGTTGCCATGGTGACAGGCCAGTGACTGACTGTCCGAGGCATAGCACGGCCAGGTTTTGAAGATTCTTGAAGAGTCAAGGGTCAAGAAGAGTCAAGGATCAAAGAGAGTCTTCACCGTGTGAGACCGATACCCTGTCCCGAAACATCGGTAAGGAATTACCATTACTCGCTGCGTAACAGCCCAGAAGAACGCAGAACTCATCCACATTACAATTCAGTAAGTAGTGGAGCCATTTATCCGGAATAGAGAGCTGAGTGTAGAAATGCATTACTCTATATTTCTAGCTCTCCACATATTTTCATGGCTTGCACGGGGCAAAATTTACTTTCATTTTTCAGATTACGACAGTTTAAACACTTATATTGATTTAACAGGAATGGCAAAACCCAATAACAAAATTAACCCCAAGAAACGGAGTCTTTTTAGAGAGACTAATATTCATTTAACTAATAAAAATCTCCTGCTTCAGGGAGGTCACAATTTTATCACCATATTTACAAGAACCCTCCACCAGAACTCTATGTTTTTACTGATTATCTTAAATGTAGTTTTGTAATAATATATTGTTATGCTTTGAAAGTAAAATGGCGATCGAAAATATCTGTAATTGAACTACTGTGCATGACATACAAGTGTGATTACTATGACACAGAGCTGCACATAAACAACTCTATTCAGTTTTCACTATTAAAAGCGTGCAGTTCATAAACGGTTCAGTAAAATAATTATTAGTTCCATGCAACTTGCAGGACCGGTAGTTTCTCATGAACCTTGAACTAAACGCGTAGAAAGAACATTCCAATTTCAAATCAGTGTAAGAGGAAAAATCTTTAAATATCTATTCGTAGATTCTTAAAGGAAAATGAATGTAATTCATTAATTTAAGCATACATAATTTTCTTACCCTCGAACATAAAAGTTTACTATTTACAACAACAGCTTTTACGTCCAAAAATTCTACATTTTGCACACACTCTTCCACTATGTTATACACAGATCCCAGTAAATGCAACGCTTCTTCCTTGTATATTAATAACAGATAGAGTTTTTAAACAGGGGAGGGGGGGGGGTTGTTGTTGATGTTGTTACTGTGCGGTACAAACTGAATCTTTAAAATGTATTTATCGTCAATGTTAGTCTTTGAGGGCAGTGTCCCGGGTCACGTGCTACGTGGCTCGCCTCTCACCGCAGAGTCCGATTTCGACTTCGCTTGAACCCAATTGAGTTTATCGCACTGGTACGGTTTCTTTACAATTATTTGGTTTCTCCCTGTCAGTATCATTCCATTAACCTAAAAGTTTTTCGTATCAGACAGACAAAGAGGCGAAAACTGGGAACCTACCAAAAAGCAATTTTCTTTCGGAAATCAGGCAACACTGAACAGAAAAGCAATTTTAGTCTTTAAAGAGTTCAATATGTTCCCTTATTGTAAAGAAGCATGAAAGTGTCAAACACTTTAGCCCAGCCACAATATAACAAAAATTTAAACTTACCTCCATTTTGTACGTCGGTTTTGGAACCAAGTTTTGACTTGAGCGTCGGTCATCTTGAGCGTCTTGGCAAGAGAGGCCCGCTCTGCGGACGCCAGATATTTCTGTTTGTGAAAACGTTTCTCCAATTCTGCTATCTGCAAGCGAGTGAAAGATGTCCTCGGCTTCTTCCTCTTCGGAGGTGTTCTGTTCTGATAAGGGTGTCCAATTCGCCTCGTAATGGGGAATGTGGCTGTGAACGTCAACAAGCACCAGACTGTATTATCGACAGATTTGTGTAAACGGAAGAAAACACAATAATTATTTGAAAGACGAAATATATCAGAAAAATGATTCACATACTTATTGCTAGCACATTCGTTGATCTTCATCCACGCTTCTCAGTCTATTTTAGCGCACCAAACTCTAAAAAAAAAAAAGCTATAGAACTAACTGAGGAGTCCCTAACTGTCCACAGTAAGTCAAATGTAAAATTAAATAAAAGCATTTGCTTATCTTTCATGTACATCGCCCTTAAAAAATCAACGGCCAACCTCAAGCTGATCCAATTTCTCCTGACACGTCGACTGTATATATAGCCAGCTCTGCCAAATGACTTGACTACAGAATCAGAAATCTTCTTGATTGAAGCAGCGACAGATTGTTTTCGTGCTGTCAGTAACGGAGTGTTAGGGTCGAATTTTAATACGTAAATTCAAATTGAGGACCGCCAATAAAACTCTTCCTCCATTACGCATTTTCGTCTCTCGGAACTCATGTCACCCCTTTGGGAATTCTGGGGTTCCGCGGAACCCAGTTTGACAAACACTCTACATCTACAACTATGAAAGCGAACCTCCCAAATCCCATAACAATTAAAATAAAAGAACGTAAAGAAATATTTCGCAGTTTTGAAATTGTTTTGTCTGTTGAATTCTTACATTCGAACAATGGTTTGGAAGACATATATGTTTACAAGACGGAATAGTAAGTTTGTAAGTGTAAAATAAATAGGCATTTTACATACGTGTTTGCATTACAGTGACTAAAGCCGTGACCATTACAAAGAACAGTAGGTAAATATCATAGGCTAATAGAGGAATAACCCTTGTTCTTATGTAGGGTTTAAAGGCTAATACTTAGGTACTCTTCTCATATCTGAAGATTCAGGCTGTGATTCGACATAAACTAAAACTAAACTCCGTGGCCTTAGTCCGCACGCGAACTATACCGACAGAGCGGCCGCCGCCGGTCGGCGAAGTTAGTGCCAACTTTTGCGGATAGAGGGGTGTCACGTGGTCAGC
>Ga0131853_10015443_pt1 | contig 13959 bp, 8 predicted proteins | sample TergutLab28metaG_FD_92764 | JGI IMG/M metagenome (GOLD analysis project Ga0131853, IMG submission 92764) | Labiotermes labralis P1 segment gut microbial communities from Petit-Saut dam, French Guiana - Lab288 P1 (version 2) (version 2) | ecosystem: Host-associated > Arthropoda: Insects >... | reverse complement strand
TGCCGATCGGCACGTTGACCAGGAAGACCCAGCGCCACCCGGAGATGCCGAGGATGGAGCTGGTGCCCGCCAGCAGGCCGCCGATGACCGGGCCGAGCACGCTCGAGGTGCCGAAGGTGGCCATGAAGTAACCGGTGTACTTCGCCCGCTCGCGGGGGCTGACGATGTCACCGATGATGGCGAGCACGAGGGTGAACAGACCACCGGCACCCAGGCCCTGGAAGGCGCGGAACGCCGCGAGCTCGTACATCGAGGTCGACAGCGTGCACAGCAGCGACCCGAGCACGAAGATCGTGATCGCGAACATGAACAGCTTCTTGCGACCCCACAGGTCGCCGAGCTTGCCGTAGATCGGCGTCGTGATCGTCGAGGTGATCAGGTACGCCGTGGTGACCCAGGCCTGGACGCTCAGGCCGTGCAGGTCGTCGGCGATCGTGCGGATCGAGGTCGAGACGATCGACTGGTCGAGGGCTCCGAGGAACATGCCTAGGAGGAGACCCGTGAGGATCGTGAGGATCTGCTTGTGGCTGTATTCGCCCGGACCCGCGTGGGCAGCGTGTGGGTTGCTCATCGCAGACGAATTTAGTCCAGGAACCCGCCCCGGTCACGCAGCGGGGCGACGGCGGCGCAGAACCGTGACGCCTGTCATCCCAACTTGCCTCTGCGCAGGGCGACGGCGTCCCCTGGGCACGGCGCCTACCGCGCGACGACCAGGTCCGCCCGGGCGCGGTGCGCCACAGCCGGCTCGGTGGTGCGCAGGTGCACGTTCTGGAGGAGCCCGATGGCCAGCAGGCCGGCGAACATCGAGCTGCCGCCGTACGAGACGAACGGCAGCGGTACGCCGGTGACCGGCATGATGCCGAGGCACATCCCGATGTTCTGGAACGCCTGGAAGCCGAACCAGCACGCGATGCCGGCGGCGGCCACCCGGCCGAAAAGGTCGTCGGTCCGCGTCGCGATCCGCAGCGCCCGCCACAGGATGATCGCCAGCAGCGCGATCATCAGACCGGCACCCACCAGGCCGAGCTCCTCCCCCGCGACCGTGAAGATGAAGTCGGTGTGCTGCTCGGGCACGAACCCGGCATTCGTCTGGGTGCCGTGGAAGAGGCCCTGGCCGAAGATCCCGCCGTCGCCGATCGCGATGCGGGCCTGCTGGACGTTGTAGCCGGCGCCGGTCGGGTCGAGGTTGGGATTGGTGAACGCCATGAAGCGATGCAGTTGGTAGGGCTTGAGGAGGTGCCCCACCACCACGGCCGCCGAGGCTGCGACGGCCCCGAGGCCGAGCAGCCCGAGGTAGCGCCGCGGCGTTCCCGCCGCTGCGAGGACGCCGAAGACCGTGGCCGTGAGCACGAGCATCGTGCCGAGGTCGGGCTGCAGCACGATGAGCAGCGCGGGCACCGCGGCCACGAGCAGCATCGCGATCACGTCGCCGCGACCGACCCGGGCACGCCACCGTCCCTCGGTGCGCTCCGCGAGCACGAGGGCCATCCCGATCACCACCGCCGGCTTGGCGAACTCGCTCGGCTGGATCGACATCCCACCGAGGTCGATCCACGACTTCGAGCCGTTGATGACGGTGCCGGCCACGAGGACCAGCGCCAGCCCCGCGATCGAGAGCAGGTAGACGAGTGGGGCCACGATCCGCACCCAGCGGTGGTCGGTCGCGGTCACGATGGCCATCAGGACGAGCCCGATCGCGATGTTGACCACATGCCGCCGCGCGTAGGCCAGTGGGTCGCCCCCGGTGAGGGCGTCGTTGTGGGCCGTCGCCGCCCAGACCAGCAGGGTCCCGAGCACCAGCAGGGCCGCGACCGCCATCAGCAGGATCCAGTCGAGCCGGAGCAGCTTCGCCATCCCCTCACCCCTCCTTGCGCGCGGGCGGCAGGATCGCGCCGTCCTTGGTGAACGTCGGAAGGGCGGTGGGCGGTGTGACACCTGGGATCGCGGACTTCGCGAGGTCGACGGTCTGCGTCGTGTTCTCGTTGCCCTGCACGCCGTACAGCGACTCCCACACCTTGCGCACCGCCGGCCCGGAGGTGCCCGAGCCGGTGCCGGCCTGGGTCACGACCATGACCACGACGTAGTTCTTGTCGTACGTCGCGACCCAGGAGGTCGACTGCTTGCCCTCGACCTCCGCCGAGCCGGTCTTGCCGCGCAGGTGGATCTGGTTGAGCGGGAATCCACCGAACTTCCAGGCCAGCGTGCCGTTCCAGGCGCCATCGGTCTTCACGGTGCCCAGCAGGGCGTTGTTGACGTAGGCGATCGACTGCTTGGTCACCTTGGCGTGGCCGGTGACCCGTGGCTTGATCTCCTTCAGGACAGTGCCGCTCGGGCTCACGATCGCCTTGCCGATGGTCGGGGCGTAGAGCGTGCCGCCGTTCGACATCGCGGCGTACGCCCGGGCGAGCTGGATCGGGGTCACCATGGTGTTGCCCTGGCCGATGGTGAAGCTGGCCGCGTCGCCCTGGCGGAAGTAGTTGCCCTGCAGGCAGAACTCGTGCGCGAAGAGCTTCAGGAAGGCCGTGTTCGCGGTGCCCTTCTTGTCCATCGTGCAGTAGTAGCCTCGCATCGCCTTGTAGTAGCCGGCCAGCCACTTGCGGTCGCCGACGCGACCGCTGGCCTCGCCGGGGATGTCGATGCCGGTCGGGGCGCCGAACCCGAAGGAGTGGGCCGCGGCGGCCAGTGGGTCCTTGGCGTTCGCGTCGGCGGGGTTGGAGCCGAACTGGTTCCAGAAGTGGAGACCCACCTGGTAGAAGAAGGTGTCGCAGGAGACGTTGAGCGCCTCGGCGAAGCCGATCATCCCGTAGGACTCCGACTCGTAGTTCTTGAAGTAGCGGTTGCCGATCTGCAGGCCCGGACCGCACTCGAACCGGGTGTTCGCGCTCACGCCGTTGGACAGCGCGCCGGTGGTCATGAACGGCTTCCAGGTCGAGCCCGGTGCGTACTGACCCTGGGTGGCGCGCGAGAGCAGCGGGTCGTCGTTCTTCGGGTTGTAGAGGGCGTCGAGGTTCTTCTGGCTGATGCCACCGACCCACTCGGCGGGGTTGTACGTCGGCTCGCTGGCCATCGCGACGACGCGGCCCGTGTTGGCCTGCATCACGACGAGGGCCCCCGAGTCGGCGACGTAGTTCTTGTGTGAGACCGGGTCGTAGGTCGCCCGCGCGGTCATGATCGCCTGGTGCAGCGCCTGCTCCGCCACGCCCTGCACCTTGGCGTCGATGCTGGTCACGAGCGTGTCGCCGGGCTCGGCGGCGACACCGTCGCCCTGGCCGATCGGCCGGCCGAGCGAGTCGACGTTGACCGTGGTGTAGCCGGGCATGCCACGCAGCCAGGTGTCGTACTGCTTCTCGACACCGGCGCGACCCACCTCCGAGGTCGCGTTCAGCGACTCGTCGTGGTCGGCCTGGGCCTGCTTGTACTCCGAGGCGGTGATCGGGCTGAGATAGCCGAGCACGTCGGCGGCGTTGATCCCGAAGGGCCGTGGATAGGAGCGCACCGTCTCCTGGTCGGCGACGATGCCGGGGTAGTCCTCCGGCTCCTCCCGGATCCGGAGCGCCACCCGCTGCTGGACGTCGGAGGCGACCGGCACCGGCTGGTACGGCGAGCCGTTCCACGTCGCCAGGGCCCGGCGGATCTTCGCCACCTTGACGTGGACGACGCCCGAGAGACGGCTCAGCAGGGTCGCGCGGTCGGCGCTGTCGAGCTTGTCGAGCACGGTCCGGTCGACGCTCACCACCCAGGCGGTCCGGTTGGCCACCAGCGGACGACCCTGGTCGTCGACGATGAGGCCGCGGGCCGGCTGCACGATCACCTCGCGCCGCGACTGGCTGGCCGCGGCGGCCTGGTAGACGCTGCCGTGGCTGACCTGCAGGTAGTAGAGCCGCACCGCCAGGGTCGCGAAGAGCGAGAAGACCAGGGCCTGGATGACGATGAGCCTGAGCCGGCTGGTGCGAGCGGTGCGGGACTGGACCGCCATCAGACCGGCTCCGCCTCGAGGCGGCGGAAGAGCGCCATCACGCCGGGCAGCACGATCGGGGTCAGCAGCACGTCCCACAGCAGCCCGATGCCGATCACCTCCAGCATCTGTCCGACCGACCGGGTGCCCTCACCGAGCACCAGGCCCGTCAGGGCGAAGATGCTGGAGGAGACGAAGGAGCAGGCCGCCACCGTGGCCACGGCGCTGAGCGGGGTCGGCCTCGGGGCGTCGCTCTGCCGGGCGCGACCGGCGACATATCCGGCGACCAGGAGTGCGAGGGCCCACCGGCCCGCGGTGTGGTCGGCCGGCGGCGCCAGGTCCAGCAGCACCCCCGCGGCGAAGCCGAGCACCATGCCGAACTGGCCGCCGCGCGCCAGCGACGCCGCCACCACGACGAGCAGCACCAGGTCAGGGACGATGCCGTCCCAGGCGAAGGAGGAGAAGACGCTCACCTGCAGGATCAGGGCGAACGAGACGAGGAGGAGGGCGGCGACCCAGCGCAGCGCAGTCACTTCAGGCTCCCGTCGGCGGCGATGACGGACCGATCGCTCGTGGTGCCGCTGGGCACCACGACGCCGACGAGGTCCAGGGCGCCGAAGTCGACGTACGGCTTGACCTCGGCGGTCTTGGAGGAGTCGCGCAGACTGGACCAGACCCGGGTGACAACGCCGATCGGAACGCCCGAGACGTACGGCGCCTGCCGGCCACTCCCCCACGTCACGACGACGTCGCCGGCGCGCGGCGTCACCGACTGGTCGACCAGTTGCAGGTCGAGCCGGCCGGAGCTCGAGAGCGAACCGGACCCGGTGACGAAGCCGACGCTCATGGAGTCGCCGACGCGGCCGCCGACGGTGGAGTCGGGGTCGACGGCGAGGAGCACGGTGGCGCTGTCGCTGGAGACCCGGAGCACCCGCCCGACCAGGCCGTCCGCCGCGACGACGGTCATGTCGGGCGAGATGCCGGACTTCGACCCGGCGTCGATGGTCACGGTGCGGCTGAACGACTGGGCCTCGCCGTACGCGACGACATGCGCCGGCACCAGCGTGTAGCCGAGGGTCTGGGCGGTGCGCGTCAGGCCGTCGTACTCCGCCAGTCGGTTGCGGTCGAAGCCCGAGGTGCGGACCTGCTGCTGAAGCCGGGCGTTCTGGGCCTGCAGGCTGGCGATGTCGTCGCGCAGCTGGGTGCGGGAGTCGAACCAGCCCGGGATCCCCGTGATCGGGCGCGCGAGGGCGCTGGTGCCTGACTCGGCCGGGCCGAACACGTCACCGACGACGTTGCGCACGGGTGAGAGCGCCCCGGTCCGGTCGACGGTGACCAGGACGGCGCAGGCAAGCAGCAGCGCGATCAGTGTGGAACGCTTCGGGGCCTGGGCGTCGCGGCGTTCGAGGCTGCCACGGCGGTTGAGCCGATCCTCCAGCCGGGCGACGAACGGGGTCTTGAGTGGTCGCATCGTCATCGCCTGGCCACGGCGCGGTCGGCGACCAACACCTTCTGGAGGGCCTCGAACTCCTCCACGCATCGTCCTGCCCCCAGCGCGACGGACGTCAGCGGGCTCTCCGCGACGTGCACCGGCATGCCGGTCTCGTGGCGCAACCGCTCGTCGAGACCCTTCAGGAGTGCTCCTCCGCCGGTCAGCACGATGCCGCGGTCCATGATGTCGCCGGCAAGCTCGGGGGGCGTCTGGTCCAGCGTGGTGCGGACGGCGTCGACGATGCCGTGCAGTGGCTCCTCGAGTGCCTTCCGGATCTCCGAGGCGCTCACCGTGACCGTGCGCGGCAGGCCGCTCACCATGTCCCGACCTCGGATCTCGGCCTCCGGCTCGCCCGTGGAGGGGAACGCCGACCCGAGCGTCGTCTTGACCTCTTCGGCGGTGCGCTCGCCGAGCAGCAGGGCGTGCTCCTTCTTCATCCACTGCACGATGGCGTTGTCGAGGTCATCGCCGGCGGTGCGCACACTGATGCTCGTGACGATGCCGCCGAGGCTGATCACGGCCACCTCGGTGGTGCCGCCACCGACGTCGACGACCATGTTGCCGGTGGCCTTGTGCACGGGCAGGCCGGCGCCGATGGCCGCGGCCATCGGCTCCTCCACGATGTAGACCATCCGGGCGCCGGCCTGGTAGCCGGCCTCCTTGACCGCCCGGGTCTCCACCGCGGTGATGCCGCTGGGCACGCAGATCACCAGCCGGGGCTTGGCGAAGTAGCGCCGGCGGTGCACCTGCTGGATGAAGTAGCGCAGCATCTGCTCGGTGGCCTCGAAGTCGGCGATGACGCCGTCCTTGAGCGGCCGCAGCGCGGTGATGTCGTCAGGGGTGCGACCGAGCATCCGCTTGGCCTCGTGGCCGACGGCGAGCAGCTCGCCGGTGGACGGGCGCAGCGCGACGACGCTGGGCTCGTCGACCAGGATGCCTTTGCCGCGCACGTAGACGAGGGTGTTGGCGGTGCCGAGGTCGACGGCCATGTCACGGCCGATGAGGCTGGTTGCCATCTGCTCTGCCTTCGTGCGTGTGGGGAAGAGAAGGCGGCACTCACACCACCTTCCTGCCCGAGGCTAAGCAGCAACGGCCGTCATTCCGGTGAGGCACGCCGTGACCAATGTGACGGAAGGGGCTGGAGACACGTGTCTCGCCTCTCATCGGCCGTCGGTGTCCGGCGTCGTGGGCGTGCGCGCCGCCTCCGGGTCGACAGGACCGCCGACCACGTCGTCGAAGACGTCCTTGCCGCGCACCAACCCGTCGACCATGTCGTCGACGACATGCGACGGATGGCGTACGGCGTCCCCGATGTCGCCCAGGAGCGTGCCCTCGCTCGTCACGATCGCTCCGAGGTGGCGCGCCGGGTGGGGCAGCACGGGATCGCGGACGGAGGGAGCGCCGGCGACCTCGCCGTACTCCCCGTCGACGATGCGCCCGATGTTGGCCAGCGACTCGCCGTCGTGGTCGTAGTAGCCAAGGTGCGCCGCGATCGCCGTGCCGACGCCCCGCCGGCCACTCTCCGCCTCGAACCGACGTGCGCCGAAGCCCTCGGCAGCCGGATCGCTTCCGAGCCCGGCTCCGAGCGCCGACTGCAGACCGAAGCGCCCGTGATTGCCGAGCCGCGCGATCACGTCGCCGCTGTCGCGGCCGGCCCACACGTGGCCTGCTGGCACGCCGGTGTCGTCAGCATGGCGGATCTCCTGCCCCGCGCCCGGCGACCCGACCAGGACGAGGTCGTCGACCGTGCCGGGCGCGGAGTACGACGACCCCAGCGCCGCCGTCGTGGAGCCGTAGCTGTGGCCGATGACGGTCAGGTGTGGATCGTGGCGACGCATCTGCTCCAGCCCGTCGATCGTGGCCGCGAGGTGACGCCCCCCGGCCCTGGCCATCCCACCCGTCAGGACGCCCACGGCGTCGGCCCCGCCTTCGCGCCACGGGAGGTTGTCGGGGGCGTCGTAGCCGATCCAGAACATCGTGGCGTGCGAGCGGCCGTCGCCGAGGACGTCGGCCGCCTGCTCCACGTGGGCAGCCGTCACCGACTGCACCGGGGCGCTGCCCGCATCGGTGCCGAAGCCCGGCACCGTGAGGGCGATATCGCGTGCGCGGTCGAGGTCGCCCAACGCGATGGCGACCCGCCCGTCGCCCCCGAAGGCGTCCGGATCGTAGAGGTAGAGCTGCGTGGCGTAGTGGTCGCCGGTGCGAGGGTCGACCGCCTCGTGCATCAGCGTGCGGGCCTCCTCGGCGGCCAGGGCGTTGGCCAGCCGGTGGCGCTGTGCCGGCGTCAGCCGCTCGGACGGCGCCTGGCCCAGCGTGTGCAGGTCGCGGTGCAACAGCACGACGTCGGCGCGATCGCGCGCCCATGCCGGGATGCCGTCACGGTTGCCGATCGCCTCCGGGTCGGCGCCGATCAGCGCGGCCCGCTGTGCGCGGGTCAGGGATCGCCACCAGACCGCAACCGCGGCCGGACCGGCTCCGGCCGACGGCATCGTCGCCACGACCCCGTCGGCGGGGTCGGCCACGCCGGCGTATTTCCGCTCGACCCGGTCGACCCCCAGGGCGCTCCGGAAGCTGTCGAGCATCCGGGTCTCCGCGGCCGAGACCCGCTCGATCCACGCAGTGCGCGCTGCCTCGTAGTCGTCGAACGCCGCCGAGATCAACTCGGGACCGGGCAGGACCGGCCCAGGGATAGCTGGGGCCACGTGCATCGCTGCGTCGGGGGCGGTGACCTGTCCGGCCAGACCAACGAGGTCGTCGTAGCGGACGACCAGGTCGGCGCGCTCGTGGCTCAGACGGTCGAGCTCGGACGCGTGATCGAGGACCCGACCGGCAACGGCCCGCAGCGCCAGCGAGCACTCGTCCCCCTCGGCCCCGATCCGCTTCCGGGCGTGCTCGTATGCCTCCTCCGCGGCCCCGCGCAGCCCCGAGGTCCTCGCGTGCCCGGCGGCGAAGGTGCCCAGGTCATCGACGATCGCGGAGGCGGTGAGCAGCTCCTCGCCGAACGCGGTCACGCGGGACGGGATCGCGGTGAGCTCGGGTACCGGTGCCGGCGCCCGCATCAGAAGCCTCCGAGCGCAGCGGCGACGCTGCCGATCTCGTCACGGCTGGCCTCGTCGGCGGACGCGAGCCCGTCGGCGGTGGCCGACAGCGCGGCGCCCTGGCGCCGACAGCGGTCGGCCAGGGCGTCGGTGAGCGCCGCCCAAGCCTGCGCGAACTCGGTGGCCTGCGACCGGACCGCGTCGGTGAAGCCCGAGGCGAGCGGCACCGCATGGGCGAGCGCACGGGCAGATGCCGCCTGGTCCTCGCCCTGGCTCTCCCAGGCGGCGGCGGTCGACGCCGAGACCAGCGGCTCCAGGCCGATCACGGCCCGGCATGGTGGCTGAAGAAGGATTGTCATGCCCGGATGCTGCCCGCCGCAGCCGCACCGGAAACGACGGATTCGCGGGCTGTGGACGACCGGGTCAGCGTGGCGGCGCGGTGCTCTCCCGGACGACCAGCTCGGTGGCCAGGTCGATCCGCTGGTTCGCCGGCTGGTCGCCCCGCGCCATGCTCAGCACCATCCGGGTCGCCGTCGCGGCCATCTCGCCCAGGGGCTGGTTGATCGTGGTGAGCGGCGGCGCGATCCACTCGGTGACCGGCAGGTTGTCGTAGCCGATGACCGAGAGGTCCTCCGGCACGCTCAGGCCCAGCTCGCGGGCCGCGCGGAGCACGCCCAGCGCCTGGTAGTCGGAGCCGGCGAAGATGGCCGTGGGCCGGTCGGCGCGGTCGAGCAGACTGCGGCCGTGCTCGTAGCCGCCGCCGACGTAGAAGTCTCCGTAGCGGACCAGCGAGGGGTCGACGATGACGCCGGCGGCCTCCAGCGCCGAGCGGTAGCCGTCGACCCGGGCGCGACTGCAGAGCACGTCGGCGGGCCCGGAGATCACCGCGATCCGCCGATGGCCCAGCTCCAGCAGGTGCCGGGTCGCGGCGAGACCGCCCGCCCAGTTGGCGGAGCCGACGATCGGCACGCCGTGCGGCTGTTCGCCGGCCATGTCGACCACGACGTACGGGATGGAGCGGGTCTCGAGCTGGCGCCGCTGCTCGGGATCCAGCTCGGAGAGGACGAAGATGACGCCTCGCGGTCTGCGCCGCAGCACGTCGTCGAGCCACTGCTGGCGCGGTCGGTGCGCCCCCCCGAGCTCGGAGAGTACGACGCCCAGCCGGTGCTGCGCGGCCACCTGCTCGACGCTCGTGATGATCTCGAGTGCCCACGGCGAGTCGAGCTGGTGGAAGACCAGGTCCAGCAGACCGGCTCGCGCCCGCGAGTCCGCGCGCCGCGGGCGGTAGCCGGTGCGACGGATGACCTCCTCCACCCGAGCCCGGGTGGAGGAGGCCACGTCGACGCGTCCGTTGATGACCTTCGAGACCGTGGGGACCGAGACGCCCGCCTGCAGGGCGACCGTCGCGATCGTCACGGGAGCCAGAGCATCATCGGACGCGTCGATCGTCATGAGGCAATCATGCCTTCACGCGGACCGTCGCCGCCCTCGAAACCGCCTGGCCGGCTGTGTTCGAGAAGACCGCGCGATAGCGGACCCCGTCCGTGGCACGCCTCACCTTCAGGCGCAGCGTGGTGGCATGGGCGCCCGCCACGGCGACCCAGCGGTGGGACGCCGCTCGCCACACCTGCCACGACACCGTCGGTGCCGGGTAGCCCGTGGCCGTCGCGACGAGCGTCGCCGTCGTGCCGGCCCGAGCCGTCACCGACCTGGGCTGCCTGACCACGCTCGGCCTCACCTTCTGCACCGTCAGCCCCGCCGCCGCGGTGGTGACGCTGCCCGCCGAGTTGGCGAAGACGGCCCGGTAGCTGGCGCCGTCGACCGCGGCGCTGGCGGTCACGTGGAGCGTGGTCGAGACCGCGCCCTTCAGCGTCGTCCATGCGCTCTGGCCCTTCAGCCGTCGCTGCCAGGTCACCGTCGGTGCCGGCGTACCGGTCGCCGCGGTGGCGAAGGTGGCGGTGCGGCCGATCCTGGCGGTGGCCGCCTTCGGCTGCTGGGTCACGACCGGCTTGGTGGTCGTCGGCCCGTTGGCCGCGACCAGCTCGCCGACACCCCAGCGGGCGGTCGTCTGGTACGCCGTACCCGTCGGCTCGGCCCAGCCGAAGTTCGCCGTCCGGGCGCCGTTCGTGCCGTCGTTGACCTCGTAGTCGAGCCCTTCGAACGCGCCGACGCCGGTGTTGCCGTCCTTCATGTCGATCCGCGCCTCGACGATGTAGCCGGTCGGGGTCAGCGATGTCGCACTCGTCAGACGGGCCTGTTGGGCGGCGTCGGTGTCGCCGGCGCCGAACGACGTCGCGTTGTCCGCGTTGATCCGCATCTGCGCGTCGTCCGGCCGGTAGGAGCCGTTCTTGGCGTTGCCCGGGTCGGTGAAGATCTCGACCGAGTCCTGCTCATAGGCGTTCGGCGAGGAGACGTCCACGTTCGGGTCGGTGACATCGGCCAGCACGTAGAGATAGTTGTCCTTCCACAGCTGGTAGACCGTCGCCTTGGCACCGTCCGCCGAGCCCGAGATCAGCTTGTCGGTGGTCACCTTCGAGGCGCCGTCCCAGATCGGGTCCTTCTTCCCGTCGATCGTCGGGGCGACGGACGCCTCGGGGATCGTGGTGAAGGAGAGCGGCTCGACGAGCTGCAGCGTGCCCAGTGAGCCCGGCGTGTTCCAGTCGTCGGTCTGGCCACCATTGGTGACGCTGACGTCGAACTTCGGGGTGCTCGCCGCGGTCAGGGTGCCGGTCGGCAGGTTCACCACGGCCGACCAACCGCTCGCGGTGGAGGTGACCTTCGCGGTGACGCCGCCGGTGACGGTGCCGTCGCGGTTGACCGTCGCCGTCGAGCTGCCGTCGCCCCAGGTGAAGCTGGCCTGGTCGGTTGCGTCGTTGCTCGAGTCGTTCACCGACACGTATGCGACCAGGTGGTCGGGCGCCCAGCGGAGCTGGAACCCGGCGTTGTCGCCGACGGGGTGCAGCGGGAGCTGGCTCCACTCGACGTTGCCGGTCGCACCGGAGTTCGACGCGTCGACGTCGGAGGTGTCCTGCCCGAACACGATCGCGCTGAGCTGCTTCGCCGGCAGCGGCTGGTCGGTGACGCCGTAATAGGCCGGCTTGGCCTGCAGGTCGTCGTCGAAGAGCAGGGGCGCACCCGAGCTGGCGCGCCAGCTCTGGCCGTCGGTCAGACCCCACACCGTCGCCGAGAAGATCTTGGCGCCGGCGGCGTACTCGGCCCGCAGCATGTCGAAGACGCCCTTGTAGTAATAGCCCTGGTCGATCTCGTTGGCCGTCGTGACCGGCGTGCCGGTCGGGACGTCGAGCTCGGTCACGGCCTGGTAGAGCTCGTGGCCACCGGCGGAGGGAGCCGTCTGGATGTTGTTGAACCCGTCGATCGCGTCCTTCAGCGTGGAGATCGGGGTCGACATCGTCACGTGGAACTGGTGGCCGATGCCGTCGATCGGCACGTTGTCGGAGATGAGGTGGTTGACCAGTTCGAGCACGCGCGAGCGCTTGCCGGCCTGCTCGGTGTTGTAGTCGTTGTAGAACAGCGCGATCGGACGGCCGGTGTCCGGCGCCGCGTAGACCTGGTTGAACTCCTTGTTCGCCTCATTGAAGGCGTCCTCGATGTAGGACTCGCCGAGCACCTGGTACCAGTGGCTCTGGCGCAGGTCCTGGGGGTCGCCGACGTTGTCGGAGACCGCCTCGTTGACCACGTCGAACGAGACCAGCGGGTTGGTCGAGCTGCCGAACAGGCCGTACTTGTCCGAGAGGTACTTCGCCACGTTGTCGATGTGGTCGTCGAGGCGCTTGAGCAGGATCGCCTGGTCGGCCGGGCTGTTGGTCAGCCAGTTGCCCTGGTCGTCTTGGAAGAACCAGTCGGGGGTCTGCTGGTACCACACCAGGTTGTGCCCGTAGACGCGCATGTTGTTCTGCTGCGCGTAGGTCATCAGGTCGTCGGCCTCGGTGTTCTCGGTGACGAAGTTGTGGTTCGCGTCGTACCAGGACTCCGGCTTCATGGAGTTCTCCGGCGTCACCTGGTCGAAGTGCTTGGCCAGCAGCTGGCCCGGCGCTCCGGTGAGCTCGGGGCTCGAGACGGCCGCGCCGACCGGGAACGGCAGGGTGTCCTTGATCGGAGTGATGTCCTGCACCGTGAGCGGCGCCGGCTTGGTGACCTGCAGGTCGTCGAAGAGCAGGTCGGAGGTGTTGCCGGCCGAGCCGTCGCTGTAGTACTTCGTCTCGAGGTAGAGCAGCGCGGAGTCGCTGTTGGCCGGCATCGTGAACTTCTGGGTCTCCTGGGTCCAGCCGCTGTTCGTCACGTCGGTGAACTGCCCGAGCGTCGTGTACGTCGTTGAGCCGCCCACGGTGTTGGCGAGGCTGAGCCAGACCTGGTCGGTCGGCTGGCCGTCGGCGAATCGCACCCAGCCGGTGAACTGGTAGGTCTGACCGGGCTGCAGCAGGCAGGTCACGTCGTGCCCGACGCCCTGGCCCTGGCTGGCGCGGTTGGAGGCCTCGAGCGCGTGATCGCTGTTGTGGCCACCACTCACGATGCCGACCGTCGCGGTGCCGTGGCCGTCGTCGCGGCCGACCCAGCCATCGGCGTCGCCGGACTCGAAGTCGGAGCTGATGATCGGGTCGCTGGCCGGGTAGGTGCAGGTGCTGCCCCCGCCCGTGCCACCGCCGCCGGAACCGCTGCAGTCGGTGCCGGGCACGGTGACGTTGACGTCGTTGACGTCGTAGTCGTAGCTCGCCGTACCGTCGCTCAGGTTGTCGGTGCCGACGTAGAACTGGAGCTTCGAGGTGTCAGTGCCATCGGGGATCGTGTAGCTGCCGGAGATCGTCGTCCAGGCGCCGTCGGAGACGCCGGAGGCGTTGCCGATCCAGGTGTAGCCCGGGTTCGAGACCAGCCGCATGGAGGTGGTGGCGTCCGTCTGCGTCGCGAGCCGCACCTTCGCCGAGACGTTCACGATGTCACCCGGCTTGAGCGAGGAGAGCGCTCCCGGCGCCGTCTGGACGCCGAAGTAGTTGTCGGAGCGCCCGTTGACACGCAGGGCGTAGTCGGAGGCCGGGTCGCCGGCGACGTTCTCGTAGCCGAGCGAGGTCGGGTTGCCGTCCTGCTGCAGGCCGTCGAGGGTCTGGTCGTCGAAGTTCGCCGAGACCAGCGTCTGCGGGTCGGTCGGCGTGCAGGTGCCCGTGCCGCCGGTGCCACCTGTGGTGTCGGGCCCGGTGATGGTCACGTTGTCCATCAGGACGTTCGGGAAGGGCGCCGACCCGGAGGAGTCGAGGTACATGTTCGCCTTGGTGGCGCCGGCGGCGAGGGTGTAGGTGCCGGTGACCGTCGTCCAGGAGTCGGCGTTGATGGCCGTGGGCGAGCCGACCCAGGTGTAGTTGCCGTCGTCGACGGTGAAGTGCACGCTGCCGGCGGGCTGGGAGGCGTCGGCGAGCCGAGCGTCGAACGAGATCGTGTAGGCCACGCCCGGCGTGAGCAGCTTG
>Ga0131853_10015441_pt1 | contig 13960 bp, 10 predicted proteins | sample TergutLab28metaG_FD_92764 | JGI IMG/M metagenome (GOLD analysis project Ga0131853, IMG submission 92764) | Labiotermes labralis P1 segment gut microbial communities from Petit-Saut dam, French Guiana - Lab288 P1 (version 2) (version 2) | ecosystem: Host-associated > Arthropoda: Insects >... | reverse complement strand
CAACACGGGCACAAAAACAATCTTTGGTACGGGATACAGCACGTACAGCAGGGGTGCACCAATCATGTCAAGCTTTTCACTGCGCCCCACAAGCAAACCAATCACCGTACCTGCCACCGTACCCAGGAACATAGACACCGCAATGCGGTAGAGGGAAATCCACAAATGCGGAAGCATGTCAGGGAAAAGGAGCACAAATTGTTGAAGCGCCGCTGTTGGCAAAGGTAAAGCAGGGTTATCAATGAGGAGCGAAACAAGCGCCCAGATAAGCAGCACCGCAAACGTTGCCAACACATAACCGCCTATTCTTTGCAGGCGCGCCCTCATAAAAGACTCCTTAGACGATTGCACTGCTCATAAAACTCTGCTGACTGACGAAAGTCGCAGTCACCCATCTGGGGGTTTTCAATAATGCGATGAATCTTACCAGGCCTGGGTGTCATTATCACGATACGCCTACCCAACAACACCGCTTCTTCAATTGAGTGTGTCACCAGCACCTGAGCATAAGCTCTCTGCCGCCAGAGATTCAAAAGCACCTTTTGTAGTTCTTCACGAGTGAGTGCGTCCAAAGCCGAAAGTGGTTCATCCATCAGCATAATATCTGTTTCCAGTGCCATTGCGCGTGCCATGGCAAGGCGCTGGGACATACCTCCAGACAATTCGCGCGGATAACTGCGCGCAAAGTCCTCAATGCCCACAACCTTTAGGGCTTCTAGAGCCTTCTCCCGTGCAATCTTGCGCGGAACTTTCTGGATGAGCAAACCCAGAGCAGCATTGTCGAGTACGGTCTTCCAAGGAAGGAGGCCGTAGTTCTGCAAGATAAGAGAAGTCTGCGTACGTGGCCCTGCAATAGCTGTTCCCATCACCTGTATATCGCCTGTGCTGGGCTTACGCAAACCTGCGATTAAATTTAGCAGGCTTGTTTTTCCACAGCCACTTGCGCCAATAATTGCTATAGGCTCACCTTGCTCAATACTTAAGGAAAGGTTTTCTATTGCTAAGGTTTCTTTTTGAGCAGTTTTATAGCTCAGACTGACATCGCGCAGCTCAATGGCTGCGCGACTTTTCTTTGTATGTTCTATGCTTACTTTCATGCTAGCAAGAGCAAGACCCTTTCGAGTACGGTAAGTCTACTCAATTTCTAAAAGAGTAATATCAAATCTAAGGTCTTGATTTGCGCTCACCATAGGATGAGCTCCCTCTTCACCAAAGGCCATGTCAGAAGGTATCAGTAAGGTACGCGCTCCGCCAAGCTGCATTCCGAGAACACCTACATCCCAACCTTCGATTACGGTGCCTTCGCCCACAGTAAAGATATAGGGTTCGCCTACCATGGCAGAAGAATTGAAGAGCATGCCATCAATATAATAGCCAGCCCAGTCAATAATTATCGTATCACCCACACTAACTTCAGGACCTTCGCCCACAACGGTATCTTCAATAGCGAGTTCAGTTAGTGCCACGGGCTCTGGCTCAATAACGTTTTCCAGCACCTCTTCTTGCGGTAACTCTTCTGCAATAGGCTCATCCTGATTACAGGCAGTAAGCGCAGCTGACAAAGCTAGCATCATCGCAAGGGCGAGCATTACACTAAACACACTTTTCTTTGTATTCATCCCTAACCACACACCTTTCTGGTACATGAACCTCACTAAGCAAGACCTAGGGAAGGCTTAGGTCAATATTATTGTTGCGCAAAATTTGCTGCTGTGCAGGCGTCAGACTTCTGCGTGGAGTAGGACTAAAGGGATTTCCTGTTCTGCCCTGACGCGCAGTAGGCCAAGTTGCTCGCGGCGTATCAACCTCTTGATCTTCGTCTTCGTTTAGGAGTCCCTGTTGAGCCCTAATGGCTCGCTCCAATTCAATATCTTGCTGACGTTGCAGGTACTGCTGCCTAGGCGTTAGATATCTTTGCCCTGGAGGCACATAATCAGGACCATGGCAGGCAGAGCAGGGGCCTGCTGCTGAAGCATTGTCATAAAAATGGCAGTTGTAGCACATATCCCCTATACGCCAGTAGTCATAAGCGTGAATCATTTCACCACCTGGTGCATGAACATGCATCATGTAGGCAGGAGTATGAGGAACACGGGTTCCGTGGCAGGCATCGCAGCTACGGGTATCATGACAGTCATAACAACTTGCGTCGGGACGATCAAAAATCAACTGCCTTGACCAAAATTGCGTGGTCATATCTCGGTGGATGGTATCAGCGGGCGAATCTGCAAGATGGCAACTTGCACAAGCAATGGATGCTCGTGAGCCATTGTGGCAACTCACACAAGTCTGCATACCCGTTTGAATAAGCTGAGCTTCTTGGTTTTCACTAAACAAGTGACACTGTGTACAAGACATTCCTGCTTCAAGTGGCTCAAGGTGTGACACGCGAACATTTACCTGATCAGGCCTATGTACTACAAGTGTTCTCAGCAATGAGTCACGGCTGTGACAGCCTTCACAACTTGCCTGAGTCACTCTTCCGTAAGCAGTAGCATTGCTTGCATCAGAGTCGTTGATGTCAACAAAAATACCATATATAGAATGTGCCGCGCGCGGAAACAAGTTGAGTGTCACTCCTTGAAGTGCATTGCCCGGTTCGTGACAGTTCACGCAGGTAAGATCTTCATGAGCGGCAACAAGAGTCCACTCCTCAAGTTCAGCATGGGGAGAATTGTGACATACCGTACAAAAAGCTTCGGTTCGCGTCGAAAAGCCCAGCCCCAACAGCACAAAGAAAATTGAAGCTATCACCACCAAAATTCCTGCATAATTTATCTTAGAGCTTGTATCAATGCCCGCTGCCTGATCAAGCAAAGTCTCTGCTGTCTTTTTATCAATGGTGCGAACTACATTCTCATCTTCATCAAGCAGTTCATATTCTTCATTCTGTTTCTGCACACGCCCAAAGTAAATCATCGCAATGGTCAAAATCACAATAAGGATAAATACCAATATTATGGCAAGAGCCAACATTGCAATCAAAGGGTGCTGTTGAGGATTAGCGATTGCCTGCTGAATCAAGGCCCAGCGCGCTTCAAATTCAGCAAAGGTTAATTGGTTTAATAAATTATCCCACCATTCAATGGAGGTAAGATTTCGAATAAAGTCCATCATGGGTTAGTCACCATCCTTGGCTCAAACCACATCCGGGGTCCACCAGGATGTATATGCCCATCATGACAAGTGGTACAGTCACGTGTCAGATGGCAAATATAACATGACTCTTCGCCCAATCTGTCAGTTTCTGCTGCATGATGAATCAAGAAATCATCAGGATGAGGTATTTCCATACCGTGGCAGTCATCGCAGAAGCTCTGATTTTGGTGACAGCTTGCACATTGATTGTCGGGGTTATTGGCAACGGTAGAGTGATCCCTAATGATGAATTGATCATGGGGTACCATTTCACCGTGACAAGCAGCACACATCTGCTGACTGTGACAGGGTGCACAGGTATTCCAGTCACCTACCCCATGAGTGTAAATCAAATCAGGTCCATGCACCGCTGCAAATACCGAATAGGGATTCCTGCTCTCTCTCATATTTCCCACGTGACAAGTGTCACAAGACACCGTTGTCGCATCAGTTAAATCTGCCGAATGACAAGTCAAGCACGATTCCATGGCATAGCGGGATTGCCACTCTGTCGTACCCGCGTGACCAACTGAACCGTGACAGACTGAACAGCGTAGTCCCTGCATACATTCACCATGATTAACGCGCAAGCCTCTATTCTCTATTACGCCCTCCGTGATATCTCTGCGCCCCTGCCCATGGCAACTCATACAGGAGTCATTCTGGGTCACGCGCGTAGCATCTTGACCAGGCATAATTGGAATTACCATGGTGTACCAAACTCGTTGCCTAAAACCCATTTGAGCAAAAACACCAGATGAAGCATGGCAGGATATGCAGGTGTTTCTGCTGTGAGCTGACTCACGCTGCTTATCAACCTGCTGTAAGTGGCAGCTTGAACAGCTGGGTGCCCATACCACCCCTATCCCAGCAGGGATAAGAAGTAGCAAAGCCAGTCCTGCCACTATCCAAACTATGAGCTTTAACGGTGTAGAAGATTTATTCTTAAACATTGTTCATTTAGGTCTGTTGCTCTTTTGTCGAATCAGCATCGACAGCAGCAGCCGCTCCTTCACTTGTATCTCCAGGTTCCACTAGGGCTGCTGTTAACTCTTTCTCGCGACGCCTCTTGGACAAATAGCGCGAAACGAGATAAGCAGCTATGATAATAAGGATAATTATCAGGGGTATGCAGCAAGCCCTCAAGAGATCATTGAGCTGCCTGCGCAACTGCGAAAATGGATCGCCGCCAGAGCCGTCAATAACAAAGAGCTGCACACGACCCAGTGTCGCCTCTGCACTAGCAAACATATCCATCTGCGGATTATACTCAATGCAATTGGGATTGTGGAAACTACCGTCCTGAAGGCCCTGCGCTCCCACTTTCTTGATAAAGCTACCGTCAGAGACATCAAATACGGCTACAGAGAAATCAAACATGTCAATAATATAAAGACGTCCATTCCCGTCCAAGGTCAAACCTTGTGGCAATTGTAGGTTTGCAGGAAATTCGATCTCCAATTCAGTAGTATCTGCATCCATTCCTCCACGTATTCCTTCGTTTCCTGGATGTCCTAACAACACCTCATACTGAGGCACACCACCTGAATCGTACTTCACGAATCTGTTTCCGAACGAATCTAAGACAAACATATTATTGTCATCGTCTATGGCAAGAGAATGTACGTAGTCAAAGTGATTAATTTCGTCCTCAGAAGCTGCGTCATGCATTCCAATGGGCTCTCCGTTATACGTGAAGGCTGCAAAACCACGTCTACTACCAACGAGGAAAATCTCATTGTTGGCAGCCACAGCAGTTGGATTCTCTACATGGATAGTTGTTTGATGTTCAAAATCTTCATTAAATATCTGAACCCTGTTATAAGTTGCCTCAGCAATATAGAACCATCCTTGCGGAGAGATTGCGATACGCGTAGGAAAAATTAGTTCATTTTCCAACCAGTCAGCATTTACAATGCGCAATAATCGACCGTTAATATCATACTGAACCACTCTATGTCGCGCACTGTCAGTCACCCAAAAAGAGTTACCATCCGCCGAGAAAGTTACCGAGCTGGGATTAATCATGCCGTCGAGCGTTGTTCCATGTCCATAGATTGATCTCACCCACGTGATTCCCGCATGCTGTCTTCCTGTTCCAAGTCCTCCAGGCCTTAACAGCGAAAACATCATCACGCATGCAGCTAAAATGAGCAGGATAAGAATAATGAGGATGATAGTTGCGATCGTACGCGTGCGTCTAAGCGCCTTATCATCGACACTTGAACTGGTTGCACGCAGAGCTGTCGCGCTCTCCACATCCAAGCTTGCCTCAGATGTAGCATTGGGTGATGAGACCTTCTCCTCTAGCGACACTGTCTCATTTGTCTGGCTCATGCCTTTACTCTTCTCCGTCATCTACTGTTCCCCCAGCCTCTTCCAAGCCTCTTAATGCGTCTCCGTCATCAGGAATAAACCTTAAGGCCTCGTTGAAATCCTCGATTGCACCTACATTATCGCCCTGAACTAACTTTGCTTGACCGCGATAGATAAAAACATCCGCTAGTGTAGGCATCCCCTCTACAGCGATATCAAGCATCTCAATTTGCTTCTCATAATCTCCTCTTTCACGATAAAGAAAAGACAGGGCAATTGCAGATTCATAGTAATTGGGATGTATGCCAAAAGCTTGAGCCCAATTAGGCTCCATGTCACTTTCAAAAACTCGTGTCCAATCAGCAAGCAGGTTCGCCATCACTTCTTCGTAACGCTCAATGGCTAATTCGTAATCGCCCTGAGCATTTGCCAATTTGGCATAAGCAAAAAGAGGACCTTGGTTACGCTCTTCATCTGGAGAGTTGAGTGCAAATGCCTCCTGGATGGTTATCTCTGCTTCAATGAGTCGACCATTAGATATCTGAGCTATAGCAAGCTGACTGAGAGCACCTGCCGTTCTTTCTGATTCGGCATATGCTACCGATCGAGCAACAGTAAATTCGTCAATATTTGTTGCTCGACTCTGATCCAGAGATATAACCCCCGTTAAGTATGCAGATATCATAGTAAGCAAAGCCCCTATAATTACAAGCGCTGCAATACCGAGCAAATTTCGTATGTAGGGATCATTATTAGCTCTCCGAGGTTTAGTCTTTTTGGAGCCCGCGTTTACAGCCCTTGCATCTGTCTCTATATTTAAGTCTCTATCATTCGCAGGCTTAAGCTTTTCATCTTTTTGCTCAGCGCTCATAGAATCCTCCCCCGTGATAGAAAATTAGCCACATTTACACTGGATAATCGTATCACTACTATTCATTTTACTCAAGTAAATTTCACAACAGGGCATAAGCATACGACCTCATGCAGAGCCAGGCTAGATAGCGGCACGCATCTGCACATAAGTCATATCAACCTGTTCTCCACAAGTCAAAAAGAGAGCACCTCAATATGAGGCGCTCTCTTAACTTTAGATAATCTCAAGAACCGAAACTCTTTTAGATATTATCTGTAGAGGAACAAGCGACCTGAACCATTTGGAGCAGTTCCATTCCAAGTTGGATTCATTGCGGTACCTTGAGTCCATGCGTGACGAATTGCATCCGCACCCATAGAAGGTCTCGGTGTATTCGCAAATGACGCAGTATCAAGTGGCACGTGACACTTCAAACATGAACCATCAATAAGGCCTGTACTGTCCGCAGGTGCATAGGCAGCGTAAGATGGGTGCTCAAAGTATGTGGCACCTTCATTGTTTGGAATACCATAACGACCACTTGCCACGCCAGTCATAACTGTCCAGCTAAGATCTGCAAAGAAAGGATTAATCGTTGCAGAATCAGCTGGGTCACCAACGCCGCGGAAAGCTGCACGTTCTGCTGCTGGCATATTAGTGGTAGCACCTGGATTGTTTGCCATTGAGTTCGCAACACCTGTATTTAGGTTAGTTTGCGCACGTGCAATGTTTCCTGCATACATCCAGAGATTACCTGCCGACATCATATTTTGCTCTTGGGTACCATCAGCTGCCCACTCGTAGACCAAAATATTGCGGTTACCATGTGGCCACGCAGTTGAATTAGTAGCTACACCAACCATATCGTGACATTGGTCACAACCAAAAGCACGACGTGAAACGTCAGCTACTCCTGCTTCAGTCGATGCTGTTGGGAATCCAGCAGGATTACCACCGTGACAAGGACCACAGGCACTACCAACACCAGCATTGTTCACGCCAGTTCCGCGTACTGACGGCATAACGTGACCCGTCACTGTCGTACCGCCTGTTTGTGCAGTGGGATTAAAGACACTGCTTGCAGATGCACCAGTACGGTCACCGTTTGCCATAAAGCGTCTCCATACCTGATGTTCATCGCCTTCAGCGTCTACCCATGCCTCTGGAGGCCATACTAGACCAGCGCCAGGAGGTGCAGGGTTGCTTGCGGTGATATTTCCAAGAACTGGATCACCCTCTGCATCCAACGTGCCATCTGGACATGGTGTCGTGCCGCCAGCTACAACATTAGCTGTCTGAGCGCGACGCTCAAAGCCCATACCCCAATTGAGGTTGAACATAGCAGAATTCATGTGACACCCAGCTTCACCACAGGTGTAGGCTGTTGCAAGCGAGCGAGCCGCACCATACGCCTCACGAGCTGTACCACTATCACCTATTGCTGGTGGAGTCTCTCCTATTGCACCGAGTCCAGGAACACCATTATACCACCATGTATTGATGGGGTCTGGGGTTCCTGCAGTAAACGAAGGTGAAGCTAGTGGCACATCAAGCATGCCTGCACGTTGAATCTTTGCAGTATCTGCAGATGTTCCAAGCTCTCTACGAATTTGCTGATCGCGTGTCTCGTTAGGATTCAGCGATCCAGAGCCAGGTAGATTGCGCGCACGCGTGTTACCTAGTAGGAACGTATTCATAACGTTAAACTGCGAACTACCTAGACCGTGAATACCCGAGTTGTGACAAAGTGCACAACCGCGACGAGGAGCTGCGTGAGGGCCACCACCGTCTGGTCCCCATTCGACAAGTAGACGAGATGATTGAGTTCCACCAGCTACGTGGCATGATTCACAACCGTCAGCACCTGCCGTGAGGAAGAATTGGTTTACCCTGTTTTGATTTTGAGTACGACCAGAGCCGTCATTTACGCGAGCACCGTCCCAAACTGCGGGAGCAGTATGCGCGCTGTGGCATGTAGCACACTTTGTGGTTGTAGTTACATAACCACCGTGAGCAGTACCCTGCAATGCAGCTGGAGCATCATTTCTCTCCATTTCGTAGCGTGCCTCATTGAAAGTTAGGAAATTGTGAAGCATTCCTAGTTCTAGCTCCGCTGTCGTACGGATTGGCGTAAAACCTCTCCATTGTGCCTGAGCGACTGTCCCAAAAGCGAAGACGAAGGCAGTCACCAAAGCGAGAATTACTATTGTTCTCTTCATGTTTAGTTCTCCTTTAGATTTACTTGCAAATATAGAATTATTTCTCTTCATACGAACACCTCCTTTCCCGAGAAGGATATTTGACTGAACACAATCTAGCCAATCAAACTATTCAAGCTCATCATTTTATGACCAGCTCAAATTTCACATAGTTACGCGTCAAAAAACGCACACTCCATAATAGCACCTAGTCAAGCTGGAGCTCAAATTGTCATATGAATCATCAACAAGTCTCCTAATAATCTCCATGAAACGTTAGAACTACCATTAATTTGAGGATGTTCTTAGCCTGCAAGCTGGCTCACGGCTTAAAGTAAGGAAACTGCCCCGCCTAAAGTAACTCAAGGCAGGGCATTCCTATCTAATATAAATGAACAATGCTTAACTCTTGCGCTTCACCACAGCTTCGCTGGCGCAGGCAAGCCTGTAGGCAACAACCATCATCAAAGCCATTGCTGCAAGCATGTGCATCAAGTGCAAGCCTGGATTTGACCAGTCGCCTGTTTTCGGTCCAGCTGGAGCAGGGTCTCTTCCTTCACCTCTTGGTGGAGTTGGAGTTGGTGGAGTTGTCTCTTCCCCATCCTCTTCTTGCGGAGCAGTTACACAGACACAAGGATCTTCTCCGCACACATCACAAGCCTCCGGTGGAGGTGGCGTACAGGTGCAGGGATAGTTTCCACATTCAGGACAAGGTGTTTCCTGACCACCTGTATCGCATACACAGGGATCTTCTCCGCACTCAGGACAAGTCGGAGGTGGGGGTTCACACTCACAACGGCAGACAAGTCTGTCACAGTCAGGGCAGATGTCACAGGGTGGAGTTTCTCCGCACTCAGGACAAGTCGGAGGTGGGTCTCCTGGAGAATAGGTCAAGACATTGGTGAAAGCAAGCCCATCAACATCGTCACCCTCAACACCATCCTCTGCCATTACAATACGCACGCTTGCTTCGAGAACGCCGTTATTGTCTACAACAGTGACAATGAGGTGATACACCTCTTGTGAGTAGGTCATCGTCTTGTATGCTGGTGGAGATGCATTAATATTTGTCGTATTTGGCACTTCGGTAACTCTGTATACAAAGGTACCCGCTGCTTCAAAAGATACACCCTCAAGCACATTAGAGATTGCATCATCCATCGCTGTTGCCGTTGCTACCTCGGACACAGTGGGCATAAAGTTAAGTGCTTGTGGTGAAAGAACGGCAGGCATATTTGCTGTCAAGGTAGCCGCATCACTAGAGCTGTTAAAGCTCACTTTTTCAAAGTTAAACTCAAAGAGAAGCGGATTAGGCACCGTGAATGTCGTATCCGTAGAAATCTCCAAATGCTTTGTAAGTGACGCCGTAGTCTCTACTGAAAGTGGAGGCTCTACAATGGGCGTGTACGTTAGAGCGTTGGTAAAGACAAGCACGCCAGGTGGCACCTCAAGCTCTGTACCCTCTTCCGGTGCACTGGAATTATACTCATCAATCTCTACAACCGTAATAGTTACACTATAAACAAAGAGCTCGTTGTTGTCGCGCTCTCTAACCTCAATTCGCAAGTCATATTCAGCAGGTGAGAATTCCACGTCCATCCTAGCTGACAGGGGTGGAGTTGCACTGGCAGTCTGAGCTTCTGAAACTCTATATACAAAAATGCCCGGTCTATCGAAAGAAACACCCGCAAGTGCGTTAGCAAGGGTTTCGCTTACCATTATTCCCGCTGATCCTGTAACCATAGCAGGAATGGTAATCTCTCGGTTAGGAATAGGAGGCATATTTGCTGTAGACGAAGTCTCGCCAGCTGCATCGGTAAAGCTTAGCCTGTCAAATTCAAAGGTAAATGTTATTGCAGGAGCTGTAGTTTCAGCAGAAATTTCCAGATGCTTTGTAATAGGTACCGTAGTCTCTGCTGAATGGAGCAGTTCACCCTCAAAAGTCCAAATGGCATCTATGCGCACAGGAGGATTATCTCGAAGGGCAGTTGGAATATGTCCAAAGGAGTGGAAAACAAAACCCTCAGCATATTCACTTGATGGTCCAAAGGCAGGGTGAAAATGCTGGGGAGCATGATTCCAAGGCGGTGAAGCAGGGTTAGACAGGCTGAAAGTATAGTCTCTGTGCGCTAAACCAAACCCATCTGGGGGTCCTGGGTTAAATCCTATACTCGGATCAAACCCTGTTGGTGCTTCCCCGTCAGTCCAAAAGTATGAAACTGCTCCAACGGTGCCAAGTCCTGCGGCAGCAGGAGGATGCCAATGAGTGCCACCGTCACCCAGTGTATGCTCCTCGATAAAGGTAGTAATGACGACCTCCTGTCCATGCTGCAAAAGAACTGTTAGATGAGCTCGAGTATTACCTCCCGGATTTCCACCAGGTGTAATCTGAATGAAGTCTCCACGATGAGACGGGGCTACAGAAACTCCACCACTTCCGTCGATAATATTCCCAAGGTGCTCTGTCGCAGTTATCACCTCACGCGTCTCCGAGTCTACGACATAGAGATTGAAACTCACTATATTCTCAGTCCCTGTCAAGACAATCCGATAAGGAAAGACCAGTGCTTCATCAGCACCTACACCCGCTACTCTGTGCGAAACGGTAGGTGCATAATCCACGGGGATAGTGCCGTTTAGTAGCACAGGAACAGCACCTATCGGAGCTGTATTGCCTGCCGAAGTGAAGTTACCTTCTGTCACAAGGTTCATTTCTAGTGCAGCGTTAGCAGTCTCCGCAAGAGGAAGAGAATCTATATCGGTTGTCGCTGCAAAAACCCCCGAAGCAAAAGTGACGCCCAGGACAATAGTCAGCGTCAGAGTCAAGGCTGTTCGAGAGAAAATCATCTGCATCAATTTCTTCATTAAAGTACTCCCCCTAAAAATCCTAGGACTTTGCTGCTCCAATTGGTTCGCTGAATCCAAGCGCTCAAAATTTTGAATGCCCCATTTGGCATAGTCTCTCCGCAATCTTTCAAGCAGCAGACAACAATCCAGCACGCCCAATCAAACATTGTTCATACAGAACAATTGCACGAGCCCACGGGGTAAACTATACCTCTGAAACGGTACCATTTCAAAAAGTGTCAGAAGTAATCTATGCAATATCAACATAATTACATTGAATTCTTACAAATAACGCACATACATATGTGCCTGGAATGCTTCGCTCAGCATCTCATCTGCTTACCCCGCTTGACCTTTTCGCCTGCGTGCCGTGTAGATAAAAGCGATTGTTATCACAATGACTGCAGCTACTATCCCAATGGCTACCCCCATTCCACCCAACAAATTACCCTCCTGGATTATCATGCCTGTTCCTATTGGTGGGCGATAAACAATTTCGCTTTGGACTAGTTGAAGCGATGAAACATTTTCGTATAGGCGCATAAATACAAGATAGCCCTCTTCGTCAGCTCCCATAAACTGAACGCTAGAATCATCCACCACACTCTCTGGAGGAAGATTTGTCATAAGCCTCAGAAGAGGAGTATCTGCAAGCGGAGTATACTTCATGGACAGACTATAAATACCCTCTGAAATACGCTTGACTGGATTGTGGATAATGTCATATTCAATTTGGACTGCAGGATAATATCTAAGAATTGCTGTGTAAATATCAAGCCCAGCCTCTGTACGAACATTAAAAGGTTCTTCAAATTCAGCGTCATCTGCGCCTGGACTTCCCAAAGGTTCACCAAACCATATAATTTCAGAACCTGCAGGAACAGCAACTTCCACCTTTGCAGGCAACCGAACTTCAGGACTCAAAAAGCCAGTTATTGCCACTGAGTAAGAAATAGGGTGGCGGGCAAGATAATAGTTGACAGCTTCAAAGGGGACTATCTCCGCAAGGTCAGCACTTTGAGGTTCGCTGGCTACAGCCAATTGAATGAAAGCTGATGTTGGAGCAGCAAATAGCACAAGCACAGTTAGTGTCACGATAATAATTTTTGAAAGTATATAGATTTTCCTGGCCACGGACATACTCCTCATAGCAATATTTTCCTGTAGGATTAAATCAATTTCACACACTCTATTTTGCCACAGCCAGCATGCAGGAGGTGTGAAAGTTGCTAGCTAGTGTGCTTGTGAGCGTGTATGATAGTAGAGTTACTGATGGCAAGAGAGAGGTACGTATACGATGACTAAAGCACAGCGCATAGCAACAAGCACATTTATCTTTTTGCTCATAGGCGCAATAACTTTGCTCATAGCTGCCAGTGCAGCAATCGCTGTCCCTGGCGCAGAAACACGTGAGGATGCCTTTGCGGAATTGGCAGAGAGACAAGCTGCTGGAGCACAGCTAAGCGAAGAGGAGCTTGAGGCTCTGGAGCTTGCGCGAGCTGCAGAAGCTGTTGCCAATGTAACAGCGGAGGGAGTTGCACCCCTTCAAGCAATGTGGGTTTACCTTTTAGAGGATGCTGGATATGATTCAGAATATCCTCGCACTACAGCTACGGTGATGGGAATCATTGACCCTTATACTCCTTTGCCCGTGAAGGTAATGTTTCACTTTGGTGATGACTATGAGTTGAGCATGCTTGAGCAACTCGATTTTGACACGGGAGAATCGCGGGGAGAATTGGAGTACGTGTCTGGTCCCAGCAACCTTGGTGACTTCGAGAATTTGACCACCTATACCTTCACCTTGACCGAAGGTCATATATTTAATGCAGGATTTGAGATTCCCCTAGCTTTGTTTGACCCCGAAATGGTCATGGGTGACTCGCCTTTAGCGAGCTTCAATTTTGTTCCACCAAATGACTTATACGGGCTGGTTGTTGGAATTGTGGCTCCCAATCCTGATTTGGTGGGTGCCGGTGGTCAAGAAACCGTACAGCTACTTGACGAAACTGACGAGGGTGAAATCTATGGAATTGTTCGCGAGGATGTCCCTGGTGGCGAATTGCAAGAATATCTGATTGCTTTCGGTTCTCGTGAGGCACGAGACGCTGCTTTAGCTGCTGCTGGTGAAGACACCGAGGAGACAACCCCTACTGCAATGGGGCGCGTAGGCGATTGGCTGCTCAGTCCAGCTGCCATGATTATTGCTGGCAGTGCTCTAGTGTTGCTGATTGCCCTTGTGTTGGCTGGAATATTGATGGCACGTCAACGCCAAAGCGGTGAATATGTCGGACTGGATGAAGGTAATGAGGGTCTGGATGCTGAACCTGATGAAGATGTCAGCGATGAGAACGAGGGTGAAGCAGGTTCAGATGGGACCACTGAAGAGCAAGACTAAATCAGGACAGAGATAGTAGTTGCGCATCCTGCGCATCATATAGAAATAAAAAGGGGCTGTATCAAAAGGTACGGCCCCTTTTTATGACAATTTTCAATTTGACTGCAAGAGCTTGCGCAGGCATAAAATCTGTAGAATCGTTGCCACCTTTCTAAGCTGCGACTGTCCTCCGTCTCAAGTGGATATAGAGTTATCCTGGGGCAATCTCAT
>Ga0131853_10015438_pt1 | contig 13961 bp, 8 predicted proteins | sample TergutLab28metaG_FD_92764 | JGI IMG/M metagenome (GOLD analysis project Ga0131853, IMG submission 92764) | Labiotermes labralis P1 segment gut microbial communities from Petit-Saut dam, French Guiana - Lab288 P1 (version 2) (version 2) | ecosystem: Host-associated > Arthropoda: Insects >... | reverse complement strand
AGTTTTATTTCATGCCTCTACATGTTTCAAGCACATGTGCTCGAAACATGTAGAGGCATGAAATAAAACTTATTGTGAAACAAATTTTGTGCATCAAGTTGGTTAAATACTGAGATAAATATAATGAGATGCACGGTCAGCAAAACATCAAAATCTGAATAATTATGTTATTATACCAGAGAAGGAATAATAAAATGCAAATCACATAAAATATTAAAAGATGTTGCATTGTATCAGTATGATATAGTGTGAACAGTGGACAAATCGTGTGTAACTGTCTATCAAGCCTTGGGCATGCACGTGTAGTAGATTATTGAATAAAATTCAAACGTTCCTTCATACAGTATGATCTGTTTTATTGCCTTTTAACCACCCTGTGCCATAACAGGGAAAGTGGTAATAACTTCCTACTTTCTGTCGTGTATATATTTATGCAGCGCTTTCTTGTAAATGGGTTAATTTTTTTATGTGTAGAACATAGAGGATGACGTATATGGTAGACTGGTCTTATATCTTTATTGTTGTACCGTGCAATTCGTAGAGCCATTTAATTAGCACATCAACTAATGCACATACATAAAATTTTTTACATTAGAACGCTTAAAATTGCTCCAACTATATTATTTTGACAAACTATTCTTACCATATTGTTTTGACAATCTACTTAATAAATATATTTTATATCACAGACATGCTGCCACGGCACAAAGTTAATACAAATAAATTAATCAGCAAGTGTTTTTAAAAATGTGACTTTAGCAAGGAACAGTGTAGCTCTCTGAAGATGATCTTAGGATCGAAACATTTTGGAGTGATTTTAAATGTTTTAATGTAAAAAACTTTATGTGTGTGCATTAGTTGGTGTGCTAATTAAATGGTCATATATCATTACATGGTAACTGACTTTGAATTTTCATATAAATGCAATTCTTGCTGAATATGGCATGGCAGCATGGTATGGATATTTGTGCCTGTGGACTCCACTGCACTATTCCTTGATGCCATTGAGATGAAAATGTACCTTCCTAAATTTTGATTGGTACATTATGTTTCCACAAAACACACAGTTGAATGTAAGGTGGCAACACCGTACGTCAACATAATCATTATCTTTTAGTCATTTTCTACAGTGTAAGGCACCAGTCATGTAAACTATTAAAATTCCAAGATCTGGTTATCCTCCTTTCCTCTGACACCTCATCTTTCTCATTTCTGAGATCTGTCCCATTATAATAAATACTTTGTTATAAGTCTTTATGTTTTATTTTTTTTATGCCAAAGGTGGTTTACTGTTACTGTTACGGTTCTACCGTTTGTGATGGTGAGAAAAATCGGTCATTCCGCTGTGTATTTTGCAATGTTCATGAGTTTTTCGGAATATGAACATAAAGGCAATTTTTAATCCACACACACATTTGAATATTCTTTTTCTTTACCATGGATGCTTAATTTATGTCCGTATTTGTATTTTTGCTATGAAATTCCAGGAATTAAAAATTTGGTCCATAATGGACAGCAAACTTATGCATGTCAAAAGTGTTCTCTCTCTAACAGTGAAAGGGTTAAAAGGAGGGACATTAAAAGGGGATTCCACTGTATTCATACATTAAGTAGCAGGTACCAAATGTAAATCATATGACAGATTCTCAAACTTTCTGTTTTGGTTCTGTGTGTTGGGCTGTACGATGTAGTAAATTTCTCTGCATAAACTGTGTTTTGCTAAGTTTCTTTCATGTGTTTGTCCTCTTTTGGGCAAAGTGTATGAATGGTTTGTATCTCTTGTCTAGTACTTAATGCTGTTTTCCATGATGTGGCTTTAATGGCATACTGATTGCATACTCTCTTTTGATGTAGGATGTAACTGTATATTAATGTGTTGCTAAAATGTATCAAAATATGGGATTTCAACTGAAGAGAGGATGGCAGGTGATAAGCAATCAGTATTGTGACTGATGTACTGACAAGGAGAAAGTTTGATTGATTGTTGCATGAGTTGCCTAACCATTCAGCCAGTTATTGTCTGCAATAATTTGCTTGCATCATTCTGTACCCTCCACACATTAAATGTAATGTCCTAATTCTGTGGAGTTATTTTTTTACTTTTTAAATTATTTTGCTATTTCGTGTCTGCGAGTTACCATTTAGTGCAAGTTTCTGTGTCTCCATTATCTTCATTACTGGTTTGTTTTGCTGTATATATATGCCACTTGTCACCAGCATGTTCCAGTTATATTAATGAAAATGTATTGAGAGTAGTATGTTCTGGTTGTGTGGCACATAGATGCAGTTCTGTCTCTTCCTACCATTTTTTTTGCGAATGTCATCAGTTGCCATTCTTTCTCCTAGTGTGTGTTTCATCACCCTTAGAAAGTTTTATGCTTGTAGCTTGCAAGGAGCTCTTGTTTTTTGTGCCAACTCTTTTTGCCTTGGTAAGGGATAGTCTGATTACATGGGTTATGGTTGTGTGGTTAAAATGTAATGGTCTGCTGGTTGCTGTATATAGCCTGGTGTGCTGTTCATGTGGGCCTTCAGAACTCTAACTGGTTACTGCTGCAGTTTTATGAAGCATGTAGTTGTCATTTGATGTAATGTAAGTTGCAATGTGTGTGTGTGTGTGGGGGGGGGGGGGGGTGGGGGGGGGGGGGGTGGTGGTGGGGGGGGGGGGTACATATATGCATAGTTGTTATCTGTGGTTACTCCTCCTCCTGATTAATTAAACCTTCATGTTAACATGTGGGCCAGGCCTCTCTAATTTGCAAGGCCTGGTGTGGAAGTAGTAGTCTGTGCCTTTCTGTCTGTGTGTCTGTCTGACCACAGGTATTTTGAACAAGTCATGCTCTTTCAAGGGTTTGATTTATGCATACTGAGCAGCAGTAAGTCAAGCTTGATGTTGTGTTGGATCAGGATTGAAGTGTGAGATTCAGTAGGTTGCTTGGCATATTATTTTACTATCTGTATAAACTGTGGAAGTTATGTAATATTGAACTTGATGTCAGGAACTGTCTCCTCTGTCTATCTGAAGATGGAGACAGTTCCAGACCCTGAAACATCGTAGATACTTTATCTGAGACAATGAACACTGTCCGAAATTTTGTCACAGCTGTGATTAATTAGCATTTTCAGAACCCTTTATAGTTGAATGAATGTGTAAGGTTAAGTAGTCAGACTTACAGAATGTGATAAGAAAAATTACTATTGAAATAAATGGAGGCTTTGTGTAATTGAGCGTAGAAAAGGTAGTGGCTTTTCTTCAACAGGGTGGATATATTTTGCTTTAAGTATTAACAGCATTGTAATGTATTGCGCATGTAGCAGAATAACATTCAGTGCATAAGTAAATGTTTGTTGTTATTTGTACAAAAACTCAGAGCAGTTTTGTTTTGTTTTGAAATCTTGAATTTTGCGTCCATGTAAAATATTTGCATGTGATTTAAGGAATGGTATGTTTCGTACTGAGCAGTTAATGTGGTGATAATCATTTGTCATCATTGTCAGCAGGATGTGATGGTGCATGAAAATGTGTGGGGAACATAACACATTAATTCAAATACGTAAAGACAAGAAAATGCATTTTTTACATTGTGGGATGTTAAAGATTATGTTTTGTGGACAGGTTAGGCTGCGGAAATTTTCCATTGCATGAAAAGTTAGCACTGGATGGGAAGAACTGTAAGTCTCATTAATGTAATTTTGGCATTGGAGTGGTTATTATTTTGGTGTTAATGGGACGTATATGTACAAATTGTTGAGAAGTATATTCGGAATTCTATCATGAAGCTCATAAATTTTGGTTTCTATTTTAGTTCTGAAGTTCTCCAGACCATGCGATGATACGGTTTTCTCCAGTATAAAGAAGTATGCATTTTAGAACAAGCTGTTATTTGCTAAATAAGAAGAACTTGACAGCAGTATTTGTGAAGCATTGCTTTGCCACACTTAGTAACTTTGGGCTAATCTCATGAGTAATATTTCTGGTAGTGTAGTCGTTCACAAATATTTGGCAGGTGTAGGGCAAGTCCTGCCATTTTGATTTTGTGTTCCTCGTCATTTACATGCAAACTTAATTTTTTTCAAATGTACTGTTAATTTGTATATACATATTTACTTTTGAAGAGTGTGACGTATAACAACAACATGAACTGTACAGCCACATTAAAAAATAAGGCTTGAACTTAGTGTTGAATAATCAAGTGTTTGCTGTATATATATGCTTTGTGTATGTGAGTGTGTGTGTGTGTATACATATGTCTGTGACGTCTTGGTGTAGGAGGTTTGGTTGCACCTTGTCCGGCATCTGACTTTACTTGTCTGGATGGTTCGTGTGTGCCTTTGGCACGTCGGTGTGACGGTAAAAATGACTGTCCCAATGGCGCCGATGAGCGAAACTGTGGTACGTTTCCTGCAAACTGTACATGCAATTTGTCATCACTTAGTGTTGTACTGAAGTTAGTGATATCTTCCGACTGGCTACTTTGAGTGTCGTTTGCTTTTTATGTAACTATCACTTTATGATAGTCATGTCACTTCCGTCTCATAATGTCCGTTTTAACTCATTACTAACACAAAAGGAGATATAAATAGAAGGTAACGTTGTTGTAAAAGATGGGAAAAAGAACCTGAAAGGTGGAGGAAGTATATTTGTCTGTTTGAAATGTTGTGAACCGTCAGGACCAAACATGGTCGTAACCCAGGTGACCATTATGTAAATATAAATACATTGAACATCTCAGTATTTTATCATGAACTGCATAAATAAGACAGTCACATTAAATGTAAACATTTTATTTATGCGTACATTTTCTTTCTTAATATATTACTGTATTTTAAGAGTTGTGGTGCTGTCTGCACTCCATTCTTTTTTTTTTTTTTAAATCAGTATTATAAATTACATTTTACAGCTTCTGTAAATTTGCCAGTCATAAATGTGACAGTTGTTTTCTCTGTTCTGTCATGAAGGTGATGGCCAAGTCCTCCATCTTAAAACACCTAATGTCTGATTAGGTTTTAGAAAATTGTGGTGTTTACAGGTGGTCAGAACTTGAATTGGGCCATGGTCTTGATGAAGAAGAGTGTCTCTAAAGTTTTGATGCAGCTAAGAAAAAGCGTTGTAATCATGACCTGTTCTGGGTACCTGTCAAATTCAAAATATGACGTGTAACAGTGATGAGCACCCATTCTGTGTGAGGGCTGATTTAAGACCCTAATAGCCACTGGTTGTATGATAACCATGAAAGTAATAATTTTTCAAGAACATTTTTAAGTAAGAGCATGTAGGCAGATTTACAATCTGTCGTCATTGCATCAGTTTCTAGATACACTGTTATATGTGCTTCTGAGAATGCTTGTCATTTGCCATATATGATTGCTAAGCACCCACACTTTGTTGTAACTTAAATTTATAAGGGCAAAGGGCCAGGTGTGTCGCAGTGCATTTTCAGGTCTGTATAATACTGCATGTCTGACATCTTGATTTGAAAGTTTGCTGAAATGCTTTCATCGTTCACATCAAATGGTATTGAAAATAAGTTGGGTGTGACCCACTTGTACATAGCTTGCAAATGGGAGTTGATTTCCTATTTGTGAAGCTACATTTCTTCCATGTGTTTTGTAGCATCATTTAGTAGGTGATGGTGGACAGGTATTCTCATTTGCCAAAGCAGAAATTCTACTAATACTGTGTTTGCATTTATAAATGTCGTTCTGCAGTCACCATATTTGAATGTCCAAACACTAATATGAAATGTAAAGCCTACTTTAGATCAAATCACAATCAGTGTTAAAGGAAACATTGTGGTTCTCACAATAATGTTACCTTACTTGAAGGCAGTGAAAGAAAAATAAATTGTGTAGCTGAAAGGGATCAAGTTCACACATATCAAGTCATGAAGAATTGTTGACACTGGTGTTAAAGTAAGTAATAATAGATGTCTTGTTCCTATCACACTAGTGGAATATATAAGTGTAGCGAACACATCCCAACGAAATGTCTACAGTAGTATTTATATCAGTAATTGTGTTTTTTAAATATAAATTTTTAAAATTTGAATAGATCTTCATAGTGACCTAAAATATATTGGGAATATTATTTGGAAATCATTGTTTGTAGATTATTGTTGTAAGAATTAACTTGTGGGGCCCACAGGGTGCAGGTTGCACATCACTATTGCATGATAAAAGTGTAGTAAGATGTGATGTTATTGAAATGTTGAAAATTATAATAGAGTTTTGGTCTTTTATGTTCTGATGTCTTGTAGATGGTTACAGTCCATGTGATTATACAGTGTCATTACCCTCCAGACCATAATACTGTAGTAAAGTCACTTCATATTACTAATAATGGGACTGAATTTTAAGGTGTTTTAATTATTTATATGATGGTTCGTTTACCAGGCCCTGAACCTGGACCTACCTGTGCACCTGGGAAATTCAGATGTAATGATGGTACCTGTATCGAGGAGAGTTACCATTGTGATGATGTTACAGACTGCCGAGATGGTAGTGATGAACGAAACTGTGATATCCGACCTGATGTCAATGGTATGTACAAGGCCGTCTTATTACGGACAGGGAAGTGTTTGGCAAGGTGCTGTATTTTGGATCTGCCTACAAGAGCTTTCTGATTTAAATTCACTGTGGGGAATGGATGGATTCACTTTTCAGGAATGTGCCTGTTTGCCGAATGTGATCCTGAGCCAATCAGCATCATTTAATTTCATTTTCGTTTTCAGTTTCATTTTAAATTTCATTTTCAGTTTTTGTTTCATTTTTATTTTGTTTGATTTTCATTTCATTTGCACTTCATATCATTTAATTTCTTGTCACTGCATTTCATTTCACTTCATTTCACATAATTTCATTTCATTTTAATATCACTTTCATATCACTTTTATTTCACTTCCATTTCAGATTAAGTTTCATTTCCGTTTCATTTCATTTTCATTTCACTTTATTCCATTTTGTTCCATTTCATTCTGTTTCAGTCCCTTTCATGCCATTTTGTTCTATTCTGTTTAAGTTTTTTTTTTAGTTCAGGTTTGTTCAGTGCCCATTACCAAAACTTCTTTTCTAAATGTCAATTTTAAACCCATTTAGATCCCACGTATATTGCGGTTTGTTGAGTGGCCGCTTTCCAGGACATTTTCACACCAACATTTATGATGGACTTAGTGTGGCCCGCGTCCTGAGTGTGGGCCCCCAAGCTCATTGAAACATCCTTAATTTACCTGACGTATGTCAGATTTCCTTTGCCTTTAATGCTTTCCGTTTTTCTGCTTATATCTTCGCATCCTTAAACTGCGTCAGTCCAAACTGTCCTGCATGTTCCATGCACTTTCTTGCACCACTACTCCCATTGTCTTGCTACTTCATATACTTACCTTCTTGTTACCATATTTTATGTACTGCCTGGAAGACAGAAGTAGCAAGCTCCCCAGAAACATTGGGAACTGTATGGTGTCATAACCCAGAAGACCATAATGTTTGTTTAACTCAACTATGTTGTCACACCTTGTGTTGGATGATGTGACATTTATTTTATGGACACTTTTTAAGAGGTATTGAAAACAATAAGGAAAATGACTATTAGTGTTACTGAATAGTTTTGTAGTAGTACAGTGCAGATATACATAACTTTAACAAGAACAGAAATGAAGAGCTCTTGTAATCAGAGACATTTGCTGCTATCTGCTGGTCATATTCTTGATCATGTGGTAGCTCACTAAGTTTGTCACTTAGATGAATTACATGAAGTGCAGAAAAACATACCAGCCAGTTTCACATGTTCACTGTCATGAATGAAATTATTTTGGTTGAAGGCCAAGTGTTAACATATAGAAAATTTTCGTATGTGGGTGTATACTTTTATTTTCGTGGTTACTGTGGAGGCATGTATTGTGGATTTGAATCTGTCAGTGGAAGAGAATGGACAGAAGTAACCATATGGTTCAGATTGGCAGTTTATTTTGAACTGTGGAATTGCTGCACAGTTTTACTCTGCTTCTTGAATTTTTTTAAATCAGCTTGATGTTCTAGCAGGGTGAGGTATTCTTCTTGTCTGCTTTCTTTCTTTTTAGAGGCAGATTATTTACTTTTGATCGTTATTGTTATAGAATTGATTTAAGTGAGCCCTCAAGCAAAATGGAACTTCTTTTTGCGAACAGTGTGTGGATGAAGGTTTTAAAGTTGGTTTCTCACTGCAGACTTGTGACATGTTTTGCTTCTGTATACTGCTTTGTAGAGGCTGTATGAATGTGGAAAGACAGATATATTTGTCTTCATTAGATGCTGTTTCTATTTTGTTGGTTATTTTTCACTTATTGCTTTATGTTCTGTTTGTCTTTGCATTAAATTTGCTTCCATTAGTTACTTGTGCCCCTGGTGATATTGTATGCGGAGATGGATCTTGTGTTGACATTAGACAACGATGTGACGGAATTTTCGACTGCATAGATGGAACCGATGAGAGGGACTGTGGTAAGTCTGGAGATACAGGAAACTTATGACACTAAAAAAGGGGAGAGAATTTGTTACATATGTTTGTATGTAGTAGAGAGACATGAAGATTTTTGTCTTCCAGGATGTTAATGTTGTGTTTTTGGGTAAGTTGTTCCCATTGTTTTGAAGGATTGTACTGCCTTTGTCATCAGGATAAACAGTTCAAGAAGGTTTGGACTGTTTCATCCTGATGATGAAAGCACTACAGTTTTTTGAAACATTGGAAACTACTCGCCTATTGAAACGGCGTCACATCGCAGAAGACTTGAAGCTTTGGCAACACTTCTGTGAAACTGTCAGATCTCACATAGAGACATGATGAAATAGTTCATTATTGGTGTTAGTGTTTTGGTACATTAAGAGCTACCTGGCATGCCCATGCAAATTCTCCCTTTGTGTTCATTTACATGCACACTGACTTATCAGTGACAGACAGTTGAGGACTGTCGTGGTAATTCTTGTGGTGTACTGGCGAGGTATAGCTGTCAGACCTGAGGAATCAAGGTCTGTCTGGAGTCGGTACAGATGTTCAGACATAGACACTGCCAGCAGTGTGAGCTTATGTTCAGTTTAGTAGCAGAAGGTTCAAGTCTTTTGGGATGCTATGCTGTGTCATTGAGCAAGTAATTCCTACCATATTGAAGGTTTTCATGCCTTTATCTTTGGGGTTAAGGAGTAAAAAAGCACCTTGTTTCTTGGATTACTTAACCCTGATGATGTAGGCGCTACAGTCCTTTGAAGCATCAGGAAATATTTACACAGTGCCACACTCCAGAAGACTTGAATATTCAGTTACACTGCTGTGAGAATTTCAGATCTCGAAGTCCTCAAGCAGTTTCCGTTGCTTACTCTGTACTTGTGTTCAGAAGCTTTTGTGTGTGAAATGCCATTTATGTTGGGGAATCAGGGAAACCACTTTGTATGGATATACTTGTAAATTTTCTCTCAGCCTAGATTAGAACCTTTGTGTGCTACTGTGTGTAGAACACAACCATCAATTTCATATAATTTCAGTTGTCTTAACTTTCAGCTGTTATTTTCTTATTCCAGCTGATTTTTGTTTCATTTAATTGATTTAATTAGTGATTGTTGTCAGTATGTGAGGTAGCAAAATGAAATATTCATTAATGCTGACCTCTGCTGTTAAGTTGTGCATTGATTATAAGCTAGATTATGTGAGCATAGTTGAATGAATCCTGCGCACATGCTATGTTACTGGAGTTGCATGCAGGGTGCAAGCTTGAAATAATATAATGTCATCTTACTATGTTCCATTTTCTGTATGTTACACATTCATATATACTGGTCCAATAAATGGCACTTGAAGTTAATTTGTACATTTTATACAGTGTATTATTTTCTCCTACATGTTTTGGCCCATTAGAGCCACCATCAGGGTGAACCAAATACGAGAGAAAACATCTACAGAACACATGTTAGTTTACACACAGTAGTGAGGTTATACACTTGTGGTCTATGCATGTTTTCTCTTGTAGAACATGATTCAAAAAGAGGGACTCAATTTCGTACATCTATATTTCCTGAACTATACATGGTATGTGAATGATCTACATAACATTTGAAAGAGGATGTCATAAGTTTTCAAATATCACCGCTAGAGCGCTCGCCTAGTGTACGGTGGTGCAGCAGCGTCAGTTGAGAGCAAAATGGCTATTATGCAACACAAGATTTGTTGTGTTCGTGATTTTATTAAAAGTGAGTCGGCAACTGCTGTGCAGCATGCGTTTCATCTTCGTTTCAACATTCAACCTCCAACGAGGAAGAGCATTTGTCATTGGAATTGCCAGTTTGAGCAAATAGGCTGTCTGTGTAAAGTGTGAGTCCATCTTTTTGAATCACCCTGTATATTGTTCTCCTTGATGATGGCTAAGATAAGCTAAAAGATGTAGGAGTAAACATTTTGTAATATAAACTGTGCAAAGTGACCCCAAGTGCATTTCATTGGATTTATATAAATAATATAATCTTGGCTGGAGGGGGTACAGGAATGATGCCTGCATTATAGGCTACATGCAGTGTTGTCCCTGCACAATGTAACTTTCTTGTTAGGTGCATTGTGTTGATGTGAGGGACCAGTTGTATAGTTGCTGGTTGATTTTGTTAAAATTTGGGGCAGGAAATAAGCATAAAGCTCGGTAATTCAATGTAGTTATAATTTGTATCAGTTTGTTAGCAATGTCGAGGAGAAGAACCCAGAATGTTTCTTTTTCATCTTCAAAAAGCACTTAAAACCTTTTGGTTCTGTTTTATATTATTAATTCACACAGACAACAACACTGATTTCTGTCCAGCAGGTCTTGTCAGTGATTGCATTGGCTGAATATGTACATTTTTAAGTTATGTTTGTTAGTCTATAAATGTCTTGTCTGAGTCTCTTGGAATTTGGCACAGCTAATGTACACCAGATGTTATAAGGGTAGTAACCTCTTTACACATATCTGTCTTTCATCAACACGTTGCTATGTGGTCAGACAAAGTTCGTGAACTCATAGTGGTAAAAGTGCTACATACCTCTGAATACTACCATGGTTGCCTTCAAAGTACTCCCCTTGGGAAGCTATGCACCTATGCCAGCACCTAGTCCACCCTTCAAAACAATTTTGGAACTGATTTTGTGGAATGGCCTTCAGAGCTGCCATTGTATTACTCCTGATGTCATCAGTGTCATCAAAATGCCTTCCTTTCAATATTTCCTTTATCTTCGGGAACAGAAAAAAAAAGGTCATTGGGGACTAGATCCGGCGAATAGGCAGGGTGTTCCAACACAGTTATTTGTTTAGTAGCAAAAACTCCCTCACAGACAGTGCCGTGTGAGCAGGTGCATTGTCATGATGCAAGATCCATGAGTTGTTGGCAAAATTTCTAGTCGTTTCCATCTAACTTTTTTCACGCAACCTTTCCAATACTTTCAAATAGTAAACTTGGTTGACTGTTTGTCCAGTTGGTACAAATTCATAATGAGCAATCCCTCTAATATCAAAAAAAGTCAGCAACATTGTTTTGACTCTTGATTTGGATGGACAGAATTTTTTTGGTCTTCTGTTATGTACTTTGCCGCTTCGTTTCGGGGTCGTATTGGTAGATCCATGTTTCATCACCTTTGATGACGTGGTCCAAAATGTCATCTTGCCTCTCCAAAAGGTCTTGGCAAATTGTGACTCTTCTTCACTTTTGTTCTTCAGTGAGCTCCTTTGGGACCATTTTTGCACACACCTTCCTCATGTCACGATCTTCAGTTAAGATTTTCCTAACTGTTTCTCTGTTGATGTTCACATGCTCTGCTGTGCTCCTGACAGTCAGCCGACGATTTTCACACATGATTTGATGAATGTTTGCAATGTTTTCTTCAGTTCTGCTTGTTGCTGGCCGTCCTGATCTCTCTTCGTCAGTGACACTTTCTCTTCCCTCAGACAAACGTTTAACCCACTTGTAAACTGCTGTTTTCTTCATAGCATTATCCCCATAAACTTGCACTAACATCTCTCTGATTTCATTTCCACTCTTTCCAAGTTTAACAAGAAATTTAATGTTCGTTCGCTGCTCTAATTCAAGCTCTGACATTCTTGCGGCAGCACACCAAAACACACGCAGACAATAATAGATGCCACTTAGAAAGAGACTGCCGTAGATCAACAACAACACAGCTGTGAGACACTGATATGTCAACGTCATCAACCATACTAAGGTTTTTGTCCAGTGCTGCCATGGCAAGTACATGGTGGCGAGTTCACGAACTTAATTGTCCAACCACGTATGTGCGCTGTTGTTTCAAACGTTTCGCCTGACGGTACACACGTACTTCTGCAACTCTTCTCTCTCCACATGCATACACTGTTAGTAACTGACAATTTTAAGGACCATATATAATGTGGTATGTATAAAAGACTTTTATAGTGCTTATTCCTAACTAAATATAGTTTCATTTTATTATATTGTGTGTAGTCATTTTGACAGTGCGGCAGTTTTCTCTCCTGTATCATTTCCCTGCCTTCAGGCAATCACTTTTTTTTTGGTAGATGTAACATTGAGATAAATAGTGATTTGTGCAATGCCCTTCTTTAGTGATTTATGTTTTGTCTTGTGTCTGTTTCGTTATGTCTGCTTGTCGCTTGTTTTCACCTGAAATTGTAACAGGCTTGTGTTCCCGTGCTGAGTTCCGCTGCGAAGATGGACAATGCATCCCGGAGGAAAAGCGCTGTGATTCCAGAACTGACTGTAGGGATGGCTCAGATGAACTAGATTGCAGTATGTCTTACTTGTGTATCTGTCATGTAATCCATGCTACATGTGCATTTAATTGAGTGAGAGAGGAAATGCTACTTACAGGGCAGCAGGTCATGGTCTGATGGTTGGGACTCATGCTTTTTGGCTCAGAGGTCTTGGGATCTGGACTGCAGCTTGAAAACTAACCATCCTGACTGGGGGTTTTGCCGTTTTCCTCGGTTTTTCCTTTGAACAAGCCATGACCACTTTTTCCACCATTCTTCCCAATTCACAATTATTTTACCACTTGGTGCCGTATAGTGTTACCACAGCAACTGAAAGTCTTATGAAGTGACTCAGGAATGTGAATATGGTAAAAAAAGGTATTGGGCCATTAAGAGCATATTGGCGGAGTAGAAGTATAGCTCCACTTATTCTCAACATTGACACTAGATGGATGTGGGTGGTCAACTTCACTCCTGGGCCACTGTAGCCCCAGGAAGGAGCCCCAGTGCCCATTGGATATGAGGCCAGGTGAGCCTCAGAGCTGGTCAGGACGTTTAGGAGAGAAGAATAATCTCTAGGCCTTGTGGGATTTAAACTCCAGAATTGTTCAGCCCATAACCTACAGTAGTCACTATGCTGACTGAGCTATCCTGACTGTTGGTAATAAGATAGCATGTAGTAGTGAATGCATGCCTTGCATATTAAGAGCACTACATGTTGTGGTAAGATAGTTGTAGCTCCTACCTTAATGTGCATGAGATCCTGGCTTCAAATCTCTCTTCATCCACTGTATGTAAGTGGATGATCAGTGGAAGTACAAAATAGGACTGGCAAAAAACGATAGTCATGAAAACAGTTCTCTTGAGAGATTACAACAATAGTTTTGTTGCTTTATTTATTGTGGCTTTCACTATTGTATTATTATTAATAATAATATATTTTCACCCCTCTCCACTTCTCATTTGAGCAGTCGAGCCGTGTACTGTGCTGTAAGTGTGCAATGTCTGGCTTAATGCTTGCAACCTGGAACACATTCTAGGATGCATAATCTTACCATTCCTACAGCTTTAAGGTTATCATCTTCACACTAGTGTCCTTTTGAGTGACTGGAGGTGCTGTCTGTGGAAACCATAACTAGAGGTGGGTTTTATCAGGGGGGGGGGGGGGGGCGCAAAACATTCTTTTTTTTTTTTTATATATTTTTAAAAAAAAAATTTTTTAATAATATATTGTTTTTT
>Ga0131853_10015436_pt1 | contig 13961 bp, 13 predicted proteins | sample TergutLab28metaG_FD_92764 | JGI IMG/M metagenome (GOLD analysis project Ga0131853, IMG submission 92764) | Labiotermes labralis P1 segment gut microbial communities from Petit-Saut dam, French Guiana - Lab288 P1 (version 2) (version 2) | ecosystem: Host-associated > Arthropoda: Insects >... | reverse complement strand
AAAGGCGCAGTAAAGCGCGGAATCTAAAGGAAGTCGGCAGAGTCCGTGTAGACTTTGTCGGCTTCCACCCTTTCCTCCAGGGCCAAATGCTTGCGCCTGGAAATAACGAGTCTTTGAAGCTCCTTCAGCATTTCCTTGTCCACGACTTCGGCGATGGGAAAGACATAGCGCTCGGTCTCGTCGCAGTAGCGTCGGATAAAGGCCCTGTTCGAGACGAAGCCCAGGGACACCATGTTCGAGATGCGGTCGGCCACCTTCAAAACCTTGGCGTTCCATGAGCCATGCTGGAAAACTCGGATAAGGAATTCGTGCTTCTCTTCCGTTGAAGTCCTAGTAACCTCGCGCACAAGCTCGTAGACGGCGTGGCTTTCAAAATCGAGGGAAAGAAGCGCGTTGTGATTGAAATCCAGCACGTCCTCCAGCACGTCGTGAACCACCGAAGCCTTTATAAGAACCGAATCCACGTAGCCGTAATCGATCAGCGTGGCCATCGTGTCCAATTGGTGGCGAAACATGTTCCCCCCGCCATGCCGGGTTTTGCATATCAAGACCGTGGCGATCTGCATGTAGGGCGCAAGGTGCATTTTTTTGAGCACGAGCATTTTCTCGTCGGTCATTGGATTTTCGCGCATTACAGACCTCGCAAATATGTTTCCAGCTTTTCGACGCGCGCCAGCGCGTCCTTAAGCTTGGCCCTTTCGCCGGCGACAAGCTCCGCCGGCGCGTTTCCTACAAATTGCGCATTTTCCAGCTTTGATTCAAGGCCCCGCGCGAAGCCTTTATCCCTCGCAAGCTCCTTGGCGAACTTTTCCTTGAGCGCGCCGGTATCCACGGCCTGCGCGACGAAGACGAAGATCCCAAAGCCGGATCCGGCAAGCCCTATCGCGCCTTCCGGCCGCGCCGTCGCGCCGCCTTCCTCCTCGACCGCTATTTCCAGCTCCCCAAGCCCTGCCATCATTTTTACAAGCTCCTCGCCCTGCCGCAAAAAAGGCTCCGCGTCGGCGCTAACCCGGGCCTGCGCGCGCAGCTTGGCTCCCGGCGGAATCGCGCACTCGCCGCGCAGGGCGCGAATCGCCCGCACGAATTCCTGCAAAAAGGAAAAGCGCGCCTCGTCCTGCGGGCTGTCAAGCTCGGCGCTGCGTTCGGGGTAGGGCGCGCTGATTAAAAGGCCGCGATTTTCGGCGCCGGGCAGCTTTGAATAAATCTCCTCGGTAACAAAGGGCAAAAAGGGATGCAGAAGGCGCAGCGAAAGCGAAAGCGCGTCCAAAAGCACGGTCGCGGCGCGGTCTTTCTCGCGCGCGCCGGCCGCATCGTCGGCGGCCTTCATCGAAAGCTTCGTCGCCTCGACGTACCAGTCGCAAAAATCGTTCCAGAAAAATTCGTAGGCGCTTTGCGCCGCGTCATTAAAGCGATACGAAAGCAGCGCTTCCGTTACGGCGCCGGCCGCGCCCGAAAGCCGCGAGTAGATCCAGCGGTCCACCGGAAGCAGCTCCGGCTTTTCGACGATGGCGCGGCCTTCAAGGTTCATCAATATATAGCGGCTGGCGTTCCAAACCTTGTTCGCGAACTTGGATCCCATTTTAAAGGATTCCTTGTCGACAAGAAGGTCCTGGCCCTGCGCGCAGACGAAGGCAAGCGTGAACTTAAGCGCGTCGGCGCCGAACTCATCGATAAGCTCAAGGGGATCAAGGCCGTTGCCCAGGCTTTTGCTCATCTTTCGCCCCTGCTTGTCGCGCAAAAGGCCGTGAAGGTAGACGTCGCGGAAGGGAGCGCGGCCGGTGAACTCAATGCCGGCCATGATCATGCGCGCCACCCAGAAAAACAAAATGTCGTAGCCGGTTATGACGGCGCTGGTGGGGTAAAAGGCGCGGAAGTCCGCCGTCGTCTGCGCGGGTGATTCCCAGCCCAGAACGCTGAAGGGCCAAAGCCAGCTTGAAAACCAAGTATCCAGAACGTCCTCGTCCTGCGTTATTTCGGCGGAGCCGCAGTGGGCGCAGGCCGCCGGATCCTTGCGCGCGACGGTGGTTTTTCCGCAGGCGCGGCAGAGCCAGGCCGGAATGCGATGCCCCCACCAAAGCTGGCGGCTTATGCACCAGTCGCGGATGTTTTCCAGCCAATGGCGGTAAGTGTTTTCCCATTTTTTGGGATAAAAGACTACTTCGCCCTTTTGCCAGGCGGCCAGCGCCTTTTCGGCAAGCGGCTTCATTCTGACGAACCATTGCTCGGACAAAAAGGGCTCGATTACCGTCGAGCAGCGATAGCAATGCCCGACCGAATGCGCTATGCCTTCCTCGCCGGAAAGCCAGCCGCCGGCTTCTAGGTCCTCGACGATGGCGGCGCGCGCCTGCGCGACCTTCATGCCACGGTATTTTTTCGGCGCCTCGTCGTTCATGGCGCCGGCTGCGTCAAGAACGCTTATCGCCTCAAGGCCGTGGCGCCGGCCGGCTTCCCAGTCGTTGGGATCGTGCGCCGGGGTAATCTTGACCGCGCCGGTTCCAAATTCCTTGTCGACGAAGGAGTCGGCGATCACCGGAATCTCGCGGCCCGTGATCGGCAGCCGGAGTTTTTTCCCGACAAGCGCCGCGTAGCGCGGATCCTCGGGATGAACGGCGACGGCGGTGTCGCCCAAAAGCGTTTCCGGCCGGGTCGTGGCGATTTCGAGGAAGGCGCTTGGGTCGTCGGCAAAAAAATAGCGCAGGCGGTACATTTTGCCCTGCGCTTCCTCATGCTCCACTTCGTCGTCCGCGATCGCCGTGCCGCAGGAGGGGCACCAGTTCACCAGATATTTTCCCTTATATAAAAGCCCGCGCTCGTGAAGGCTGACGAAAACTTCCCGCACGGCGCGCGCGAGGCCGTCGTCCAGGGTAAAGCGTTCCCTGTCCCAGTCGACGCTGGAGCCCATGCGCGCGAACTGCTCGGAAATGATCGCGTGATGCTCGGCCTTGGCCTTCCAGGTTTCCTCGACGAATTTTTCGCGGCCCAAGGCCGCGCGGCTTTGCCCCCGCGCCTCGAGCTTTTTCTCGACGACGTGCTGGGTGGCGATGCCGGCGTGGTCGGAGCCGGGGATCCAAAGCGTGGGCTCGCCGCGCATTCGATGGAAGCGCGCGATCACGTCCTGAAGGGTCGCGTTAAGCGCGTGCCCCATGTGCAGCATCCCGGTAACGTTGGGCGGCGGGATCGCCATGGTGAAAGGGTCGGCGCCCTTTGCGCTTCCTGCGGCTTCCGGCTTGAAGGAGCCGCCATCTTTCCAGAGCGCGTAAATCCTGCTCTCGAATGTCTTGGGGTTGTAGGCTTTTTCCAGTTCAACGGCCTTCATTTGCACGGAGCGTCTCCTTGCGCGCCAAAAAACGTCCAGCGCGCAAAATAAAAGCTACCGGAACATCCGATCTTATGCAACACACCCTTCGCGCGGCCTTTTGATTGATGGCCCCTCCGCACAGTGGTTTTAGGTTGTGGGGCCTGGATCGGTGAGCCGCGCGTCCGCTAGCTGAATGTTATTGCCCGCTGCGCATCATCGCTTCGCGCAGGGCTTTGTTGATGCGGGTTTGATAGCCCTTTCCTTCGGCCTTGAACCATGCCAGTACGTCCGCGTCGATTTTGATGGAAACGGCTTCCTTTATTGGCTCCACTTTCCAGTAGGCCCGATGCGCCGGCCGCATTCCGGCGATTTGTTCCGCCGTCAGCTTGGGGCTGTCCTCGTCATAAGTAACGGGGTGGCTTTTGATCGCAAGTATACGTTCCCGTGTCAATTTTTTCGAAGTAACCATTGTATCTCTCCTGTTCCTGCGCGTCGGCCTGGCGCGCGGAAATAATCCGCGTCCGCTCGCGCTGCGCGTAAAAGACGATTACGCAAAAGATGCCGTTCAGGCACCCGATGCAGTAATACCGATCCTCGGCCTGGGAATGCCCCCGGTCGTATCCTTCCAGCAGGGCAGGGTCGTCAAAGACTTCGAGAATTTCGTCAAAGGAAAAACCGTGCTTTTTCAGGTTCCTACGATTTTTCTCCTCGTCCCACTCAAAGCAGCCATCCTCGCTGATTATCGTCCTGCCCATATGCCTAAGTATAGCTGATTGGGTATATGTTGTCAAGTATTTATTTGAGATGCGCGATAAAAATGACGCGCGGCCTAGTCGACCTGACAACCTAAAATCTCCGTGCAAGGCGCATGGGCGCCTTACACGGAGATTTTTCCTATAGAAGAGCGGCCTTTAGCACCCTAAAGCCCCACGCGTATGCCCTGCGGCTGGCGGGCGCTCGGGCGCCGAGGGCGGGCCAAAGCGCCGCAGGCGCTTTGGCCTCGGAGTTTAGAGGCGGGCTTCAGCCCGCCTCTAAACTCCACGCATGGTTGCTGGGGATAAATGCCTGACAACCTAAAACCTCCGGTAAAGGCGCATGGGCGCCTTTACCGGAGGTTTTTCCTATAGAAGAGCGGCCTTTCTTGACAAAAATCCTGCGCGAATGCCCTGCGCCCCGCCGCGCGCGGGCCAAGTCGCCTGCGGCGACTTGGCCTCGGAGTTTAGAGGCGGGCTTCAGCCCGCCTCTAAACTCCACGCATGGTTGCTTGGGATAAATGCCTGACAACCTAAAATCTCCGGTAAAGGCGCATGGGCGCCTTTACTGGAGATTTTTCCTATAGAAGAGCGGCCTTTAGCACCCTAAAGCCCAGCGCGTATGCCCTGCGGCTGGCGGGCGCGCGGGCGCCGAGGGCATTTGGAGCGCAGCGACATGACCGAGGTCCCGCGCGCCCGCCAGCCGCAGGGGGCCACGGATCAAAGGCCAAAGGTCAAAAGGCCGCGCGGCCACTTGACGTTGAGCGCGCTTTTATCGTATGCTGGCCTTGCATGGCGGCATAGCTCAGTTGGTAGAGCAAACGGCTCATATCCGTTGGGTCATAGGTCCGAGTCCTATTGCCGCTAATTTTTAAGAGGGGGTTCCCGCCGCCGCGCAGGCCGCGCGGCGGCGGTTTTTGCCTGTGAATCCGACGCAAGAAATCATGGAAACAGTTGAGGCCAAGGCCGCCGCGCATCTTATCGAGGCGTGTAGGAAGGAGCTTGCCAAGCGTATCGTCGGCCAGCGCGAGATGATCGATGGCCTTTTGGCCGCGCTCGTCGCTGGCGGGCACATCCTGCTTGAGGGCGTGCCGGGCCTGGCCAAAACGCTGGCCGTGAAAAGCCTGGCGGAGATCACCGGCCTGGATTTCAAGCGCATTCAGTTTACCCCGGACCTTTTGCCGGCGGACCTTACCGGAACTTTGATCTGGGATCAGGGCAAGGGCGCGTTTTCCGTGCGCAAGGGGCCGGTTTTCGCCAACGTGATTCTTGCCGACGAGATCAACCGCGCGCCGGCCAAAATGCAGTCCGCGCTTCTTGAGGCAATGGAGGAGCGCCAGGTTACCATCGGCAAGGCGAGCTATCCCTTGCCAAACCCTTTTTTCGTTCTTGCCACCGAAAATCCCATCGAGCACGAGGGAACTTACGCCCTGCCGGAAGCCGAGCTTGACCGATTCCTCCTGAAGCTCGTGGTTGGCTATCCCACGCCGGAGGAAGAGCTTGCGATCGTGGCGCGCAGCCCGGCCATTTCCGCCGGGGGCGCCGGCAAGCGGGAGCCGCTGTCGCCGATTTTGGACGCGGCCGCGCTCGCGCAAATGCGTAGGGCCGCCGACGCGGTTCATATCGATGAAAAAATCGTCGAGTACATGGTTTCCATCGTTACGGCGACAAGGCCGGCAACCACGCAGGCGCAGGCTCAGGCCGGAAAGCTCAAGCCCGCCGAAGGCCTTCATCGCTACGTTTCATTCGGGGCCTCGCCGCGCGCTTCCATCGCGCTGCATCGCTGCGCCCGCATCTTCGCGCTTTTTGGCGGCAGCGCCTTTGTTCGGCCCGAGGACGTAAAAAAAGCCGCCTTTCCCGTCCTGCGCCACAGGGTTTCGCTTTCCTACGAGGCCGAGGCCGAAGGGCTGGATGCCGACACCGTAATTTCCAGGATACTTTCTTACATTCCGGTGCCCTAGCATGGAAACGAGCGAACTGTTCGGCAGAATAGCACGCCTTTCCATCGCTTCGAGCGCGCTCGCCGCCGGGATGCTCTCGGGGGATTTTCGCTCGGCCTTTCGCGGCCAGGGAATGGAATTCGACGAGGCGCGACACTATCAATGGGGCGACGACGCAAAATCAATCGATTGGAACGCCAGCACTCGCCTTGGAACGCCCTTCGTCAAGATTTTCCGCGAGGAGCGCGAGATGAGCGTGATGCTGCTTTTGGACACATCCGCCTCGATGCACAGCGCCATCGCGCGGCCCTGGGGAAGCGTCGCCTCCGGTGGAGGCGCTTCCAGCGGCGACAATGCGAACGCGCAGGCCGAGCGGCTAAGCCCATACGAACAGGCGCTTCTGGCGGCGGCGCTTGTGGCCTTTTCGGCGCAGAGAAACGGCCAGCCGGTGGGCGCGCTTCTTTTCGATAGCGAAACGGACAAGGTCTTTCCGCCTCGCAAGGGCCGCTCCGGTGTTCTGGCCTTTGTTTCCGGCGCGCTTCGCTATCACCGGCCGCAGCCCGCGCGGCCCCAAAGCGGCGCTCGTTCCGGCGTCGCGCGCGCCGATGGCAGCAACCTCAAGGCGGCGCTTTCGGCGGCCGGCCGGCTTCTCAAGCGCCGGGGCATGGTCGTGGCGCTTTCGGACTTTCACAGCGTCGGCTGGGACCAGGAGCTGGGCCGACTGAGCCATCGGCATGACGTGATCGCGGCGCGCGCCTACGACCCGGCGGAAATCTCCCCGCCGGACTTGGGGCTTCTGTCCGTGTCCGACCCGGAAACCGGCGCGCGGCTTTCCGCCCCCACCGGATCGGAGTCCTTCAAGGAAGCCTGGAGGCGCTGGCACGAGGCGCGCACGGAGCTTTGGCAGAAAATGTGCAAAAAATCCGGCGCCTCGCCGCTGGAGCTTTCGGTGACGGCGGACGCGGCTGCCGTCCTTACGCGCTTTTTCAGGGCAAGGGCAAAATGACGAGAGCCGCAGCGCTTGCCGCTCTCCTTTTCGCGGCCCTTTGCGGCCATGCTCGGGCGCAGGATGCGCCGCAGAATGCGCCGCCAACGCCATGGACGACGATTCCCCGCGAAGTTTTCGTCGGCGATCGCGCCCTTCTGATCGTGCCCTTGTCTCAGGCCGTGGCCGAACGCCTGGCGGCCCAGGGAAGCGCGGAGCTACCTTTTTCGCAGGCCATTTCCTTTCCCGATATCGACATTTACCGTGTGGCGCTGGAACGGCGGCCCGGCGGACCTGCGCTGGCGATAGAGTTCGCCGCGTTCCTGCCGGGGATCGTGGCGCTTCCGCCGCTTGAAGTCGCCGGCGAGGTTTTTTACGGCCTGGCCGTGGAAATCGCCTCGGTTCTGCGGCCTTCAGAACCCCGCGCGCTTTCCCCGCCGGCCGGCTCGCTTTCCGTTCCCGGCACTGCGCTTCTCGCTTACGGCGCCTTGGCCGCGCTCGCGGCTTTTCTGGCGATTCTGGCCCTGGCGCGCGGCGCGTCCCCTTTTCGGCGTTTTTTTGAAAGAATCCGTCGCCGTCGCATGTTTGCCCGGATGATTCGCTCGGAGAGGCGGCTGAGAAAAGCCCTTTCCAAGGGCGCCGCCGCGCGCGGCGTTCTGGACGCGCTTTGCGGCGACTTTCGCGGCTTTCTTTCCGGCATCACCGGGGAAAATTGCCGCGCGATGAGCGCCCCGGAAATGCGATCGCTCATCCTTTGGGATGCGCCTTCCGGCGAGCGTGAAATTGGCCTAAATATAGAAGATTTTTTCGCGCGCTGCGACGGCGCTCGCTTCGCCGGGCGGGATATCGCGCCCGAGGAAGCGCTGGAAATGCTGGAAGAGCTGCGCCTTGTCATTCAGGCGCTCGAGCAGGCGGAAAAGGCGCGGGCCGTCGCGTCTGGGGCGTCCGCCCCCACAGGGACGTCCGCCCCAGACGCGACGAGCGCGGCATGATCTCCTTCCTTTTTCCCCAGACCGGCTTCGCCTTTGAAAGCCCGGCCGTCGCGCTTGCGGCCCTTGTCGTCCTGCCTTTGGCCCTCGCGCTTGCAAGACGGGCGGGAAGCCCCTTCCGGGCTTCGGTTACCCTGGGCGCGCCGGGCGGCGTTCCTTTCAGGCTGCCTTTTAGCCTGGAAAAAATCGTCCGGCTTTTGCGCTGGGCGGAGATTGTCGGCGTGGCGCTTCTTTTTCTAGCCGCGGCCGGCCCAGTCCTGCGAACGGCGCAGCCTGTTTGGCTGGGCCGTGGCGCCGACGTGATTTTTGTCATAGACATTAGCCCGAGCATGGCGGCGCTGGACATGGACGGCGCAAGCCGCTTCAACGTCGCGCGCGAGCTAATCGCGGACTTCGCGCTGCGTCGCCCGGCCGACGGCATTGGGCTTGTCGGCGTGGGAACGGACGCGGCGCTGCTTCTTCCGCCGACTATGGACCGGCTCATGCTCGACGAAAGGCTCGCCGGCCTTCAGGTGGGCGAGCTTGGCGAGGCCTCGGCGCTGGGGATGGGCCTTGCCGTGGCCGCTTCCCACATCGCGCGCTCCGAGGCGCCGCGAAGATCCGTCGTCCTGATCACCGACGGCGAAAACAACGCAGGCGCGATTCATCCGGAGACAGCGGCGGCGATGGCGCGGGATTCCGGCGCCTCGCTCTGGATCATCGGCGTGGGAACCGGCGGCGTGGTTCCCATCGATTACCTCGATCCCTTCACGCGCGTCCGCCTTACCGGCTGGTACGATTCGGCTTTCGACACCGGATCCCTGGCGCGCATAGGCGCCGCCGGCGACGGCCAGTGGTTTCTCGCGCAGTCTCGGGCGGAGTTCGCGCGCGCCTTCGACATCATCGACGAGCGCGAGCTTGTGGTCCTGCGCGGCGGAACCGAAACGACGACGCGGGATCTGGGCCGGATTTTTCTTACCCTCGCCCTGGCGCTTATTTCCGGCGCCCGCTTCGTGCGGCGCTTTTTCCTGGGGGCCTGGCTATGAGCGCGCTTGCCTTCGATCACCCCCTTTTCCTGCTTTTTTTGCTGGCCTTTATCCCGCTCTTTTTGGCCGACCGTTTTTCCGCCCGCAGAAGGCGCATCCTGCAAAGCCTGCCAAGGCCGCTTCGCTCGCGCTTTTTCCGTTCCGGCCTGCTTTTCCGGCTTTCCATGGCGCTTTTGATAGTGGCCCTTTCCGGCCCGCGCTGGGGCGAGGCGCCGGAATCCTCCTCGCCGCGCAGGGCCGTGGATGTGGCCTTCGCGATAGACGTTTCGCGAAGCATGGACGTTCCTGACGGCCTTGGCGAATACCTGGGCCCGGGCATTGGGCGCACGCGCCTTGAACGCGGGCTTGAGATCGCGCGGGAGGCCGCCGCCGCCCTTCCCGGAGCGCGCTTCGCCGTGGCGATCAGCCGTGGCCGGGGAATGCTCGCCGTGCCGCTTACCTGGGACATAGGCGCCATCGAAGCCTTTTTCGACGCGCTGGAGGAGCAGGCGATCACCGGTTTCGGCACGAACCTTGAGGCCCTGGTTGACGCGGCCCTGGGCGCCTTTCAGCCTTCCCCGCCGACGCGCAGGGTGGTGGCGCTTATTTCCGACGGCGAGGAGCTTTCCGGCGATCTTCGCGCTGCGGCGGACAGAAGCCGCGAGCAGGGCGCGCGCATACTCGCCGTCGCGCTGGGAAGCGAGGCCGGGGGAACCTTTCCGGGAGGAGGCGCCACGATCAGCCGCCGCGAATCCGAGCCTTTGCGCGTGGCCGCCGCGCGCGCTGACGGAGCCTACATCGACGGCAGCCGGCCGGACGCGGGCGCGCAGCTTGCCGCGCAGATTACGGCGGCCGGCGGCGCCATGATCGGAAGCGCGGGATCCGGCGGCGGGCCAATGCAGCGCTGGCCTCTTTTCGCGGCGCTTTCGCTTTTGGCCTTCGGCGCCTCCAAGCTCTGCCTTTTGGGAAGGGCCGGCCGGCGCAAGGAGGCCGCGCGATGAAGCGCTTTCGGATAAAATGCCTGACGGCCGCGCTTGCTTGCCTCTTTTTGCTTTCCGGCTGCGCGGACACGATTTCCGGGGCGCGCGGCCGGCTTTTGGTGGCTCGGGCCAACGTCGCCTTTGAACGAGGTCGGACGGATCAGGCGATCGGCCTTTACCTTCGCGCGCTGGAATACGAAGCCGCCGCGCCTTACGCCGAATACGGCCTTGGGCTTATATTCTTTTCGCTGGGCGAGGACGCGGCGGCGCTCGGACGCTTCGAACGGGCCGCCGAGGAGCTTGGCGCCCTGCCGGAGTCGCTTCATCGGGAGCTTCGCTTTCGTAACCATTACAATTCAGGCGTGGTTTTATTCGGCAAAGGCGATTTCGACGGCGCCGCCGGCTCGTTCAGGGACGCGCTGCGTATCTCCGGCGGAAGGGCGGAAGCGATGCGCAACCTCGAGCTGAGCCTTTTGTCAATAGAACAGGAAACGAGCGCGCGCTCGCGGGCCGGAGCGTCGGAACAGAGCGAGGCGATGTCGCTGGCCTTCGATCGCATCAGGCAAATGGAAGCCGAGCGCTGGCGGGGGCGGCAATGGCCGGAAGAAGAGCCCGCTCCCGGCGACGACAGGTAGCGCCTAAAGGTGGATGAACATGATCGCAGCGCTGCGCCTCGCCCGAGCTTGCGCCTGGGGGCTTTTTCTTGCGGCGATCCTTGCCGCGCCTTCCCTTGCCGCGCAGAACGGGCCGCGCCTAAGCCTTCAGCTTCCGGCCGTTCCTCCGTCCGCCGGTTCGCTCTGGAGCCTGACGCTTCTCAGCGATCACGGCGATCCCGCTCAAATCGATATTGTCGAGCCTGATTTTCCCGCCGGAGTCGCGCTTGTGGAGATCGCGCGAGGCCCGCGCTGGGTTGCCGCTCCTTCCGGCGCTTTCGAGCTGTGGACGGCCATCGAATACCGCTTTGTTTTTGCCGCCGCCGGCGTTTTTTCCTTTGATTCCTTTGTCGCGCGGACTCCGCTTGGACAAACGGAAAGCGGGCCTTTCGTGGTCGAGGCGCTTTCCGCTCCGGGCGCGGCGCGCGTGGCGCTGGCAAGCTGGTCGGCCATTCCCGAGGGCCTGCGCGTGGGCGAAAGCGCGGTCTTTTACCTTCGCTTCGACGGCCGGGAAGGCGCGCTTCCGGAGCCGGCCTTTTTTATGCCGGCCGTTCCTCCGGGCCATTTTCTCGAAGCGCTTCCGCTAAGCCCATCCGACGCGGCGCGCGGGATCGCGCTGTCCCTGCGCCTGACGGCGCTCGAGCCCGGCGTTTTCGAGCTTGCGCCGCGCCTTCTTTCCCAAGGCGGCGCGGGCGAGGCCTCCTTCGGGATTCCCGGCCTGCTCGTTCATGTGGGAGAATCCTTGGCCGGGCCGGTAGCCGCGCAGCCTGTTTCGCCGGCGATGCCCGCGCAGACGCAGCCTATCAGCCCGGACTTTCCCCCCGCCGAAATCGCCCGAGCGATAAACGCGCGCCTTTACGACAGGCAGCTTGCCGAGATCGATCGCGTTCATTCGGCGGCGCGGCATTTATGGGAAGGGGATAATTTCGCCGGCGCCCTCGCGCTTCTTAGGCAAAACGAAAGGGAGCATCGCGCCGGGGCCTTGTTCGCCGAGATCAGGCGCCGGGCCGAGCAGTCGCTGGGCCTTGTGCCGCAGGGCGACGAGCGCCGGCGCATATTTATAGGAAGGTTCGCGCTGCCGTTTTTTCGGCGCGGGCCTCCGGGCGCCGTCCTTCTGGAAACGGCGGCAAGGCGCGTTCCCGACGAATCCGGCGAGGAAATAGCGTTTTTCGCCGAGGGCCGGCGCGTAAGGGTCGCCGAGATACGCGCCGACGGGGACGGCCAGCGCTGGGCGCGCGTCGCGGCGGCGGACGGATTCGTCGGCTGGATCCCGGAAGAACGCTTAATTCGATTTTAAAAGGGGCGGACATGGATTTTGGGGCTATTTTGGACAAGTGGGAACGACAAGGCAGCGTCCTAAAGGACGGCGTCCTAAAGGACGGCGTTCCAAAGGACGGCCTTCCAAAGGACGGCGGCCGAACGGGCGACGCTCTGGGAGCGAAGGCCGTCGCGCAGGACCGAAGGCGAAGGCTTAAAAACAAAAGGCCGGACGCGCAAATCGACCTTCATGGCAAAACGAAGGAACAGGCATGGCTTGCGCTGGACGCGTTTTTTCGCGAGTCGGCGCGAATGGGCCATGAAAAGCTGCAGGTGATCCACGGCAAGGGAAACAATTCCTCCGGCGAGGCGGCGCTCCGGCGCCTGGCGATGGATTTTATCGAGCGCTGTCCCTTCGCAGGCGAAAGCGGCTATGAGGACGCGCGCTCCGGCGGCACGGGCGCGACCTGGGTACTGCTAAAGGATGCCGAAAAAGGGCGCTAGCGCGCTGAAGCGATCAGCGTTCGCGGTAGATGATTCTGCCTCGGCTTAGATCGTAAGGGGAAAGGGCCATTTTTACCTTGTCCCCCGGAACGATGCGAATGTAGTGCTTGCGCATCTTGCCGGAAAGGTGCGCAAGTATCAGGTGCCCTTTCTGACTGTCAAGCTCGACTCTGAACATGGTGTTGGGAAGGGCCTCTTTGACCACGCCTTCCACCTCTATCGCTTCTTCTTTTGCCACGTATGCTCCTTGCCTTAACGGACTTGCCCCCGACGCGCGCCAAGGGGCAAGTCAATGGTACAGCGCGAAAGCGTTTGTGTCAAACCGCCTTACCTGCTCCTTCTGAAAAGGCCGAATTCGTAGCCAAGGGACACCGTGACCAGCCCGTTCGTAAGGCTTGGAAGGTCCTGTGACCAGCGTATGTCAAAGAACGCCCACCCTGGGCCAAGCCTGGTGCCGAGGCTAAAGCCGGTCATGTATCCCAGGCTGTTCTCGGGCCTCAGTTCCGACGTAATCTCCGGGAGGAAGAAATATCCGCCAAGCATCATCGAAAGAAAGGAGGACGTCGATCTCGTGGTGAATCTCGCCATGAAGGGAAACATTAGGGAAATCGTGTCTTTCGTAAAATCAGCCATGAAAATGGCCTCGCCCTGAACGCCGAAAAACCAGGGGCAGCCAAGGACATCCGGCAGATAGAGCGAAAGCGCCGCGTTGAACGGAACGTGTCCGGGCGAGCGACTCGTCCAGGGGCTCACTCCGGCCCGTAATCCTATGATCACCGGATACTCGTTCTTTAGCGGGCGGCGCGGAAAGCCTTGCGCGTTCCATACGCCGTTCCCTTGATTCGTGAGGTATTGGCTTGCCGGGTTGTCGCCGGGAATCCAAAAAAACAGCCATTCAAGCATGAATGGCAGGATCGCGGCCACGGTCTGGCGATCCGAGGCCGCGATCTCGTCGCTGAAAAGAAGCCGGCTGTCGGACATCTGCCACAGGAAAAGCCTCATGTGCCACTGCCCGGTAATCGGGTTCAGCTGCACGTTTCCGGTAAGCGCGTAGGGCGCGCCGCCGGTCTGCGAAAGGCTTGGGCTTACGAAAGGCGGAAAGCCCTCCGCCGGAATGTCGCGATTCGAAACGCCGTCGGCCATTCTCAAGGGTTCCACGCCCTCCATAAGGAACAAGGCGCTGAAAAGCTCCTGCTCGAACATTTGAGTCATTGCCGCATTTTCGCCCCACAGGGAAGCGACGGCGATTTTCCTGCTTCCCTCTTGCGCGAAAAGCCCCAGGGCGGGAAAAAGCGCGAGCAGCGCTCCAAGAATCGGTACACAGCGTTTCGGGATAGTCATTTCTCTCCTCTCGTCTTTTCCTAATGGAACCGCCGACGAGCCAATGCTCAAGTTTTATCGGCGTTTTCTTTAAGTATAGGCTCCAATGGGGGAAAAAACAACAAGCAGGCTGGGGCCTCGCGGCCTTTTGATCAAGGGCCTTTGATCGGTGGCCCCCTCCAGCCAGCGGGCGCGCTGCCACGCTCGGTCATGGCGCTGCGCGAATGCCCTCTCGCGGCAGCGCGCCCGCTGGCTGGAGGGCATTCGCGCTGGGCTTTT
>Ga0131853_10015434_pt1 | contig 13961 bp, 7 predicted proteins | sample TergutLab28metaG_FD_92764 | JGI IMG/M metagenome (GOLD analysis project Ga0131853, IMG submission 92764) | Labiotermes labralis P1 segment gut microbial communities from Petit-Saut dam, French Guiana - Lab288 P1 (version 2) (version 2) | ecosystem: Host-associated > Arthropoda: Insects >... | reverse complement strand
TGTGCCTGCGTGTGTGTGTGCATGTGCATTTGTGTGTGCATGTGTGTGTGTGCGTGTTTGTGTGGTGTGTGAGGTGTGCGTGTGTGTATGGTGTGTGTGATGTGCGTGTGTGTATGCGCGCGTGTGTGTGTGTGTGGTGTGCGTGTATGTGTGCGTGTGTGGTGAGTGTGTGATGTGTGTGTGGTGGGTGTGTGGTGTGTGCGTGTGGGTGTGTGTGTGCCTGCGTGTGTGTGTGCGTGTGTGTGTAGTGTGCGTGTGTGTGTGTTACATGTCCCGTCTATGTCAGTCGTGTCAATATCATTGTCTTAACAGTACTGGAGATAAGCTTTAAGTTTCATATTTATTTTGTAAGTAACTCTGACCATTCCGCTGTTATTTCTTCTCTCGTAGATTTTTAAGACCCTCCGAACTTTTCTCTGTCCCACCGAAGAGCCTGTGAAGATTGTGGAAAGCAGCAGATGTTATTTGTGGTGGCAGTCCGTTAGCCAATTTGCAGAGTAGGCAGGAAAATACTGAAAATAAATATTATCTTTCAGTACAACCGTACATGTCTGCTGTGTTCCCGCCTTCTTTGAGTATGCCCCACATTTTCAAACACACACAAAAAGATGACCCCTTTTCCCATATAATACTAGGAACGTGCGTGTTTAGGAAAGAGAAATCTAATGCGATGGAGTATATATGTTATATTCTAAATGCCTTATTTGCTATGTATTTTACTGTACTGAACTTGATGTTAATTTACTTAAGGATATAATCTTCAGCAATGTATCCACATGGTTTGGTAGATACCAATGTTGCATAGGAAAGCACTGTATCTTTTACTCTGAAGATTGAGGCAGTTCGTTTTTCCGAAACGCCTGCATATTTTTCCTGCAAACGTATCTTCAAGTCGAAGGTGACGTCATTTTTAGTAACCACCATGAAGACGTCGAATATCGCTTTTATCACCTGTTGCGTGTATAACGAAATATGTTGACTGGGTTTTGTTAGACACCGACAGTGTCAGAGAACTTCTGAAACAAGCATGTCAGCAGCAACGAGCGTGTTAAGTGGCATTTTTCGGAACATCAAACTTCAATGTGTATATATCTGTATACACATACAGTCATGAACACAACATTATTAAAATTAGTAGCGATATATAATATATATATAATATACAACAATATTACAATTAGTAGCGATGTATATTATATAATATTGTTGCGTTCATGACTGTATATATATATATATATATATATATATACACACACTACAGCTTTGTACTATTGACCTAACACAACGGGGATGACACACCTTAAGATTAACCTTTTTTTTCTGTAAGGGGGGAGGGAATCTCCTAAATTCTTATCTAAGCTTGACAAAATTTAGAAGTGAAGGTAAATTTGGATACCATGGAAGCATGTATTGGAGTAAAGTTATATCTGCACTAGATAGAGCTGAATGATTTGTTTCACGCCACGTCCTCTTTACCCCAGGAGAAATGGCACGCGGTGCCCATTGAATAGGAAGCTGGGTGAGCCCCAGTGCCTGTCTGGTCGCTTTCGCAGTACAAAAAGTCGTTACATGTGGGTACAGTAGGAATTCGAAATGTAAATAAATATCCAAAATTCTTGGTGCATTCACCAACACCAAATTCAGTAGAAATAAACCAGCACTTTCGGAGACGAAAATTATGGGCGGACGTAGAGTACATGCGGATACGATCTCCGAATTATGTTCTGATATTAGTAAATCTATGGAATATCGCGAATAAATGCAACAGAATTTATTCTCCTTGTTTTTATTACAATATTACTTTGAATAAAATACAGATATTACTCAAGTCTTTTGTTCCAATTTTATTCTATAACCTCAGTCTCATTACATAATTGTCAGACTGTGTATGATTCATAGACACTGCTTTCTTGTAGGTATGTTGAGATTCTCATTGCTTGGAACGTGAAGTTGCCAGACCCTGAAACAGACTGTCAGTGGTGTAGTATATATCGAGTTGAACAGTCTGAGTGCCAAGTTCAAAGTTCTAACTTGCTTATAAAATATCTGTTTAGACTCCTAACCTTTATCACGCTCTGTCTTTGACTTTCCAATATCGACTGAGTCCTACTTTGCGGAAGAGTGCGATGTAAGACCAATCGATCTGGTTGTTCTGTTTGCTGACGAAACGTGGTCTATGCTCGTGGGGAAATATGTCAGTGTGTAAAGTGCAAGTGTTTGGCAATAAATGGTAGTGGAACGTCAGGCAAGAGCTAAGCGGCTAATTAAGTTTTAATTAATTTTAGGATTTATTTTTCCTGTGGCGCTGCGGCCCAACGCTGGCCATGGCCTCCTCATTCTTAAGGTTTCTAGATCACACACAACGACGCATCACAGACGGTAGGACTCCTCTGGAAGAATGATCAACTCGTCGCAGCGACCTCTATCTGACAACACACAACACTCACAACAGACAGACATCCATGCCCCCGGTGGAATTCGAACCCACGATCTCAGCAGGCGAGCGGCCGCAGACCCACGCCTTAGACCGCGCGGCTACTGGGACCGGTCTAATTTTAGGGTTAAAAAATGTTAATGTAAATGAAAATTTTGGCAACTTTTTAAAATTTAAATATTGTAACGCTTTCGTAAAAAAATATCTAAATTACAACTATTACCTGAGCTATGTCTGTCTGTCTGTCTCCTGCATGTAACTTGACAACCACTGAGGGGGTTTTCATTAAATTTCAGATAGGAAAATTTTACTAATGTTTGCCAACACGTGCCATTTTTCAGTTTATATCGGACTGTACATGAGCACATGCGACGAGGATAGCGCCGCCACTGTAACGACTACCCTACGGGCCGAACAACGGAGGAATATCCTTAAAACTCCACGAAGGGGCAAAATATTTCTATATTCGCCAAAGAATTTGAGACCGGTTCTGGGGCCCACCTATCCTCCTACTCAATTTCCTATTGGAAACTCTTTTGCCGAGGTCAGAGCAACCGGGACGTGAATCTGATTACTCGTCTCTATCTAGTTTTGAGATTAAGAATGAGTGGATTTACACCTTCTCTCCTCCATTCGCTTGAAAGGCATGCGCAGGGAAAACTCTGCTTTAATTAGACACATATTTGCACGAGCCTTTCTGGTGCAAAAGTAAAGAACACGATGTTGTTCCTGTATACACAGTGGAAGCATATTGGGGGAGTGGAGGTGTAACTCCATTTGTGTGTATCCTCAGTACTACTAGGTAGAGGATTTCGATCAAATTCCGCACTCTCAGGTCACTTTATCCCGGGGAAGTTTCTCCCACTACTCCTTGATTAGAGGGTTTGGTGAGTCCAGAACTTTCGGTAAGAGAAAAATCTTGTGCTTGTTGGGCGTCTGACTATAACTCTAGAGTTGTCCAGCCCGTAGCCTATTCACTGTGTCAGCTGAGCTATCCCGGCTTCTTCGTGTCTTGTGCAGTTAACTGCATATTCTCCGGACCTTCAGCTGTGTCGAACAATAGACCTGAAATGCATATTTACATTCATATAGTTTTCAGTATAAACCGATGGTAGCAAGCACGCCGGGACTGTTAGGCTACTGGAGGCGTCCGCGAAGGTTATTTGCGTGGTAGAGAGAGTGCTGCCAAGTCATGGGCGTGTTGTGACTGTCGTCACGTGCAGCGTCACCCAGGATGTCTCCACTGCTTGTAATTTAGGGCACCGAAGGCAACAGGGGGCGTGCCCTCAACTTCGCGGTCGAGTGGGTATCAGTCTACTTCTTATTCTGGAAGTGATCCGGATTCAAATATCAACTCAAAGACGCCTACCCTAATTGAGATTTGTCGTAGTTTCATTTCCTGGTAACTGAGGGGACGATGTGTCAAATGATGTCAAGAAAATTACCTTCCATCTTTTCCTATGCAATTGCGCGCTTAAAATGCAAGTGTTCTTGGATGTTAGTCGTGTTGGCTGGTAAAGTTACCGACTACTCGAAGGCCATATGCTCTTCTGAAATGTGGTAAGCATTTTACCAGTCAGCACTCATAACAATGCAGACGACTTAAATTTCCAGAAGTACAGCTGGGAGAATTTCATGTCTCATATAATTATCCACTTCATATCGCATTATCTGACGCTGTATGTCCTGAGATATTTGCACAGTATGTCATAATTTGAGAAGGAATGTGTAAGAACCGGTAGTGGTGTGTGTGAAGTGGAGGGCGAGGTTGACAGTGGTATGTAGCACGAAGAATTAAAGGAAAAGGAATGAGGGATTATATGGGAAACCAGAATGGCTAGGAGATTATATCATTTCAGTGTAACTCTGTAAGAGTGACTGTGAAGATATGTTACAGTACTACGTAACATCTTGTGTTTTTATTATACGGACATTAATTGTTAATCAGTAAATATACTTTTATTTGGTAAAATGTTCCTATATGCCACCTCATACATGTTGCAGCACAGTCAAGGCCATTATGTATATACTTTTGATTTATAAAATTTTGCTACACCTTGTTGACGGCCCTAAGTGGGCTGAAATATGTATGACACTGAGGGATTATTGTCACAAATAAAAGTGTATTTTTTTACAATAAATGTTTGCTGCGTAGATATAAACTTAATTCATAAGCTCAGTAGAATAAGGTTAATCTCCAGATTAAAAATTCGTGGATCTGTACCTTCACTCCCTCACATGCTGTTATTAATTAATCAAAATGGCACTGGTGCACTGGAAATTGACAGGGGACTTTCGACGTCCTTCCGGAGAGACCTGTTGGTGCTACTTCGTCCTTTACTGGTGGGAAGGAAAAATATCTGACCCATGTCTAGCTCAATTCTTTGTACTTTCTCTGGGCTTGAATCTAGGTCCATTAAGACGTAGTGCTTCGTCATTGAATGGTGTTATGTAACAGGCTCCTTTTTCGTAGTTATGTGGTGAATGGACACTTGATCATTCATGTGCATAGTGGAGAAAGTTCACGATGAACATGCAGTAAATGCAGGGGCCGTTACGACTGACCCGATAGTCAAGGTCATCAGGCAGTGCTGATGACTCGTCCTTTCGCCGCTACTGAAGGATATCCATTTTGCACTGTCTGCGCAGAGCTTGTTCAACCTGAGGTAAATGACCCGCGCCAATGACGTGTGCAGGCGGGAATGTTAATGACATTTTAAAAAGCATAATGTATTTGCACATAACAGTATGGAAGTTTCGCCGTTCCCAATGGCCGCACGGACTAAGGCGTGGGTCTGCGGCCACTCACTTGCTGGGATCGCGGGTTCGAATCCCGTCGGAAAAATGGATGTCTCTTTCTTGTGAATATTGTGTGTTGTTAGGTAGAGGCCTCTGTGTGGGGCCGATCACTCGCCCAGAGGAGTTATAGTGAGTATGGTGTGTCAAATGAGTATGATCGTGAAGCCCCCCTCTCGAAAGGGGAGGCCATGACTCGGAATCAGGTAGAAGCGCCATAGAAAAAAGAAAGAAACAAGAAGATTATGTAAAATCCAACTGTACATATCTTCTCTTTGAATGTAAAAACAGTTGGATTACACATGCAGTGGAATGTGATACTCCAAAGTTTAACGGAATCTGACAGAGAGTCCAGCACACATTCCTCACCACTGAATCAAGTTTTTTGTTTGTCGTGTTTACTCCGACTCCATTTCTCCCATCATCCTAATTCTCTTCTCAGGTTTTCTTTGTCGGGCTCTTTTTTTTTCCTATTCTATCCAGCTTCACATCTATCGCTTTGTTTCCTACACAATTCATTTCAAACCCACCCAGCCGCTTTATTGAATGCTCTTTCTTTCCCGTGTCCCTCCTCAGCGTGTCCATCTCGCCGAAGGACGTGAGACTCTCGTCTGCGTCGGTATGCGTTGCCTTGTACAAATTTACTGACATTTCGGAGAAACATCTTGCCTCTAGTTTGCGTCTTCTGTCTTCAGAATTGTGCTTTCACGTCTCTTCGAAATGCCCCCAAATTTATACCAGAGTGCAGACCAGCACACGTTTACCGTTGGAGTCGTGGGAATTTATTTTATTGCATTCGTCTATATTCTGAGATGTTAGCAAGATAGGTTGGTAGTTGTTTAACGGCATTTCGGGACGAGCTACCTTCAAGAGCTCAACAGTCAAACAAAAATTCTCACCAGACCAATACAACATTTATAATTTAATTAGGACATGAGACTGTCCTTCAGGATCCTTACCACTCACTGTTCATGATTATCCTCCCACGTGTTTCGGCGCTGTATAAGCCCAGCTTATACAATTAACCGCTTATTGTATATCTGAGGCTTTTGGCTATAATGTGGCGCCGAGTCTGACTGAAACATATAGCAGATACCGGGTAGGCACGAATGTGTCTGACAGGTTCTCTATTAGGAATAGTTTGGAAAAGGAGACGCTCTATCACCAATGCATTTTGACTATAATGTGGCGCCACGTATGTTTAAGTCACGTATGGCCAATATGCGGCCCTTGAGGATTGTATTTCCGGCTCTCTGTCACCTGAATAGTTTCAGAAACGAAAGTTAAAAGGTAAAGGTAAATTTCACCCTAGAACAGGCCACGAAGGCCCAGAGAGGGAGTAGAGGTATAGCTGTATTCTTTCTTTAAACTCGGCGCTAGATGGGGTGGTTGGTCAACACCACGCCTCGGTCATTTTACCCCCCGGGGAAAGACCCGGTACCCATTGTATAGGAGGCTGGGTGGGCCCCATGACCGGTCTGGACGGGTGAGGAAAATCCCTCTCCCACTGGGATTCGATCCCTGGACCGTCCAGCCCGTAGCGAGTCGCTATACCGACTGAAATATCCCGACCCAGTAATGAAAGTTATCAAACATAACATAATAGCTCTTACTTAATACATACTTATTTACTTACTAACTTACTCTATGAAGCACAGTCCTTCATGAGAAGCTAACCGGTTCTCAGCTAGTAAAGAAATTCCCCGCATTTTATGGAACTCGAAAGTTCATTACCGCAATGACAAGTGCCCGCCACCTGTTGCAATACCGAGCCAGCTCGATCCAGTCCATACCCTCACATCCAGCTTCCTGAAGATCCATCGTAATATTATCCTCCCATCTACGACTGGTCTTCCAAGTGGTCTCTTTCCCTCAGGTTTCCCCACCGAAACCCTGTTTACGCCTTTCCTCTCCCCCATACCTGTTACATGTCCCGCCCAACTCATTCCTCTCGATTTGATCACCCAAACAATATTAGTAGAGCAGTACATATCATTAACCTCTTCTTTATGTAGTTTTCTCCACTCCCCTGTTACCTCGTCCCTCTTAGGCCCAGGCATTCTCCACAACACCCTACTCTCAAACACCCTCAGCCTACGTTCCTCCCTCAAACACAACAGTCATAAACATCTAACTCTTGCATCTTGTTGGTTTTCCCTCTCACTTCACAAGTCAAAATTATATTTCTGAACATCCTAATCTTTAAATTTTTGGATAGCAAACTCGAAGACAAAAGATTCTGCACCGAATGATAACAAGCAGTCCCTGTCTTCAATCTGCTCTTAATTTTTTCCTGAATCTTGAATTGTCCAGTTTGTTCTCAAATATTTTAGCTCTTAATATACTGGTTCTACAGAACATAACATAACTTTGATAGCAGAGCTAATATTTAGGAACTACAACTTATCACTTTTAAGACTGCACACAATTAATCAGCTTTTATTTTCAATATATGTGTACATAAGTGCGTGGACCAGGTAGCGTAGTCGGTATAGCTACTGGCTATGGGCTGGACGGTCCGGGGATCGAATCCGGGTGGGGGCGAAATTTTCCGCACCTCTCCAGCTCGTCCCTGGGGCCCACCCAGTCTCCTGTACAATGGGTACCGGGTCTTTTCCGGGGTAAAGAGCGGCCGCAGCATGACGCTGACCCCTCACCCCTTCTAGTGCTGTGGTCAAGAAAGAGTAGAGCTATACCTCTACTTCCCCTATGGGCCGTACAGCCTGTACAGGGGTGCACTTTACTTTTATATACATGTGCGGCCCTTAACGAATTATACGGCCTTTTGTGGGTTGAAGTTGGCCAGCCCTAATGTAAATAATGTTTGTCATCGTATTTTGATACAGAATTTACTATGTTTCGGAAATATGTTCTGTTACTGTCTTCAGGTGAAAAAGGATATGATTAGATTTTCTACTCTGTTTGTTCACTGCGTTGTAGCAGGAATAGCTGAGTGTTGGTAGTTGTTAGACTGTCGGATAGACATTCGAAATTATGCTTATTTTGTTTCACTAAGCCAACTAAATACGCAAAAAACATGCACAATAATATTGTCTTTGATTACTCCAGCACTTTAGGGCACTATTGTGCCATCCTGAGGAAGTTCGTAGGATTTTAAAACTAGCTAAAATTTCATTGATTACTATCGTAATATATATATATATATATATATATGTGTGTGTGTGTGTATATATATATATATCATTTCGCAATAAAGTTCATTTTTCAGGGTGATGATATACATCCATACATATATACATGCATACATACTACATTATACATACATACATGCTTACATACATACATACACACATACATACATACATGCATACATGCATGCATACATACACACACATACATTCATACATACATACATACATACACACATACATACATATATACATACATAAACATACACTCATACATACATACATACATATACATACACACATACATAAATACATACACACACATACATACACACATAATACATACATGCACACACATACATACATATACATATATATATATACATACATACAAACATACATACATATACACACACATACACACATACATAAATACATACACACACATATATATATATATACATACATACAAACATACACACACACACACACACACATGCATACATACATACATGCATACATATATACATACTTACATTACAGCATTATTATGTCTACATCGTATTATTTTGACAGTTACTATAAATCAGATTTTATATATGAGCTAGTTTTAAAAATTGGTGTAAGAATTCCCTGAGGTTGGGACGGTGGTGCCGAAACATGTTACAGGGTTACAAAAAGACAGTACTATTTTGTATGTTGTATTGCGTTGAGGTGTTTTAATAAAGCGAATAAGTTGAGATATCAAAAAAATCTCAAACTTGGAAATTATCGCCAAATTCCTGACAGGGGATTGAGATTCTCATCTTTTTAAAAGCGTTCATATCTGCCCTAGAACCCATCCAGCCGTCTCTTTGATGGGTAGCAATGAATATTTTGCCGGTGTCAAGCTGCAGTTTCCTGCGTCTGTTCACTCGTTTCTATCTAGTATCTAGATTATGTTTTGGTGGAGCGACCTCTCCACTCCCCTTGCACCCTCATGGAACTCACGCAGACAACTTTTTCCTTATGCTGTGTGACTGTTTAGAGATATGCTCATTCTCTGGCCTAGGATGTTTAATAGAATTTTTGTCAAGAAATGGGCAGTTGCGGACTCCCACCTAGTGAAAATGATGTGGGACGTTGCTTTGCACATGTCCGAGACTCCCTTCGAAAAGTCCCCGCGGTACCGACTGTTTACAGTCGGCACTGTGAAAGTGACGCACTTTCTCAATTGAATATTGTTAGCAGTTGGTTCTGAGAAGTCCATAAGTGGCTTCATTCTCACACGTGCCTCGCCGTATTGCCTCAAGGACAGGCTGTAAACCGCGTACTGTCCCGTCAGTTGTAATAAAATTCTGACCTGCATTCTAGAATTTAAATACTAAAAGATACAGAAATATAATTTTGTTTGTTATTTTAGTGGGGCGCAGTGTTCTGAAACAGGGTGCTGAGGAAGCTATTTTGGCCTGAGAAGGAGGATGTAACAGGAGAATGGAGAAACTTGCTTAACCTTTATACTCCTAATGGTTACTTATTTTATCATCGGATTTTATATTCGAAAATTGGAAAGGGTATGTAGTCAAACAAAACTGTGTCAATTAAGGTGTATTTAATGGCTATACTAGACAACTACATGTTTCGGCCTTTACTGGCCATCTTCAGGTTGTCTTCCAGAGAACTTAACTCAAGGTCATACTATATACATTGAGCGCGCACGTGGTGCAGAGATCTGTACATACGGGCCTTATTGCTTAAAGTAATTTCTGTGTGTGGTGGTATGCTCTGTCTAGAGGCATGGTAGTGCTAGTGGCTAGTGTCAAGTTTCCTAGATTAACATTCGAAAGTTCTACGTTGTGCCTACAAAAGCATATGTATGTGTTTCATAGATCTCAGAACAAACAGCTGCCCTCTCAACCCCCTCCAAATAGAACACTAATTGTTTGGTTTTTATAACCAAGGCGGTACGTTTGATGTGTATTGGACCGTGCATCTTTGTGGTAACTGCATCTTTTTTTCAGAACCGGACGGCCTATGTGGTAATCAGGACTATAGCTCCTGATGATGGGCATTGCAGTGCCCGAAACATGTTGGGCCTATCATAAGTATAATTAAACAACAAGTAGCATCTAGTTGGTTCTTATTCTTCAGTTATCAAGGCGGTATGTGTTTACTGCGCGGTACGAGCTGAATGTTTGAGTGTAAATTAAGGCGCGCTTAGTATTTTAATAGTTACTGAGAATCTTCCTGATTAGAATTCATCAGCGAATGTCTGCAGCTGGTCAAGGGGGAGAAGTGTGTGAAGAGTTAAGTTGGGGAAATTGGACGGGAGTCATCATTTGGAGGACCAAAGAGCAGGTGAAAAGATAATATTGACATGGCACTTAAAGAAGTAGGATGATAGAGCGTTGACTGGATTTATCGGGCTGAGAACGAAAACAAGTGGCAGGCTGTTGTGAACACGGTAACGAACTTTCTCGCCTGCCATAAAATTATGGGACATTTTTTAACTATCCGCAAAGCAATTGGCTTTTGAATAAGAACTTTGTTCCACGCTGTTATGCACGTACTTAGATTCTTTATCCTGATCAATGATAAATTCGACAGATAAAATATGGCATAAAGTTACATTTAAGGATTTTATTTAATTGCTAAATGTTTTTACAATTCTTTAAACAGATATCTCTGAATAAAAGGAGGTGTTTTATATTTTCGAAAAGAACATATTTGATAACTAAAAGTTTCTTTGTCAGTAATAACATATTAATATCTTGTCTTCACAGATAATTTTAAAACAGCTTATAAATGTAGTAACACAATTTTTTTATTTTATGCAGCTCCTGAAGGAAAGGTAGGTAGGAGAACTGAAGGATGTTCGAAAGAAAACATTAAAATAGTATTCTATATTCGTTGTTCCGTGCATCGTAACTCTAAGTTAATGAAATCCAACAAGATGGGCAGATATTTATTTACTACCAAATCACTCTACTTTTTAGGCTGTCACAGCACCCATCATCAGGAGTACATAAAACTGTAATTGCAGTCTCCGGTACAGGTCATAATATCTGGGCGACAACCTTCCTCCAACGTAAAAAAACGTAAAATAATATTTGACGTTCAGGTGACCGTGCATCGTGATATATTCTTATATTAAAACCAACTGGTTGCACTAATTTCTCAAATTTATTTTTGGAATAAAACTCTACATGTTTCGGACAGTTCCTCTGTCCATCATCGGGAGTTTTTCACTGTACACACAGCAGTGGTATATGTCATACAGCTTGCGAACAGGATCAGGACGGAACTGCAGTTCCGTCCTGATCTAACATGTAGAGTTTTATTCCAACCATAAATTTGACAAATTATTGCATCTAGTTGATTTCTTTATAAGAATTAAAATAGTACACAAGAGAATACTTATGTACCTGCAGTCTCTAGTTCCTACGCATGTAATTAAACTGTTCATTAAGGGTTTATTGGTCTTGAAATGTGAATTAAAATCAACACAGAAATTTAGAAGTCAGTTGGTACAATATGTTTTATTGGAAAGAATGGGTAAATAAATAAATACGTGTGTAATTTACGCTACTCATCAGCATAATTTCACACGTTGAAATGTTTCTGTTAAGCCTAATATTTAGAAGAAACAAACACATTTGTAAGGCTTTACGTACACAAATAATCACAAGGAAAGCGAAGTGTTGGACAGTGTTAGTTTAGCTTTCCAGCGAGCTGCCATTTTTGCCTTTAAGTAATTTCGTTGAGCAAGTATTGGATGATGTTTGTCCGAATTAGGATGAATGTTGTATTCGCTGGTAAGCTGACGGAATAGTAGCCAGAGTCTCACATATTGATTATCACGTATGGGCAGAAAATGCTCTCTTCTGCTTTGGTATGTTCTTTTGCTCCTGTTTGCAATTTCGATGGAAGTAACCCCAAAGTTCCAAAAACACAAACTGCGTGTTAATGTGCGTTTATCAGAATGTGGGACAAAATCACATTATAAGTATATCGTAGCTAGGAATTCCCTTTGAGTGTACAAGAGAGCTGAAGTATTTGTGTTTGATAGTAAAAATGTAGAGAAGGATACGGAAGAAATTATGAGAGTGGAAGATATGAACACCTGGTGCTACCATCCATTTTAGAAACATACACCTTTCTGTTTTCCACCAAGAAAGTAAATATTAAAGTACCAAAAAATTACTGCGACTTTACTTTTTTTGTACAATATAAACTAACGAAACGCACATTTTCTAAATTATTATCTTAGTTTTTAATGTTTATGTCTTCTACGTGTTTCGAACCCGAGGATTCATCTTCAGGACGACGGCTGTACGTGTATATAAAGTTATGGTACGGTACGTTTTGCATGCATCAGTATAATCAGTCTAGTAGGTGGAATGTGGCCACGCTATTTGTAACGATGCATGTAAAACGTACCGTATCATAACTGTATATACACGTACAGCCGTCGTCCTGAAGATGAACCCTCAAGTTCGAAACAAGTAGAAGGCGTCAAAATTGAAAATTAAAATATCAATGAAGAATATGTTCTTTTCGTTGGTTTATACTGTATAATTACATTACAATGCGCGGTGCAAAAAGACATAAAATTTACTTATTTTATTGTGTGCGTGGGAAACGTGACGTTTTAGTGAGGGACTGAAGTTCGGACGGCAGTGCTGATGAATCTGTAAGCCGTCTATGGTGTCAGACTGTGCAGACGGGTAAACAGCTACCTAAGATGCGGAGATACGTAGTTTTGTCATCTGTAGGGTCAAAGAATCCAAGTGCTTCAACATGTAAATTCGTGCACTGTGATCCTTCAAAATATCGGTAAGTGTACCACTCGACATCGCGTAAGGTCCAAGAGCACCTGAACTTGCTAGTGTGAAGTTGTATGAAGACGGAGTGTGCGAAGCTAGGAGAGAGAAATGAATGACAAAATTCTGAATAGAAATGCGTGCTGAAGGCTGATAGGGTAGTCATCTGGATTTCTGATCGTTGTTCATTGCTTTGTTGTTTCTGTTCTTTGTTCTTTTGCTGTCATTCGGTGCAGAACCTTTTGTCTTCCAGGTTGCTATCCAAAAACTTAAAGATCAAGATATATAGAACTATAATTTTGCCTGTTGTTTTGTATGGGTGTGAAGCTTGGTCGCTGACATTTCGGGAGGAAAGAAAGCTGAGGGTGTTTGAGAACATAGTGTTGAGGAGAATATTTGGACCTAGGAGGGATGAGGTAACGGGGGAATGGAGGAGACTGCATAACGAGGAGCTGAATGATTTGTACTGCTCACCCAATATTATGCGGGTGATAAAATCGAGAAGAATGAGATGGACTGGGCATGTGGCGCTTATAGGTGAGGAGAGGGGGCTGTATAGGGTCTCGGTAGGGAAAACGGAGGGAAAGAGACCACTGGGCAGACCTAGGCGTAGATGGGTGGATGGTATTAGGATGGATCTCCAGGAGGTGGGATGTAGGTATATGGACTGGACTGGGCTGGCCCAGGATAGAGACAGGTGGCGGACGCTTGTGAGTGCGGTAATGAACCTTCGGGTTCCGTGAAATGCGGGGAATTTCTTGACTAGCTGCAAACCAGTTA
>Ga0131853_10015433_pt1 | contig 13962 bp, 13 predicted proteins | sample TergutLab28metaG_FD_92764 | JGI IMG/M metagenome (GOLD analysis project Ga0131853, IMG submission 92764) | Labiotermes labralis P1 segment gut microbial communities from Petit-Saut dam, French Guiana - Lab288 P1 (version 2) (version 2) | ecosystem: Host-associated > Arthropoda: Insects >... | reverse complement strand
TCTGAGTCGCCTGCTTGCCTACTGCTAATCTTTCCCTAACCTTTGCAATGACCAGGTAATGATCTGTATCACACTCAGCTCCCCTGAAACTTCACACATCCAGTACACTAGATTGCCACCTCCAGAGGTATTGCTCTACTCATTCTTAACCTTGGCAGTAGATATAGGCGAGTGTATAACTCCATGCCACACCCCAGCTACTTTACCCCCAGGAAATAAGGAAGTACTCATGGAATGGGAGGCTGAATGTGCCCCAGAGCTGGTCTGGATGTTTTGGAGAAGAGAAAGCCTCCTTGCTCCTACCAAGATTTGAAAGCTGGACCATTTAGCCCACAGCCTAATTGCTATACTGACCATGCTACTCCAGCCCATATTCACGGTATGGTCTGTAATCTGTCAGTTCCTTTTACAATAGTTTCCCTCTCTTGCACAGCACTATGCGCCATTTTCTTCCTTTGGTTTTCCTTCTTATATTGTAGCTCATAAAAATTTTCCTCCATTTCTCAGTTCTATGATCTTTGGACAGTTAAGAGCTAAGTAATTTTTTAAATCTTATTTCCTTGTGTACATTTATTCACATACTGTTCAGAAGTTCTCCTCTCCATTTTTGCATTTCCCAACATTTCATAGTAGTGTCATTTCTTCCCACTGCATGTGGACATTACCCCTTACCACTCCCCTCCTCAAACCCCTCAACTTCCAGATTCCCAATCTACACCATGCTGCACCATTTCTTAAGACATCGTAAGACAGTCAAATAAATATATGGCAGTGAAGTATGGTAAGGGTGCACCAGTATTCCCAAAACCTATGGGAAACCTCAAAATTGACATGAAGAAAGTTCTATTTTGCTAAGCCTTAAATTTGAGTATTTCACACCGCCATACAAAATTTAGCCACCCAGGTGATCTGGTATCGGGGATATTTGCCCCACTGAATTAGAGCCCAATGCAGAAGCTTCTCTCTAATGATTGATACTGAACAGCATTCCACATAATTACACCTAACAGCTTCCTCATGAATGAAACATCACATCTGCAGGTATCACATGAAGTTTCCAACAGTATGAATTATGAACATTTCCGCTTGTCTTTCCTCTTTAAGCTCTTAAACAGTAAACTTCACTTACATTTTCCTGAATAATGGAGGTAAGCTTCCACTAACAACAAAATTTTCAGCTGGACAGCGAAAAAAATTAAAATTTTTTGTATAAGTATATGACTCCTTAGAAATTTTAGCACATGTATAGCCACTAACTAGTATCAGAAACCATAAATAGTGATTATCAGTGCCTATCACACCAGGTTCCAGCTGAAAAGTCTAACATGTGACAGCATGCAAACATAAAAGAAATATGTAAGATAACTCACAGCAGCAATTTTCTGCTCATACAAGGGCTGTAGAGCATCTCGTTTAGAATAATGGTAAAATGCTTGCAGAGCATGAACTCCCTCCTCCAAATTTTCTACTTGCTCAAACACAGATACCATAAGATTTCCCAGTATCGCTTCAATATCTTTCATCTGTCCTTGAAACCTTTTACAAAACAAATTAAATGTACATTATGATAAGCATCGATGAAGACATCATCAAGTACATATTAGTGCACAGTTTCTTAGATGCTGGAATTTTCCTGTTATGTCCAGCACTCGCACAGACATTGTTTAATCATTACTTAGCCATAGTGTTCACCAAACCCTCATAACTCAGGGTACAAATATTGTGCTGGGTGATTCATATATTACTTTAGCACAAGTCTCCAAATAATAAACTGACTGCATTCCACAATGTTGTGCCTTCTTTCCAGGCTCACTGTCTGTTAGGTACAATACTATAAACAGCGGCCAGATTCACAAGGCAGACTGAGTCTACGTGACAGTCCACAATTAATAAACAATACAGCCCATGTTGAGTAATACGAGAAAGCAGTACTGTTGTAATATCAGTAATTAAACAAATAAAGAGGACAATCAATCAATCACACATGGGTTCTTTCATTCTTCTGCACTGAAGACAGCGCATTCCTTGGAAATATCAGCACATTTCAGTAAAAATAATTAATGAGTAGTGCAATAAATATTTTATCTGCAAACCTAACTGTAGGTGCACAGTACAAACATCTGCCATAAGAGACTAGAAAAATACTGTCACAAACCAAAACACAACATTTATATTGTGGGTATGGTATGAAATCATGTGCTAAGTGTTGATAATGTTTTGGAGGAACACATGGTGCCAGAACCCAGAAGATGGATCAGCTTTAATAATGAAACACTGTAAAAACGATATAAATCTTTACCACCATGAAAACATCAAATCTCAGGAAGTCATCATCATCGTGGAGTAAGGAAAAGGATAGGCAATAACAGAAAAAAGAGCTACTCTTAGAAAAGGAAAGAAATTACAACACAGACGTGCAATGGGAACAAACAGATTGATTTAGCCAGATAATAGATATGCTGGATCGTTAAAATGGAAAATCTGAACACATTTCCATTTTTTTACAATGTTTATTCCAACAACACCACAATAGTTAGAAACAAATGTATACAATCATATAGTAAGCATCCTACACATTTCGGCCTTTTGGCTCATCCATCGTGACATAACCAACTATAGGAGAAACAGGGACAAATCCCTGAAAATGAAGATGACATTCCATGATAGCCATTCGTTTGTAATCAATTATAAATATTATGATATAATTACAAGCAATCTGTACTATATACTTTAATCTTTTTATACAATTTCAACATCAGTTTTTTATCTACAATTGCATATTTATGACATAATTAGCCAATGTTGTATTTTTTTTTTTTTGTCAACTACCTCCCTGATGAAACAAGTATATGATTGTATACTTTTGTATCTAACTATTCTGCAGTTGTTGGAATAAACACTGTAAAATTATCTTACTGCACGGAACACAGATAATATGAAATTAACATTACTGTTATAAAACTGTTTAGAAAACATGAAACTCACGGCTGTAGCACTGTTTGGGTAAACAATGAAGGTGGTCACAAGTGCAGCCAGAAATACCATGATATGGTGTTACTGAGAAGAGTAGCAGAGGTAACCTCATAACACTACCTTCTTCCCTTACACAAGGAAAATATGCTAAATATAGTCTAATACTAATACTTGCCATAGCATATAAAACACAGTTAATTTTCAGTTCACACACCACCCTGTTTCATACAATCAAGTCTTTAAACCACTTACCATTCAAACTAACCTCCAAATCCTGTAATTCAATTTGTTCCTGCTCGTTTCATAACATGAAACAGAACTACAGAACTTCACAAGTATGCCACTAATTATCTCCATCAAAACAGACATTATAATTTATTTGCTTCTGTTAAAATTCATTAAACAAGAATAACCTATTTAAATGCCTTACCGCAGAATGTCATCATACCATGCAGTAGCTCTCACATCTAATATATTTTGCTGGACATCTCTGATAGCTTGTAAATTTTCTGAAAATGTTGTCTCTACCTTCTCACATATATTCTCAAATTCCTCTCCTCTTGTTCCTCCAAAACGTGGTTTTGTAACATTCTCTGTTTCATCCATTCTGAAACATAAAACAAGTGCTAAAATAAGATGCCTATGAGATGCAGCATACTTACAGGTGATCATGAATCTAACTTACTTGTCCAAGGCGGAGGAATGCAATACAATGACAGCACTGTAAAACAATCCAAAAGAGTATTTTATGGTATATCTATGCAGACGTTCATTTACTAATTCTAAAAGTCATTAATACAAAAACTGGACATCCCGTACCATATTAAAGTAAAGAACAGTAATGTTTGTAACACAACAACACAGTAGATGGATCTAGGTTTCCATTTCTATGTTCTACTCATCCCATATTCATGCTGTCTTAAGAGGCATACATTTTTAAAAGTACAATGTACAGTGAATGTTAGTGTACTTACGTTTCAAAAAAAACATCTGTAAATTCTTTTAAGTGTAAAACTCTGAAACTGTAATTTGTATGTACATTATTTGGATCCTTGAATAAGCTTTATATGTTAAGTACAATGTCCGGTGTCCAGGAAAGTTTGCTCAAGTTGTAATATTTCTAGCTAGTATACAGAAGGTGTCTGGTGTGAACCACACCTGGGACACTGGCAGGCTGAACTCAGATTTTTAGTTGTTTCACTCAGTCCATCCAGGCAGAGTCAGAATAGTACAACAAATTAGGCTCTGAACACTTCCTTCCATATCCTTTTCATTACATTATTCGTCCTACAGTTCAGCCCTACACAAACGGAGACACTCAGTGTTGCTGAAAAGGTCACAACAATTAACTGCATATATAAAACATAACATTTGGTCTTCTCAGAAGAACTGACTTGTACTGAGAAGCCGAGTCTGTATTTAACTGCTTACTTTACATGTTGCATGAATTCCGTTTTCCTTTCTATGATCTAATTATCTTCCCCCCATCCCAGCAGTTGAACAAGTATCCTATAATAGGAGAGCACATATTACAAACAGACACTTACCCACACAATGAGTCAGTACACGTTAATAATAATGTTTCTTCTGTAAATCTTAAATACATACCTGCCAAAAACAATCATGACTTCACACACTTGTATCATGTCTCTGCACCTCTGTACAAATGAGTCAACATGATTGAAAATGGAATCATTATCTAGATTCCATGGAATATGTGAAAACTTCGAATGGGCCTCTGCAATCTGTAATTACAAACACTATCAATTAATTTCAGTGAAAAGGGATGAAATATTATAGAAACAGTACTAATAAAGAACAGTTCACTCCTGATAAGTTTCAGAACATGTATAACTGAAACCTTGCCACTTCATGTATTCAGGTTCTCCATCTGTGTGTGTGTGTGTGTGTGTGTGTGTGTGTGTGTGAGAGAGAGAGAGAGAGAGAGAGAGAGTTGTGACTATGAACATTACTGCCACCTTTTAGGATTCAGTATCACATAGGTTGGTAGACAGGAATAATGTCATAGGAATGTTAGTACCTATCTACCAGACCACACAGCATTAAATTCCAGAAGACAAAAATCTTGTTGCTTCACAAATCTTTGGATGATACACAGTGGTTTGTAAACAATTCTTCTCATGCAACGTATAGCTTCCCTCATTCTTAACCTCTGCACTAGATGGAGGTTAGTCATTAACTTCATGACCTGGCTCTTTTACACGTAGAAAAGAAAGCCAGTACCCACTGAAAAGGAGGTTGGGTGGGACCCAAAGCCAATCTCGATGTTTTGGATGAAGAAAACTCTCTTCCTCCCACCACAATTCAAGTCCCAGATCATCCAGCCCATGGTCTAGTCACAATACCAACTACACAATCCCGACTCCTGGCAATTCACTAACATAATTACTGCTGTTCTTATCATTCTCATTAAAATTGCTGCTCCCACTGCCAACACCACCAGTGATGCCACTGACTTTGTCAATTCCCAAACCAGGGCCTTCTTCAGTAGTTAACAGTGCTCAGGAAATTCCCTGAATGTTATGGAACTTAAAGGCTCATTACCAAGCTCAAAATATCCTGCTGCTACTCAGCGAAAATCACATAATAAGATCGTATGTCTAGGTGTCTGAAATGGCCCCTTCCTTTCATGTGTTCATAAATGCATGCACTTTCCTTTTCCCATGCATGTCAAATGCCCTGTCCACATCATATCCCCTAATCTGGTCATCCCAAAATACTTGTAAAGAGTGCATATTATGAAGCTCAACAAAAAACTGTCTGTTAAAATTTTCTTCTTACTTCTTCCCTCACAGGTTATTGTACTTTCCTTAGCACCACTTTCCTGAACACTTTCAATTTATATCCTCCCTTCATGGTGAAAGTCCAAGTTTCTCACTATAGTTCTGTACACAGTATTATAATTTTTACATTCTTAGTACAGGAGAGAAAGACAAGTGGATTTTAACTGAATGGTAGCTATCACTACCCAATTACTACTATTACAACCACAGACAGGTTAGTGTTTTATTTAATATGCTGTCAACAGTGAAGATCAAACAGCGCCACTACCACTACAACTACTACTACTACTACTACTACTACTGCTGCTACTACTACTACTACTAATGATGCTGCTGCTACTACTACTACTATTGCTGCTGCACTCCAATCATCACCCATGTTAAGCCTCTCAGGTTGTCTTTCACTTTCTTCCATGGGACTTGGTTGTACTCAAAAGCATATGTATACCACAGGTAACAATTTGAACACTGCAGTGTATGACACCGATCTTTCACATAATTTTTATCATAAGATATGACACAAGGTAGTGATCGATGGACATGTATCACTTATGCTGGTGTGATATCAAGCAGTCATACCTAAATTAGCCTCAATAATGCTAGAGTAACTTTCTTTAGAAAAATTTGGGAATTTTTATGTAGGCTAAGGTAAATATACCCTTGGGCTTAATCAAGTACCATGTCTGTCGGATCGGTTGTATAGTTGTACACATTATTAATCTCAGCACTAGACTGTGTGAACATTCAGTTTCCTGTCCCAGCCACCTCACCCCCAGGAAAGATACTCAAGTACCCAATAGGTAAGTAGCGAAGCAAGTTTCTGAGTCAGTCTGGGGCACTGTGGAGAAAAGAAACAATTCCCCCCCCCCCCCATGCTGAAACCCCAAGTTCTTGAACCACCCAGCCCATATCATACCCACTATACCAACAGAGCTATTTTGGCTCAGCATGCTACATACCTCATTAAAATACTGATTGACACAATGATTTTCCTTCTAGTGTTTGCATGGTGTTCCTCAGCATATATAGATGAATGATACTCAGTTTTAAACTATTTTGCATGCAGGTGAGACAGCATTATTAGATAAACCAATAAAACAATAGCAAATTAAATTAAATTAAATTAAATTAAACTTAAATAAGCATACATAAATTATAAGGAGCAGTCAAGATCCATTCCATATACATCACACCTTATCATACAGAAGCCTGTACTTCAAACAACATTCAATTATATTTTCAAACATTTCAAGGCCAGCTCTTGTATTTCCTTGAAAGACAGATTCAAGGTTGACACTTTTAGTGCACTGTAAGATGATCTGGTTGCTGATCAAGTGACACAGAGCAGACAATTTTTCTCTGAAAGAGAAAGTAATAGAAAATGTTAAAAATATTTAAATTAAATGTAAAATATATCAGAACCCCTTGAATTACTAATTTACTGTTCTTTTTTCAAGGCTTAAAAGCCCTAGTGGGCTTAGACTTCCCCAGTATCAAGGTTTTTAGATCACACTCAGTATGATTCCTCTGGACAAGTGACTGGCACGTTGCAGAGCCCTCTACCTGACAACACACAACACTCACATGAGACAAGTCAGAGACATTTACGATTTGAGCTAACTTGCTATAACCAATATAGGGTGTAAGTCTTTTATTAAGAGACAAAATGGTACATTTAAAGCCTAGGTCAGAACTGTTTAAAAAATTTTCTGGTTTGGTTTATGATGGGGGAGAAATTGGAGAGTGTCAGTATTACAGCTTACAGGGGAGAGAGTTTTATGGCAGGTGTAGCAAGCTAACAATTTCGACTTTGTCAGAATCATATGTATGGGGTAAGAAAAGTTGGAGAAAAAGAAAAGAAGACTGACTTTGAAAACCTTGACAGTTTTTGGGACTCTTTAAATCGTGTGGGGAAGATTTACAATGTTAGGCACACTTGGACTCTAAAGAAATTAGTGAGACGCGTGAAGGAGTTCACTTGGGTGACAACAATGGAAGAATGTTACATAAATAGAAGCCAATGGGGTTAACGTATTCAAAATTCTGACTTTTGGACCTATTATGGAGCAGCGAAATTTAAAATTAGGCCAATTGGGTACAGTAAGAAATTTTAAAAAGGGGTGAACTTAAAACTTTCGAGTTTTGGGAAACCTAACGAAAAGAAGTCTGTTCTTTAACTCGGAAGTGACAAGTTGTCCTCGTGTACCAAAGCTAACAGTGGATACCTTTTCAAGGGCGCATTCATATGCAGCGATCTGTAAATGCTAACATCAGTAACTAAAATAAACAACATCAATAGTGACAAGTATTAATAATATCACCGCCCGCCACTTAGACCACTTAGATTCCTTGAGAAAAAGACATGCCTACCAACTGAATAGCCAGGTGGGTTGTATTGCTCACCAACAGAATTACAATAAATAAAGAAACAAGATGCAGGAATTTTGGGGTTTTGTGATAATTTGTATTCAAACTTTGATATTTTTCTTTCCCATAGAAATGGAATTAGAAGCAGCAAGTTCCTTCACAATGTCAGAAACATTTTCCACCTTTGCATGATATCAGAACCAATCAAGAAAAGATGTTTATGTTATAAAAAGCAATACTAAATATTTTATGTTATTCATACCATGTACGTTGTTTCATCAATATATTGACAATACCAAACAATTTGTATATTTTAAATGACCAATTTTACGTTCTTGAGTTCAGCTCAACGGTCAAAATATTATTAAAAGACAAATGAATATATTTTGTTTACCTTGTGTTAAAATATGGTGAATTCACCCATATTACTCTTATATTTTGTAGCAATGTTGGTATAATGTCTGGTATATTCACAGGTAGAAGAGTTTCAAGTTCCTCACAAGGTTCATTTAAAATCTGCAAGAACTCTATATTTGACTTAGCTTCTTGCATTCCTTCCTGGAATACAAAATTTGACATAAATACTGTGGTTTCAAGATACTTTTCATGTAGTGATAATGCTGCTAATGCATCTGCCACAACACCAAAATTGGACTCTTGTACACAACTGCATATAAGGCAGATCTTCCACAGGAAAATCAAACATTGATTCATATGATACTATTAACACCATGTCATACAATAATAAGTACCTCCTCTTGGTTTTTCATGATGTGTGTTCAGCTCTCAAAGATTCAGAGGCAGTAATAATCCTACGTAAAGGAATAGATGAAAGACCACACTATAGAATGATATGGGTTCCACTATTCAAGATAAAAAAAATCCATGCAATTTATACCCACAAATTAAGAACAATGTAAAAGATCACATAATTTCATGCACTGCTCCTGCCAAAGAAATAGTCCAATATTTTGCATCTGCCTGCATGGCAGATCTCATTTCCTTGCAGAGTGAAGTGGGCTTATCAGGTGATATGCCATGCTGCTAAGGGACAGAATTCTAATGTTCCGACAAGAGTCCATGTTCATAAACAGAAACAAAGATTGTCTCTAAAATTTTGGAGTTTTATGCAATATGCATCCAATATATTTTGTTGCTATGTACACTTAATATTTTATTCATCTTCCTTTCCTCTTTTACTTGGAAGTAAATGTGGGACCATGTTTGTTCCACTCTTGATACATTTCTATGCCAGTGATGATCTCACTTTTTATTAATATTGTCATTCTATTTCCAAACAGTCTTCTACTTCATATTCTGAGCAATACAAAATGTCTTAACTTTCTTAAAAGGACTACGGCAATAACACATTTCAATTTAATTTTAAGTTTCTTGAAATTGAGATACTTAGCACACAAAACTACAAATCAAAGTAAAAAATACATTAATTCTAGTACAAAACACAATTTCAATTTACACACATTTTCATTAACTTTACATCTCACATCCCAAGGGACATCCATGGGACAGTATTCCTATGGGTAGCCTCTCTACAGTGTTTCAAGCTGAAGTGATGGCAATCCTGATGTACACAGAATTCCTCTTGTCTAAGAAAGTAACAAGAAGAGAAACATGTATCTGCTGTGACAGTAGGGCAGTAATAGCAGCACTTGCTAAACCATTACCAAATCAGCTCTGGTATGAAAGAGTATGCAAGTGCTAGAAAAACTAAGTGGATCTAATAAAATAACTTTAGTATGGATACCCAGGAATCATGGAATATGTGGAAATAAGCTGACAAACTGGTCAAGGAAAGGAATAAAGGAGTCCCATCTGACAAAACTGTTGGTATCCCCTTTGTTATGGGCAAAGAAGTTATCTGGAGTCATTTGAGACATGAGCACTTGAACAAGTGGAAGACCTGTAGAGGTTGCTGCCAGTCCAAGAACCTAATGTGTGAACCTCTGCCAAGTAGAACAAACAAGCTCCAAGCAATGAGTAGACAGAACCTTACAGTGGCTGTGGGGTTGTTAGCAGGCCACATAACCCTTTCATACCTTATGTTTAAACTTGGACTCACACAGCAGCAGGATTGCTGACTGTGGGGAGACAAAAAAAGATAGTGTACATATTGTATGTCATTGTCTGGCACTGGCATGCAAAAATGTGCTGAAGGAAAATATTTCAAGCACTTACCTCAAATATGGGAAGCATAAACCTAATATTAAGTGAAAGACATTGAACTAAAACACATGACCCTAGCACAAGGTAAAATGGAATGGCAAACAGTGTTGTGCTGCCTGCAATTACATGACAATGTCTGAATGAAGAGTGGTGCAAGTTATCAGATAAAATTACATCTCTCTACACATGACAAAATTACAGTATTCGAAGAAAACATGCAGTTGTTCCTGTACATGTCATTAAGCCATAACAGAGAGTGGAGGTATAACTCCAGGAACTCTCAACCTTGACAGTAGATGAATGTAAGGGGCAAGCTTCACACAATAACTGCTTTACTCCCTGGAAAAGAATCCCTGGTTCCCATTAAATAGGATGGTGGGTGGGCTCCAGAACTTATCTCGACACTTTGGAGTACAGAAAAATCTCTTGAAACCACCAAGAATGGAACCACAATTCCTCAATTGTGTAGCCTAGTCACAATATTGACTATCCTACCCTGGCTCACACAATGCAGTATGTACTTGTAAATATCAACCAAACTTATTACCAAGCTAGGTAATTTAAATTTTGACAATTTTGTGGTGGCTATAGTTAGTTTGCAAGTGCAACAGCTATTGCAGTTATTTGTGTCTTTAAACTTTCTTCCATGTCCAGTAACCAAAATGAAAACTTAATTCAGTTCTATTACCAGCACATGTGTGCTACAAATCAGAAGGTTGCTGGTTCGATCCCAGCTGGTGTCATTGGAATTTTCATTGACATAAAATCCTTCCAATCGCACTATGGCCCTGGGGTCGACTCAGCCTCTAATAGAAATGAGTACCAGGAGCATTTCCTGGGGGTAAAGGTGTCTCGTGCATAAGGCTGACAACCTTACCACCATTCTGTGTCGTTGTCATGTAATCTGGGAAACTTAACTTCCTGGAACCCTCTGAGCCACTCCAGGCCTGTAACGGGACTGTTTTAATTTTACTTATCAGCACACATGCTACACACAACAGCATAATTCAGATGTCGATGAAAGTATGAAACTGATTGTGGTTGGTTTTATATCAAGCCATTTATTAATGTAACATGTGAAACTGTTAAAACCAAAAATTATAAGTTTATTTTTCCTACATATTCAAGCACATTAAACTTACATGGTGAATAAACAATACTTTTCTTCTTACAATTTCTTGTAACTTTGGAAGAGTTTTGCCATTACCATCTTAGATATACCAAATAATACATGAATAATACATACTTAATTTTATGCACGTCTGTCAATATACCTACAGAATATACTCACTTCTATTTCTTTAACAAGGGTAAGAAACTGACAAATGTAAACTGACTGACTCATCCATAGTATATCACATATCTGCTTTACCTTCTTGTCTTGCAGTTGAAAATTTAAACCAGCCAAGTTTTTAACTGCAAGCACATAAAACCAAATGTTCATTATATACTGCAGTGTAAAGAACAGAGACATAAATACAGATTTCACTGAAGTAGGCAAAATTCAGTTTCATCTTATTTTTCTATATGCTGAAAACAGGGCTCCAAAGAATGGAAATTAATTCAGATTTAATCTCTCATAATTGAATATTGGAAACACCTTCAACCACTGACAAAACATCAAAATATCAGTCAATGGAAAATTCAAACTACATGTACTGTAGTTCAGTTTTATATGCTGAGTAATGCACACTGTGCATTAATATCTACTGGTGCTTTGTGGAAGTCTTTGGCAACAAACAAAAGTCTATACTGTAAAGCTGTAGCTATATTTGGTTCAAACAAGACATATAGTTTCATCAACATAACACAAAAAAGAAAACAGATGCCAAAGCAGGCCTCAGAATACGAAATTTTATTAAAACCTATTACTCTATAAATACTCTAAGTACTTTGTGAAAATAACAGTGTTTATGATGACATCAGATTTAAATGTAAGCTGCACACTGGACACAGAAATAATGATCATTTTGTTATCTAGCAGTTTGCCTACCGTGCATTATACACCTCTATTTGAATTGACACTAATTTGTGTGGTGTTAAATTGTATGCAGGGTCATAACCAAGAACCTTCTTTGTAAATTGTGTAGGTTAAGATGAACTGTACGATACTGATATAGTATACTGGGAAATAACAACATGTCATGCTATAAACTATTCCCCAAAGATTGTATCTGAATTGTCAATCCAACAAACTCCCAACAACTGACAGTCTGAATGTACTTTTCAGCAGGCATGAACACATTTATCACACTTCAGAATGTACCACTTCTAACACAGTTATATCATAGTCAAGATATTCTGTAGAATAAATTAATTTAATGGCAAAGTCACATATATTTTATGCTGTACACCTTCAGTGCAACAGTCTAATACACACAATTTTCACTATCAACTAGATGCACAATGTTTTTACATTTTATATTTATTATACAATGCTTTGTATAATATAAAAATATTGTGCAACTACTTGGTAGTGAAATTTGTGTGGCAAAGTCGCATATTTTTACCGTACACTTGAAGCATATAATTTAAAGTACTTTCATGCGATTATCTTCGAAAAATCTGTTCTTGGTTACTAATTACTTCAGTAACTTACATCTGTATTTCCAGAACTCATATTCATCAATAGGGCACAAAATGTCTGCAGAAGTAGGTTGGTCCTGATCGTCCAGTGCACCTCTTATTTGCCAAATCCAGTGAACAACTACACCTGTAATCGAGCTATTTTGATGAAAAAAGAACTGATGAAAATAAGAACAACAATATGTATGTATTATTAGGCCATTATTACAGTTATTATGAATTTTGCAATTAAAACAAATTTTATAAGGTGAATGTAGGAATTTATCAGCAGCTCTACATGTCACACTCAACGTGAAGATTCTTTTGGATAATTCCAGTGGAAGAGACATATGCTTGAGCAACATACACATACTTAATTCCATTGGAAGAAAGATGTCCTGGAGTAACAAGCACACACTAATTTCAATGCCACGTTTGCTTTCATATTTCTACTTGGAGTACAGGAGTCACATGAGATGAGTTGCTGTAAAATGTTCATTTAAATCACAACTCTTCCCTGGAACTGCTTTTTATGCTCACAAAAGAAATAACCAAAAATTAACTGAAAGAATTATAAGTAACATACTCAATTTCTATAATATGCCTGTGAGTTCTAATTATAGAACAGTTTGCCTCTAGATGTAATTAAACCTCTTATACTTACTGAAATTGTTAACATAATGAGTTACCTTTCCACTTTGAGCAGAAATTAAAACTTAATTAGGTTTAAAACAAACAACTCTTACATATTTAAAATTGTTATAATGTATTACATGTCAAAAAGGAATGTAACTCACAATGACTATGTGTAAGCTACCCCAGCACCATATTCTGCTCAACTGAGGAAGGACTTCAGACAGGCAAAAAGACTCACTACCGAATTGTGTCAACCACATGCAGAAGTTCACATCTTTAACCTTTTGGCGCCGGAATTATTTTTTTAATCTTAGCACACTCTGTATATAAAATGTGAATAATACAGGAACCAAATACGTTAGAATTATGAAACAAACTGCATTTTGAAGAGAAAAAAAACGGAGAGTATATACCATGTTTAAAATATTCAGTA
>Ga0131853_10015432_pt1 | contig 13962 bp, 10 predicted proteins | sample TergutLab28metaG_FD_92764 | JGI IMG/M metagenome (GOLD analysis project Ga0131853, IMG submission 92764) | Labiotermes labralis P1 segment gut microbial communities from Petit-Saut dam, French Guiana - Lab288 P1 (version 2) (version 2) | ecosystem: Host-associated > Arthropoda: Insects >... | reverse complement strand
TATAGGTGTTTTGGGTTATATCGGTATAGTTTGACCTAAGGAACACTCTCCCGAAGTTAGGTCCTTTCCTCCTGGGACACCCTGTATATATATATATATATATATATATATATATATATATATGTGTGTGTGTGTGTGTGTGTGTGTATAAACTAGTTATTACACAGTAGAGTGACATCTAACAGAGATGTGTATATTGGGGATGGTTTACTGTTGTAAGAGCTTGAAATGAATTATTTAGGTATCATAGAATGGTTCCACATTGAATTGGTCACTAGTTTTTACATACTATAAAAATTTTTATATATTATAACAGAAGAAGAAAAAAATATAGACTAGATATAATAAATGCTGGGCGTTGTTGAGTCACGCTCAGCACTGCCGTGTTTGTATTCTCTGTCTCTTATTACGTAGACCTATTGGTTTATAATATGGCACCAGTGGCAAGAATTATTGTCTTGTGTCAGCACGGGTACTATGGACTAGATGGACTTAGGTTCCTAGCTCAGATGATGCTTTTTTAAAATTTTCTCCACGATGAGAAGGCGAGTTTATATCTTACATATACCGTGATGTACAGTTCCTTGTAGACTGTCCTGTGTTTATGCAGAGACGGTCTATGTCACACTTGAAAATGTGGAGAGGTTGAGGTCGTCGTCTTGTGTACACTATCAATGGTATAGTGTTGCGACGATTGTACGTACGTCGGCGTTTGTGGTGGATGACCTTGGCGATGTTGAGCAGCGGAGTCTTTACCGTGTGAGCGCAATTGTAGATCTTGCGGCAGCAGCAGCTCCAAGGAACTCAAAAAAGGTAAAGTGATCCCGTTAAAGGCCCGGTGTGGCCCAGAGGGTGGGTAGAGGTATAGCTCTATTCTTCCATGACCGCGGCACTGGAAGGGGGTGAGTGGTCTGCAGCACGCCCCGGCCGCACTTTACCCCCGGGAAAAATCCGGTACCCATTTTACAGGAGGCTGGGTGGGCTCCAGGGCCGGTCTGGACGGGCGGAAAATCTCGTCCCCACCGGAATTAGATCCTGGACCTTTCAGCCCGTAGTCAGTGGCTATACCGCCTGAGCTACCAGGCCCATTCCAAGGAACTGTATATCATGGTATATATAAGATATAAACTCGCCTTCTCATCGTGGAGAAAATTTTAAAAAGCATCATCTGAGCTAGGAACCTAAGTCCATCTAGTCCATAGTACCCGTGCTGACACAAGACAATAATTCTTGCCACTGGTGCTGTATTATATTATTATTCTACGTAATAACAGTTAGAGGATACAATCACGGCAGTGCCGAGCGTGACTCATCAACGCCCTGCATGTAGTACGTCTAGTCTATATATTTTCCTTCTTCTGTTATAATGTATAAAAACTAGTGACCAATTCAATGTGGAACCATTCTATGGTACCTAAATAATTCATTTCAAGCTCTTACAACAGTAAATCATCCCCAATATGCACATCTCTGTTAGAGGTCACTGTACTATGAAATAACTAGTTTATACAGATACTTTCATATAACACAACTACTCTGATGATTTTTTTCGTTTTAATTTGTATACTATAATCTATTTTATATATATCTTAAAATCCACTGACGTATGTACTTTTGCAACAATTATACTATCTATTGTAAGCGTTTGGGATCCCATAATGCACTCTAAACACTATTAACCTTGGAAATGTACTTTAGATGGCCTGAAGATGACTGAGAAAGAGTCGAAACATGTCGCTCTAAAATAGCATTTTATGTAATAAAACTGTTGTGTTATGAATGATACGTTGTACTTTATATGTACAGATAAACACATCGGGATGACTAATGTTAAGTTTCTATTTATATTTTGTAATCTGTATGTCAGATACGCATTTGGTTTTTGAAAGCTTTGCGGGCCTCCAGATGACTTTAGGTGGGCCATATGTGGCCTGAGGACCACCAATTTAAGTGTCTGGTTCAGGTGGTCCTACAGCAATACGCGGTATGAGGGAGTTCAAAATTAATGTGGTGGAGACAGTTCAACACATTGTGTGTTGTGGTGGATTTGCGGCATCACCGCAATGCATTTGGATGTCAAGAACTGCGCTACAGGGAGCACTACATGGGCTGGCACATTGTCGTGATGAAGGATCCAGTTTTTCGCAATGTTTGTACGAACCCCCATGACCCTGTTTCTTAGGCTTTCACGAATTTCTGTGTAGTGATATTATCTGTTCAGCAGGTACCCACTCTTTGTGAACAATACCCATGGGATCAAACACAAAAGCATGCCGTTTACTTTTGACTTGCTTTCTTTGGCCTTGGTGATCCCTTTGAACGCCATTCCAAACTCAGACGTTTGGTCTCCGGATCAAAGTGAAAACCAACTCTCGTCACCAGTGATAACTCGGCCCATAAGCTGTGGGGCGGGTTCCAGCAGATCAGCACAAACGTTCAACCGCGCATCTCGCTGTTACTCTGTCAGATTCCTGGGCACCATCTTGGCACGCATTTTTATCATCCTCAATTCTTCAGTCTTTATCAAATGAACGGTTTCCCGGTACATGTTCACTTCATCAGCAATCATTCTGACTTATCTTCGTTCGGATCGAACGTGTTCTCTCACCCCTGCTGCGTTGTCACCTGTCCGTGTTGTTGATGGTCGCCCGCTGCGCTACTCATCTTCAACAACGGTTCTGCTTTCAGAAAACATGTTGTGCCAGCGAAAGGCTTGTGCTCTTTGACATTGCAAAGGCCTGCTTAAGTTTTCCATGTGTTGTGGCATTCTCACCGAGTTTAACACAAAATAGATGGCATTCCGCTGCGCGATATTCCGTGCTTCCATTTCCACGACAAGGTTTACAAACATGTGACACATCACGCACCCACTCCACACCGAGGCATTGCGAAGCCGTGCCACTGCAAGTGGGGACGGAAGAAGGCCAAATGCTGTATGTGTTAGCGCGCTGTAGTACTGGCAGTATAGCCAGGAGGAAATTAATCTCATTACTTTGTCAGACCTCGTAGTTTATGCTCCACAGTCTGACAGCTGCGGTCGGGCAACACTCCGAACGTTCAACAACATGTGTACATAACGTGTTTGAGCCTGTATGATATGGAAGTCAGAGAAACATCGGTGAGAGCACGAATGACCTGATAACAGAAAGTTGTATGCTACGCCCAGCAAGTTTTGTCTCGGCCAGCATCAGGAAGTTGTGTGTCGTACGCAGCCGTGCCACAAGACAGGTTAGTTTATTAAAAACAGAGTTAAATAGTCAGCCATTATTGTGAAGTGAGTCTATGATGTGTAATTTTACCTTGGGAAGAAACGGCATGGTGAAAATTTGGTCAGACTTGAAAGTGGTTCCATTATAACATAAGTTTTTAAATGTAATAAACACACACACCAACCTGTGTGTTCAAGATACGAGATCAAAGACAATTCTTTGTTTGTAAAGGAAATTGCCTGCTTACAATATAGCTACATGTTTGGGCTTATAACAAAACCATCATCAGGCATTTTAAAAAATATATACATAAATATATATAGGAAATATTACAGTGTTTTATGATATTTTGTTTCCTAAAGTGTATTGAGATCCCAGACGTTACAATCTTGTTTCAGAATGAGGTAATTTTTTCTGAATAGCCATAAAAGTATGTTGGTGATTACAATGTATTACCAAATCGATCCCGGTGTGTTTTCTTTGTTAACGAATAAAGAGGCGTATTTTGCCCTTATTTTATGAGTTTTTATACAACTTGATGATAGCCCAATAAGGCACCAGAACACTTAGCTCAACCATAATGAATATACAGTTAGGTCGGACTGAAAATTTTATTTATTTGTTTGTACTGTATTATGTTATGTTGCATTTGTGGAGGAGATATACTATATGCAGTCAAACAGAGCCATTTGTTTTTGTTTATAAACAGTTGTGTTGGACTTCCGGGCCATTGTCTTTACAGTGAATTTCACAATTGAATGATACTTCTTCCTTTGGGTTGTTAGGCTGGAGTAAATTTGTGTTGTGGCGATATGTTGTTGTTACCCGAGACAGCATCTTATAACTTGAGTAGCTGACTCAGAAAATGCCTACAATTACGGTGCCTACAGATTATTGCATTCGGCACTGCTAGTGGTACGTCATTAACGTAGGCCTTCCACAAACAGGCTACATATCGTACGTCTTTGCTAAGTCCAGCTGTAGCCAGAAACATACTCAATCCAGAGGACTGAACTTGTGTGGCGTGTGTTAAAATGGGTGATAGTAACTTTGGTTTTGAGAATGTAGTGGGTCTTATTTGTATGTGTCTGGGATTGACTGGTGTGTCTTAGACGTTTCAGAGTTCGTAACAGATGGTAGAATATAATGCAAAGAAATTCACATTACATCAGACTACAGTAACTGGAAGTATCTCGAGGAACTGTGTTGAACGTGACCAAAGTTAAAAACCACAAATTTGAGTGTCGTATACAGTAGTTTGTAGACTTACAATTCAATTTCCGCTGCGATGTTTAGTCACTTTACGACGTATGCGAACATACACATAAGTAATGTTTTAAAGTGAAACGTGTTGGAAATTGAATAACATTTCGCGTTACAATGTACAAAATGGTGTAATTCTTACTTTGCTAGGTTAAGCCACCACCAGCAGGTGGCGGCACACCATCAGATTTCAAGCTTCTTTCACAGTAGGTAGGACCGTGTGAAGTGATTTGTGAAATCAGCGGAATAAAACGCTTCTGGAAAACCGCATGGTGCATGACTTTCCTCTTTGAACACACGCCGGTACAAGAAGGGAGGGGAAGCTTACAGGTTCACTTGGTTGATCACAGTGTCACCAGTGATGACAAGAGGTGGTGCAGGTGGTTCTGTGGAACTTGGCACCCACTCTAATACCAGCTGGCCAAGGTTAGCACGACCAACCCCGTTCGCGGAGCGCTTGCTGCAGTTGGCTGTAAAGGTGAGTTCCAAATTCCGTTTACATTCTTCATCGACATCGAACAGGGTAGTGCTTTTCAAAAGGGAGGGAATTGATCTCGTGCGTTGAGGTGTCAGTGTTCTCTATGTCCAATCAAAAAGTGCGGAAAAATGATTAAAAAGAAGAGCCTCTGTTGACTGTCACGTTCGTGGAATGCAAACGCCAAGCAGGAATGAATGTGCTTTTTGAACCCAAACAATTTTAGGCACAGAAGTGTCGTGTAGGAGTGAAAGGATTTGATGAAGTATCGTGTAGGCCTGCACCACCGCTGAATGATTATCTTAGCTGACTCAGCAGAGTACCTAGTACGAATGATTTTGATTCCCAATTTTAGGTCTTCTGCGGCGACTGCCGAAAAATGAAGGTCCTGCACAATTTCCTGTAGTTTATCTTCGCGAGCTTTTTTGTTTCTATACTGTTCAGGTTTTGTGTCTTTAACAAGCACTCACGACCTCTCACAAACTCAAGCGCCAATTTTGTGCGGTCGTCCTTCCATTTCAAAATCACAGTAAGTTATTTTCGAAACTAACCAGCAGAAAGAAGCACACCTCGTTCACTGCGGAGGAACATGCAGGGACACATTTGTTTACATCGTTCGCTTTCGACGATTCATCCAAAGTGAACCAGAGTTCGCCGCCGCAAACTTCTTGCATCCTTCATCTTTGATGGAAGAACTGTTCACTTTTAGTGCAAGTGAACAACGCGAACCCACCTTAACACACGTAATATTAGTGGCTGGCGGTGTATTAATTAGGCAACACACAGCCATCAACACAATCGTTCCATTTGTTGTGACAGCAGATAATTCCGGCCACACACGTGACTGGGGTACTTTGGGTTTAATGGTGATAAATCTTTGCGACTGGTTGTACTTTCATATTAGGATTACACAGTGAAATGCTGGTCTGGAGACTGACAGTCTGTCCTCGCAGGCAAATGTCAGGGCAGTATCTCTGATTCAACCACGGTCATTGCCTGCCACATCCTGTTACCAAAGTTGCTATTCATCAACCCTATTTGGTACCGCATAATGATTGTGGGACATCCCTTTGCGTTGCAATACAAGGATATAGCCAACAGACACCGGATGAATACTACAGTTCATTAAAAACTGCTTTGTTTTATAAACATAGCTGAACGTTTCGGTGTCATGTTAAGCCCCAGTGGGGCCACAGTAAAAACGTATAGAATAATTTATGTAATTGCTTTAAAATGGCTTAAAAAGGGAAGGGATTTCAACTTAACCTGGTGTTATGTACAAAATTCTTCTTTTGAACAACCATAAATATACAAGTATATCGTATGATAAAACCCTTCAGTGCTTTGTAATTTCCAGTAAGGCAGCAAACTTCCACATGACCTCAGTTGCATCATTAGCTGTAATCTTTTCTTTCACGCTGTCAGTTGCTTTTTACACAAGTGACCAGATGTCTCGTTGTGATATGTGCCGCATGCCTTGGAGGTAAATGTAAAGTTATCCCGTTACAGGCCTGGTGTGGCCCAGAGGGTGGGTAGAGGTATAGCTCTACTCTTCCATGACCGCGGCATTCGAAGGGGGTGAGTGGTTAGCAGCACGTCCCGGCCACACTTTACCCCCCGGAAAGACCCGGTACCAATTTTAAAGGAGGCTGGGTGGGCCCCAGGGCCGGTCTGAAAGGTTGGAAAATCTTGTCCCCACCAGGATTCGATCCCGGACCGTCCAGCCCGTAGTCAGTCGCTATACCGACTGAGCTACCTGACCCACTTGCCTTGGGGGAGAGGGAGGAAGATTAAACAGATGTTGCTGAGAAACAAATTGCCTTATGAGAATTGCACTTGTCCGGGTTATTATGCACCGAGTAGTGGTAATTTGTTACCAATTTTTCGGGACAACCTACTGGTCCCATCTTCAGCAGTCGAGAATCCAAAAGCCTGTTGTCCCAATGTGGAGTTTATACAGGGAAGGGTGTGGGTAGTGAAAAGACTCAGTAGTGTGGTGTCAGCCAATTGGGTGTATGCAAGTGTTTGAGACGGAGGGGAGTATGGTGGTCAGTGCAGCTTTGGAGATAAACCGTTTGCTTAAACCACCACATTAAAAGATAAAGCTATCTTAGGGTTCCAGAAGGATGAGTCTCCCATGATTTCTAGATAATCGGCACAAGAAAAGGTCAGCCCTATGCACTGGCTGCCTTTACCCCACAGGAAATATCCCTGGTACTCACTGTTAGTGGCTGAATCAAACCCAAAACTTTCCGACTTGTAGTGCGGTGCCTCAAATGACTGTGCCATCACATACCCGTTACGCGCATTATGGAGATTTCATATTACACATAGGAATCTGTTAGCTGAGTCAAAAAAATGTGTTATTCAGGTTTCAAAAGCTTCTTCCAGCAACTATGGAGTATCTTCAGGACAGAGATGATTTGTCTGCAGCAAGATTCTTGGTGGTTGCTAATCTTGCTTCTATCATACATGTTATCAATAAAATATAAGAATTAAATAATGATCTCTGAGGCAAAAACAAGGCAATTAATAAAATGACTGGCATGATTGAAAGTTTGAAAGGAAAACTGAAGTCATGGAACACACAGCTGATGAAAGGTTTGCTAACACACCTTCCAAGCGCAAGTGTTGACATTCATGCTAATGCTGCCTTTGAAAGATATGAAAACTTGCAGCTGTGTCTCATTACTAATCAACTGCAAGAGAGGGATAAAAGTGACAGTGCTGCAATTATTTCTTCAATGTTCATGGAAAATCTGAGTGACACAAACTTCCAGAATTTAGTACCATCTGCACAGCATCATATTCTGAAATGAATGTGATTATAGTTGAATCCACTCTTTGATTCTACTTGCTTAGGCAAATCAGTGGTTGCAACAGCAGATGCACTAATTTCAAAGTACAAGAGTTTTACCGAAAGTCATGAGCAACAATTTTTTGTAAAGTAACATGCTTTATTATTGACAAACCAAATACACCACCTTAATCTACAGACCTTTCTTCATTTTTCCACATAATCGCCACTTCTTTGTACACATTTCTCCCAGCGTTCTGGGAGTTTGAAAATTCCTCTTCTGTAAAATTCTGTTCCAGCCATCCAAAGACACGGACACAATGCTTTCTGAATTGCCTCCATTGTCTCATAACGTTGTCCATGCAGCTGATCCTTCACAAATCCGAGAAGATGGTAGTCAGAGGGTGCCAGATCCGGGCTATAGGAGGGGTGTGGAAGAACTTCCCATCCCATCTTTGCAATTGCTTCCGATGTGAGGCGAGCGGCGTGGGGGCGAGTGTTGTCATGCAGGATGATGTTTCGTCCCAGACGTTCATCGCGCAATGCACGATGGAGCTTGTGCAGTGTCTGGACATAACAAGCAGCAGTGATGGTTTGCCCAGGTTCCAGGAATTCGGCCAAAATCAACCCCTCTGCATCCCAGAAGACTATGCCCATCACCTTCACAGCTGATGGCACTGTCTTTGCCTTCTTTTTTGATGGAGAATGCATATGGTACCATTCCATACTCTGCCGTTTCGTTTCAGGCTCGAAATGGTGAAACCAGCTTTCGTCACCAGTCACAATATGGTGCAAAAAATCATCGCCCTCGTGTTGATATCTCTGCAGCAGTTCTGAGGTGATGGCTTTTTGCTGACCTTTGTGGTCTTCGGTCAATAACTGCGGGACCCAACGAGCACAAATTTTCCTATAGCATAAGCTTTCAATCATCTCCTGTACTGCATTGTGCCCTATTCCAAGTGTTGGGGCTATTGTGGCCACAGTCACACACCTGTTGTCTTGAATGATCTCATCCACTCTCTCCTTGTTGCATTCAGTTGAGGCTGTTCGAGGGCCACCACTCCGAGGCTGATCTTGGATGCTCGTGTTCCCATCTTTAAAATGTTTCACCCATCTCTGAACACTGCTTGCACCCATGCACACACTTCTGTAAGCACGCTGAAGTCTCTGGTGAATTTCTGCAGCAGGGATTTCCTCTTTAACGAGAAATTTGATGACAGCACGCTGGCGAAACGACATATCGTTGTTGGCCATTTTGTCAGGAGTGATACTGGTCACGTGATGTAAGCTATTGACGTCAAGACACTCAAGGATAACACAACAGCTGGTTCCATCTACCACCGTACTCTCCTTCATCTGCTGTTCCCAGTCTAAATGCAAAAAAAGTTGCTCATGACTTTCGGTACGACCCTCGTACAATTCATCACTAACTGTTGAACATTTTAATAACTGCATGATAGTTCCAGTTGCCAAAGACACTCCAAACTCTAGAAATCTAGCTGAAGACAGAATGTCAAGTATTACACTGAATTTCATAAGTTTGTTTGGATGGACTACTTTCCAGACAGAACATTACATGTATTTATAGTGCATTATTTAATAACAGAAAACAAAGTACACAACTCATTATATGTATTTTTTGTCTCTTAGTCCACCACTTTTCATGTTTCTTATGATGGTGGCATGGATTCTCTTGCTTAGGTCATGATAAAAATAAAATTCATATGTGGATCAGTTTATATTTGTGTACCTTGAGGTATTGCCTTATAAATTAAGTACAATAATTTGAAAACTTATGAGCTGTTTGCTTATTGAGACATTTATTACTAACTTATTTTATATAAATGTAACAAAAATAGAAACACAACCTTATGTTTAAACTGCATTGTTTATAATCAGTACATTTTTGTACACAGGACGCATGGACAAATACATAGGCAAAATTATACATTTACTTATTCAGTCTTCATTTTGTGTATTAAATTGCATGTTGTCCACAGGCAGACCAAATTTTATTTGCGGAGCGGGTCACCGTTTGACTCAACACACACTTTTCCCGTACATAATTTTTTAATGTGAGACACGTATGTTGCGTTATTAACGTTTTGCTGCTAGAATTAAATTCCTGGTGCAATCTGCATAACCCTGGACTTCGATTACAGAACTTAATTTTTTTTTAATGCCAACTCCTATAAAAAACTATACAAATATGGGCAAAACTGACCACCATATATGCAGCATAATTTGGAAATTGAACCCAGCACTCTGCAATGCAGCTTTTGCATTGTTCAGCACCTAAACAGAATTAATACTACAAACTTGAAATATTATGCTTCCTTTCAGATGTCCTGGAAAGCAGGTGTAAGGCTTAGATGTGTTTTTAACACAACTCATTTTGTACCATGTTCATAGTCACTCCAAAAATAATGTAAATCATGTAAATATGAAGTGAAATTTACCAGGATAATCCAAGACAATTACTTAGAACCAAGCAGGCATAAGTATATAAGTATTTTACATATTTTATACATGAATACTATTCACACATAATACACGTAAAACAATATATAATGGCACTGATGATTTTATGAAAACTGAAACATGCCTGTCATTGGTGCATGACAATGTGATAAAAGGCTGAAGTTAGTGAACGTACATTTTACGTATTAAATATGCAAGTCATATGGAATAATGCTTTACAAGAATTACAAGATGAAAACTGACAGGACACACACTGCCTAGTATCATTTTCATGGCATTGTTCTGTGAAAGTCTGGTCAGTCTTGGTAATCTGATTCACTCATTCACTCACTCCATGGAACAAAGTCCTCTTGAAAAGATCATCTTAACTGTTCGGTATCTTGGGTACAACTTCACATTCACTGAGCAGGTCAGCTGATCCTTCTGGTGTCTCACGTATAATTCCATAGTCACTGATTATTGGTTCACACATAATACTAATGTTAGTTGGAATGGATCCAAACCTATGAGAAAGTCTCCCAGTATATGCAAGTGCAATAGCAGTGCATTGCCACTATTGGCATTTGTATTTATGTGGGTGTTATTCATTACATCTGTTTGAATCGAAGAATGTGTCTTGTGAACTCAACCCTTCTAATGGTCTTTCTGCAGCAGAAACACAACTCTTGCTTTTACCTCATTAAAATAAATTTTATATTGTACATTTTCCATGCAACTATTATCATATTCTCACAGAATCAAAACCAACTTGTTGCAACAAGTTGTTTTGATTCTTTGTGAATGTCATTAAAACAATTTTTTATCACTTCATTCCTTATGTGTTTGTTATTCACTTAGGTCTGGTGATGTTTATTTACACTGCAACTGTTAGTGCAGCCCCCAAGACGCACCACTTGCAGCATTCAACATATTAATTTAAAGACAGAATGCTGCAATCCTGTTCAGTTTTTCTGTCCATTTTTGTCTTCAGTACAGGGAACTGAAGGCTTCCAGTGCATTATAATGCCAGAGGAGTAGTTAATATTATGCATCAGTATGTTACTTCTCTGGAAAGGTAAATGTTGTACTGCTTGGCGAACTTCATGTATAGCAAATGGAACCCTGTTACCATTTGTCCAGTAATTACAGTCCTTCTGATAGGTTGACAAAGGCATTCCTGGACGTACGAATGCTTCACATTTATCTGTTGGTGTTCTGTTGTATTCTTTGCTATTATAAGGTGTGCTAATGACACCCTTGGAATGTTTTCCACACTCAGATGACTTATCTGCAAATACAGTAGCTTCATTCTGGTCCATACTTTGACTACTTGTGTTGATGTGATTATTTTGCAAGATGCGGTCACTTCTAAGTATGGCTTTATTCTTTTGTCCATCACTGTTATGGTTACATCTCTTCTTACAGCTGTATGATTCACCTACATTGGCACTGTTTGTCATGACAGTACTGGTTTCTGGACTGGTGTATCCACTCTTTCTTTTACTTACAACAACTGATATGTTTGAGAGTTGATGTTCTGTTGAAAACAGTTTCCTTCTAGCAACAATTGTTTCTTCACTTCTGTCTGACTGACCACTCCTCATGCCATCCGATTCAGCAGTAACCAGTTCCATTTGTTGGAATGAAGGTGTGATCCTAGCAGCATTTTGTGACAGAAGCATTTCTTCACGCTGAACTGCTGCTTTACATAGTCCATCAGTTTCTAGCACGTGTGAGGAAAGTGGACGGTGATTCAAAGACTGTTCATTCTGTGGCACACTGGAATTATATGGTTCTTCGAAGGAATGAGAACAACTTTCTGATGTAATTCTTGTTTCTTTGTTGGAAGTAATCCTATCTCTTGTATTCAACCTTGATGTAACAGTGTTCTCCTCAGTTACAAGAGCAATATGCTTGCTCTTCTTGCTGTTTGTATGATAACCTGTGACAGCCAGGTTCCCTATATTATGGGACTGTGCATCTGACTGCAGCATGCTTGGTTCCCTTGACCAGTCTGATGTTTGTAAGGATGTGACTGATGTTATTTGAATTCTGTCATGAGAAGCTTTATGACACTGTGCATCTGAACAGGTTAATAGTGTTGGGGCAGGGCTGAATTGCAACTTACTTCCTGTATCCGACTGCAGAATGTTTGCTGCACTTGTCCAGTTTGATGTTTGTAAGGATCTGACGGATGAGATCTGAATTCTGTCATCGGAGGTTTTATGAAAGTTGCTCTCACAGCTGGTAATCTGTGTTGCCTGATATTGTATTCCATATGCCTTGCAAGCGTGTGTAGTATTAATATCACAGGGGAACCATGGGAGACGAAGTCTTTGTATATTAAGAGACATATGCTTCTGTCCAGTACCAGAATCTCTGCTGCAACTGTGGAATCTAGGGTGCTTGTTCCAGCGTTTCTTACGTAAGCTGCTTGGACATGTCCACTGAACACGAATCTGTGTCACTTCTTTGGCATTATTCAGTTCAGAGCTTGCCATCAGCTTCTGGGCAATATCTGAATGAATGGGGATAAACACCATGGGATTTTTCACTGTGTCCTCAGTTCTGTATCTTGAAAGGTCCCCAATCTCACCATCTGGCTTAATGTCAAGTTCCTGTACCCTTTCTTCTTTCACTGAAATTAAGTCTGACCAAACCCCATCTTCAAATTCCTTTTCACTTTCTACTGTACCATCTAATGGCTTGGTGTGTGGTTTCATTACATCAGAGAGACAGTTAAATGAGATATGGTCAGTGTCACTGGTGTTTCCTTGTGTGTTTATTGTATTAGAGTTGTATGCAGAAGAACATCTGCTAAATCCTTCAGATTCTGTGTCTGTATTTTTAGATGGACTAATCCTGTCACCAGAACTGTGACTTGGTATTGTGTAACTACTGGCATCTCCCCTGTTTTCAGATGGTCTCTCTCTACAGTATCCATGTACAGAATACCTATCACAGAGCTTCACTTGAACATCTGAACAATTATCTTTTGTTTGTAATTTTGTTGTGTGTTTCCCATCTGTTTTTAATGTTTCATCACCATCATCAGAGGTGAAAGAAGATTCAAACTGCACACCTTTCTTTTGAAAGATTCTTGATAATTTCTTCCTCTGTATAATTTGAGGCCTGTGCTGTGATTTGGTGTGTTTGATGTCATAACAGAGGGGTGCAGGTAAGACCTTATGTTCTGTTGGGTCACATGAAACCACAAGCTCTTTATTTTGACAATTTGTGTTCTCCTGTCTTTTTTCACGACACAGATGATTAAGACTGTCTGTATGAGGATGGAGTGTTTTGATAAGCCTACAACGCAATGCTTTCTTTGAATGTACCTTTGTTTCATTAACAATGGGATAGAGTTCAGTGGGTTTGAGGTGTGAAATAAAAGTGAAAAGTTCTTCATAATTACTGTGATCACTGTATGGTACCACATAAATTCCATGGCGAGCTGTATTTCTGCAGGGAGAGTTCTCATCATCAAATCCACACACATGAAGACCAGTTGGAAGTATTGCAATATGCGGATGTTCCTTCTGTCTGTCCAACAGAAACCAGAAAAAGCTACATCAATATGTAGATTGATAATAAAACTAAACTCCGTGGCCTTAGTCCGCATGTGAACTATACCGACAGAGCGGCTGCCGCCGGTCGGCGAAGATAGTGCCAACTTTTGCGGATAGAGGGGTGTCACGTGGTCAGCGCAACGGGTCCCCACAGCCGTTAATCTCTGTTTTCTAGACCTGGAGCCGCTA
>Ga0131853_10015429_pt1 | contig 13963 bp, 6 predicted proteins | sample TergutLab28metaG_FD_92764 | JGI IMG/M metagenome (GOLD analysis project Ga0131853, IMG submission 92764) | Labiotermes labralis P1 segment gut microbial communities from Petit-Saut dam, French Guiana - Lab288 P1 (version 2) (version 2) | ecosystem: Host-associated > Arthropoda: Insects >... | reverse complement strand
TCCGAGGTAAAACTCGGTGTGTTTTGCTACATTTTGACAGTTCAAAACGTTGTGTATGTCCTCTGTATAAATTTCTATATGCTTTCAAAGTTGTAAAGCTCTTTTTGAAACACCCTGTATAATTTTGACACCTAATAAAGGAATTTAACAGCATATAACAGTTATAGGTTGAGAGAATGAATCTTGCCTGGGATGACCTGTAGCATGTGTGGATATCTGTTTCAACATGATATGTATGTATGACTACCTAAAAACTGCAATCAACACTGAAATAATGGGCATCACTGATTGAAAATATGGCAGTGCTTCATATGACTCTGCAGCTGTGCCTAGAGGGAACACATGTTTCTTGCAACAGTCTTCACTTTCCTTTTGTCAGTTTTCTTGAAAGCTTGAAAGTTGTTACCTTTCACTATATCTGATGCACAGAATGTTAGGTCAACAAAAGAGACAAGAAAAGCTATTGCTTTGGACATGAGGCATGTAGCTTGGAGCCAACATGTGTCAGGAGTGAAAGTGAGTGAGATCACTTGCAAGCTCAAATTATCGTATTCAACTGTGAGCACAGTTTTGAGCAATAAGGATGAGTGTCTGAAGGAAGCGAAGAGAACTATGCCAATGCAATCAGTAGTGATGGGAAATATGGTGGACTAATTCCTGAGGTGGGAAAACTTTTGACTGTAGAGATAAATGGCCAGACAGAACCTGTCCTTATTTCTCTGAACCAACCAACCGTTCAATTTGGTGTTGTTATGGTATAAAATGGACTTGCTGGAGCCAAAACTGATTTATTATGTTATGCTTGTGATAATGTGGGTGCAACTTATGGTGACTTTCTTTGTGACTGTAATCCATGAACCTACTGAATAATACTTGCAGGAGTTACCTGTACTTTGTGTAACTTTTTACTGTCCTTGATACATCTGAACATACTTTCCTATCCATCTTGCTGATACTCATTCTGTCTCTCTTGAACTCGTCTCTTTCCTCATGTTTGCTGGAAAGTTGCCACAGGAAAATATTCAACCTGTCTTTGAAAGAGTTTTGATATTGACATGTGTTACCCTAAACTTGTTCAGAAAGTCAGTTCACGTGATGTTCTTAATGTATTGCTTGTAAGCAGTGTGGAACAGCAGCTGTAAGCAAGTCTTTCAATGAAATAGACAAATCAGAATTGTATAAATGCAGTGCTAAACCAGTTGGAAAATTAGAGGCAGTGTAACTATTGGAGTAACAATAAGTAACCGCTCGATTTAAAGGTAAATAACCATTTTTGTAACTCAACTGTCATGTAAATCGGTGGATACCTCTTTTGCAGCACAGCCTTTGAAGCTCAGAGATATTGTTATTCCATTTATGAAAATGTTGCATTGTTACAGTTTTTCCTATTCAAGAGTTTTTTACAACACTGAGAATTGCTAGTGACATTTCAGTTTATATGTACATTACATAACCTCTCCACATTATTTCTCATACAGTTTTGTTTCTTAAGCATCCTAAATTATATGTTTCAGATAGCTCAACGATCCTTGCCATTTCTTCACAACTGTATCAAAGAATTGGAAATTCTTGAGATCTCTGCCCCAGCAGGGGCTGTTGCTTGCTGGGTGTTTCTCTGCTGCCTGGAGGTTTTACACACTTGTGAACGCTTCAATGATAGTGGTCAAGTAGAAGCATATTCACTTTACACTGCAAGTCTGTGGGCTTATGCTCGAGACAAGGTTGGTTAGACTGACCACTGTACCATTTTTACATGTGCACATTATCAATGTGAGCTCACTGTAGTTCCTGTACTGCAGAGTTTAATACAGGCATACAAAACTGAATTTCAGAAATTATGCTTGATTGGGATCTACCTAGATCTTTTTGGTTTTCACATTAAACACTGGTGTACTATTATATTAATTTCAACATATAAGTAGTTGCTATTTCCAGTGGTGAGGCAGTTTAAGTCATATTATTGTGTATTGAGCAAACACGAGGATCATGGGTCTAATTTCCATGATGGTCACTGATAACAGTACAAGTCTTCTGTGGTGTGACACTGTGTCATTTTATGAGTAGTTCCAAACATTTCAAAGGATGGTAGTTCAAAGAGCATTATCTAGCCAGTCATCTTTGACCACTTGACCCTGAAGATGAAGGTAGTACTCTTTTTTAAAATGTTTGGAACAACTCGCCCAGTTATACAGCTTCACGTGCCAGAATACCTGTATCTTCAGCAACACCACAGTGAGAACCTCAAAGTCTCACACAAACTCAAAGATGTCTGTATATGTTCCCCATTACTGTTTATCAGTCAACTCACCATCACTTCACACCACAAACTGGGAGATCTATTGTGGTCTTGCAAAGCAAATATTCAATCAGCAGGTCAAGCAATCATCTGTCTCTAATGAAGCCTGAAGGATCATTGTTATGTTTGGTGAGCTTTTTTAGGGCAATGCAGGTGAGTTTCCATGGGACACACATAACCAGTACCTATTCAGAATTTTTGAATTTTTTATGTCACTGCAGGGCACACACACAAAAAACTGTTATCTGTTCAGAATTCTGCAGCTTTCTGGGACACTGCAGATCAACCTTCATGGGACACATAACCGATACCGGTTCAGAATTTTTTAGCTTTTTGTATCACTGCAGATGAACTTCCATGGGACTCACACAGACACACACACACACACACACAACTGGTATCTCAGAATTCTTGAGCTTTCTGGGACACTGCAGATCAGCCTCCATAGGAAACACGTAACTGGTACCTGTTCAGAATTTTTTAGCTTTTTATATCACTGCAGATCAGTTTCCATGGGACACACACACACACACACACACAACTGGTATCTGTTCAGAATTGTTGAGCTTTCTGGGACCCTGCAGGTCAGCCTTCATGGGACACATAACTGATACCTGTTCAGAATTTTTGAGCTTTTTGTATCACTCAAGATCAGCTTCCATGGGACACACACACACACACACAAAACTGGTATCTGTTCAGAATTCTTGAGCTATTTAAGGCTCTATAGATGGGCTTTTGCCCACAATTTTTATATTCCTTTTCTGTACCCACGTGTCCATCTGTAAAGAGAAAGAACTCTTTCATTTACAGCCTCCTCTACATACGTAGTTCTTTGCAATACACAGTTTCACCCTTCATTTTTGTATAAGTTGGTATGATGTGTTCTGCGTTGTTACTTACTGTGCACCTACTATTATGAAAGCCAGAAATGTAATTTCTATATATGACTTGTGTTTTTAGCTGCGTGACTTAGGTCAGCTCTGTGGCCTCATGCCAGGCAACGAACCTACCAGTGAGCAACTGCATATAGTGGTTGGTCTCTCAGCTGGTATGGGAGACTCCCACAGAAATATCAAAGAGCTTACACCTACAGACAAATTGAAGGAAGCACTTTCATCCAAAGAAGCTTTCAAGAAACATTACCTGGTAAATTTATGTGGCCTGTACATCTGCAATGTCCAATAGTGGTATTTTGTGTGTTAGCAATCACTTCAGGAAATTTAAAGAATCTACCAAGTTAAACATTGTTGGTATATTTAAATATGCTGGACATATCAGAATATTTGTTGGTCATAAAGTTTCTTAACACATAGATGTAACACACACCTAATTTAAGTAAACTTTGCAGTAATGCAGTAGCTCATAAGATCTCTTGTATTACTGGTTATGTTAAACATTTTCCCTCATGGATGGTGGAATAACTTTTATTAGAACTATCAAAGTTTTTTTCACCAACTGATACACAATTGAATAGTCTTAAAAACAATTTTAAATTTACATTAAAATTGACATTAAAAAGCTCTTACATGTTTCGGTGTAAACACTATCTACAGGGAGCACACTATTTGAGCTTGCTACAATTACAGTTGTTAAAATCAATTAAAATACATCGACGTGGTTAATTCGGTGGTGTAACTGTAACTTTAGCAAGCTCAAATAGTGCACTCCCTGAAGATGGTGTTTACACCGAAACATGTAAGAGCTTTTTAATGTCAATTTTAATGTAAATTTAAAATTGTTTTTAAAACTAGTCACTATGGTAGCGCAGTGGTTAAGGCGCTGCGCTACAAATCAGAAAGCCGCTGGTTTTATCCCAACTGGTATCATTTAAATTTTTCATTGCGATAAAATCCTTCCGATCGCACTATGGCCCTGGGGTCGACTCAGCCTCTAACAGAAATGAGTGCCAGGAGTATTTCCTAGGGGTAAAGGCAGCCAGTGCGTAAGGCTGACAACCTTACCACCATCCTGTGCCGTTGTCGTGTAATCTGGGAACCTTAACTTCCTGGAACCCTCTGGGCCACTCCAGGCCTGTACCAGGACTGCTTTACCTTTACCTTTTTAAGACTAGTCAGTTGTGCATCAGTTGGTTAAAAAAACTTTCATAGTATCTAGATGCATGGTATGTACATGGAAAAAAAAAACCTAAAAATTTTATTAGAACATAATTCCAATGAAAGAAAATTTCAAGAATGCTTTCAGTGAAACTGAAAATGGCAGCATCAGGTGGTAAATTTAGATTTTTGAGAACCTGTATGGTGATCTGGCACTTTACAGGAAGTGAAGATAACGGTATTATTCATAGCATATAAGGTGTGAGGTGTTCATGGTTACAAAGATTCTTATTGTAATCTTCTAGGACATTATGTTACATAGTTTGGTAGGTGAGTACTTGAATATTCAACCTCTGTCTTCAAGTACGTTTCTTTGAAATGTTGGTAGTCACATTTACACTGGTGATCTCACCCTCTTTTGATCTGTTTTAGTCATGGTAATTCTGAATTGACTTGTATGTTTATGTTTATCTTGGTCTGCGCCTCTTTATTTCTCAGGAGCTGGCTGAACTTGCTATGGGGACTTACAAACACATAGGTCGGATTCGATCAGCACGTATGATTGGCCGAGATCTAGCAGAGTTTTACCTGCAACTGGGTGAGATGCAGAAAGCAGCTGTGTTCCTTGCTGATGCACTTAAAACATTTGAAGAAGAAAACTGGAGACACCTAGCCATGCAAACACATCTTGAACTGGCTGATTGCTACAGGGAAATGAATGACAAAGAGAGGTAGATGGCATTCCTACTGCTATGTTGATGGGGGTTAACAACCTGCTTAGCCATAAAGATAGGGGATAATGCCTTGTTGGCTATCCTCAACTGCATATGCAGTATATGCACAGGTACCATACTTACTTTTGGGATTTTTGATTGGCTTAATCCTTCTGGGCACACTATGGCAGTGGAGTCAACTTAGCCTCTGGCCACAATGAGTACCAGGTATTTCTCCTGGGAGGTAAATGTGGCCAGTGCACAGGACTGACAACATTACCACTTTCATGTGCCGAAATGTTGGCACCCTCAACCTCCTGGAGCCTAGGGAGCTCTCCAGGCCTATAATGGGGTAGCTTTTAGCTTATTATGCTTCATACCTGGAGGCTATCTGTTCCATCTGCAATCTCATGACGTGCCATGCCATTGGTTACCACTCAATATGGCTGACAGACGTGTGCCATATTTGCCTGAATGTAAGATTACCCTCCTTCATAATCTTCATTTTTCATGATTATACCTATATTCACAATAGCCAGGTTTGTATGTCATGTAGTGTAATATTCTGGAATTAAATAATCATCTTAGTTTGGATATTAAGAGTGTGCTTGTAGTAGAAATACAAGCACTTCATTGAATTAGCTAATCACTGCCAGTACTTTCATCACTAGAAATGTTTTCTTCCTGATCATCCTTCCATAGATCATCATTTGTTGGACACATACAGCACTTTTTAAATGCCTTCATGATGGATTCTGGCTAGGTGTCATTCCAAGCACTCCATCCAATGGTCTTTTCATGTTTCCTGCTGGTGATAGTAGCCAGTCCCCATATAGTAGCAATTTTCCATACAGCCAATGTAGTTGATATCCAAATGGGCTGTTAACTAATTCACCTATAACGTGATTGTGAGGTCATGCCTCCTGGTATAATCACTAGGTCTGTGTTTATATTACAAGTTAGAGTTTTCACTTTCTATGTTACATTACCCTTGCAAGCATTCAAAACCATCATTTCTCTTTTCTTTAGAAGAGCACCTTCTTCTTCTGCCACAGACTTGTCGCAACCATTTGAATGTGAGTTCTTCTCTCATTCACCCTTTCTCATTACATTTAAGTATAATTTTGGTACAGGCTATTAATGGCATGGGGTGTGCAGTGGCACTACACTACATTGAAGCACTACACTACAGTCTGGAAGGTTGTGGGTTTGATTCCTGATTGTGTCAGTGGAATTTTTCATTGACATAATCCTTCCAGCCACCCTGCTGCCCAGGGGTCAGCTCAGCCTGTAACAGAAGTGAGTACAAGGAGTATTTCTTGGGAGGTAAAGGGTCCGGTGTGTAGAGCTGACAAACTCACAACCTTCATGTGCCGATCATCTTGAAATCGGGGAACCTCAACCTTCTGGAACCCTGTGGGTTTTTCCAGACCTGTGCAGGGATTGCTTTACCTTTTTATTAATGACACTGGTGTGTTATGATTTGTTCAAGGTAGCGTGTAGAAAGTTTTTGCACAAATGTAATTCTTGAACAAAGAGCTAACCCCTTTTGGACATATACCTTACTGCTTAATTGTTACTGACTTTGAAATCTTGCCACAGAATCTGGAAGGATTTAACAGCTCTCAGTGTCATTATTCATATTGTCTGTCTGGTAACTGGAAGGCATTTTTATGTTTTCCTGCTACAAACACCAGAAGTTCTTCATTAATGGTACTGAAGTTTCCTGCATGATCCCAGAAATGTTTGAAATTGCTCGCTGTATCTCTCTCCCCCTCCCTGTCTCCCTCCAGTGCTATCTCGCTCTCTCACCCTCCCTCCCTCCCTCACTGTGACCTCCAATACCTGCATTCTCTTCTGTGACGTGGAATTTTTATTCTGCAGTATGGTTTCTTCGCCTTGTTGAATTATTATCAATTTAAAATTAGAGTATTAAGTGCAGGTCATTGATTGTGGTATTTCAGATGCTGATATGCCATGTCTTTCAACATCGTCACCCATGATTTTTGCAGCATACTTTAAGAGTGTGTCACTTTGATTTAGATTACTGACGTGACATTTGAAATGAGCTGTCAGCCATTTTAACTTTAACTATGATGATGAAGTAACCCTCACCCCCAATTTTTCAGGTCATGAATTAGGAAAAAGTCCTCATTTTATGTTAGGATAAGTACAGTATAGAACAACAAGATGTTTTCCTATGAAATAAGCAGGAGATTGTGTCACTGTTTTTAACAGATAAAGAGTAAAGACTTTTCTGACTGTGAAAGAAAGACATGTGAGTGGTTAAAAATAAGAACTGTACCTGTGGTCTGGTGGGGTTTAGTATGCAAGTAGATGTATTTTGGACGGTTCATAGTGGGACCAGTGTGACAGCACAGACGAACCAAGCAGTCACCTGAGGCAGCACATTTTACAGACTTACTTTTGACCTTCTTTGGTTTATATTGTGATTATTAAAAAAAAACCTCTTTTGCAAATATGAGACCAATGACAAATTTGTCACAATGTCTGGAAGTTTGTGCCACCATGACTAAGTTTTCAGAAAGTGGTGCCTTTTAACTGAGGAGGGTGATGAAGGAGAATCCGGTCACATGAGATGATATGTAGGCTTGTGACAGCCCTGCTGTTTAGCTTTAGTAGTCACCATTGGGTGTTGCATTGTAAAACTCTTATGATCTTGCGAGCTTCCACACACCCTTGTGCTTCAGTGCAGGAACATGAGACAACAGTCAACTTGACCACCTTGAACTTGAGTGAAATGTGGTAAGCTTGTTGGGTCTGACAAATGTGAAATTTTCCTGTCACATTTAGAGTATGCTTTAAATCCCAAAGTAGCCGCTGATGGCTGGCATACTTTTTGCTTTAAATGCCCATTTTTCACCTGCTAATGTTATCTGCTGTATATCATACATTTTTAAAGATAAAAGCTTGAAATAAAAAAATGCATTTTTGAGTGAATCCATCTACCTGTTCTGCAAGTTTGAAGAAAAATCCACCAATTTTTATGAAGCTTAGCTGAAGGTCGTTTCTATTTTGTTTATTTTTGACTCTTAAGTTTCATTTTCTAGATTTATTCTTTTCAAATATCTCCTGTTGTGATTGGAACCATGAGCTATATAATTTGAAGCTGACTGTACATGTCATTCTGTTCCTTCAGACGTTTCGTGGTTGTGCTGGCTTATCTGGATGTTGTGGGGAATGAGTTCACGTGAGATCAGTGGGAGGGGAAGAAATGCATACACATGTTTATTTCTGTTTAGTGCAATATGGGACGAGAGGCAAATGTCCTTCATTCTCCTGTAAGGATTTCTTTCTGACTCTTTGACATGTGGGTTCATGCTTATGTCTATCTTCAACACAACACTTGAGTCCATTCCATGTCAGAGCAGTAACATGCAACAGGCCAGGCAATGCAGACGCTTGAATCACGATCAGTCAGAAGGTGTTGGATGTGGTGTGCACCCAGTTGGGTCAAATTGCATTTGCCTGTATGGCTACATGAAGAAACCTTGCAGACAAAGATGTAACAGAACTGATATTAGAATCAGACTCTGACACGCATTCATTGGAAGATGAAGACATTTCTGCTCAGAGAAACAGTGACGCTGACAGTGACACAGGTGATGCTACTGACACAAACTTCACACAGTGGACTGACAGTACAAACTGTTGACCTACCAGCTTACAACAAACAGAGGCACCCGACATCAATAAAGACTCTTCTACTGAGTGTTTTTGTGCTGTTCTTTTTTGGAATTATACAACTGCTGGAAGAGACGAACAGATATTATCACTATTATTGGGACAAACTGGACAAAGCATGGTCCCCATTGCCTGACATGACTGTTCAGGATATGTGTTTGTTTTTGGCAATTATTGTGCAGATGGGGCATGATCTGAAAGATTACTGGTCGACACTAGGTCAGTACTTAATGGCTTTTTACAGAAACACTATGAAATGAGATAGATTCTGTCATATACTTATATTTCTACATTTTAGTGACAATAAAAATGAATGTCACAAGACATGAAAATTACAACTGACTGTGGAAAGTGAGAACAATATTTGACAGGCTGAGTGATTCATATGCTAAATATTATAGTCTGACCGAACATTTAGCAGTTTATGAAACAGTATATACCAAAGAAACATAAGCTGTTTGGTATAAAGCTCTACCAGCTGTGTGATTCTAAGGGATATACCGAGAGTATGACCATGTATTTATTCAAAGACAGGAAATGTGCAACTCCTTCCATGACAGCTACATATGCAACTGTAAGAGGACTTCCTGGAAGGATTGAACATTTGGGACACATGTACATGGGCAGTTTCTTTTCATCTCCATTGTTATTTCGTGACTTACATACTAAGACAGTATATTGCTGTGGGACTGTTAGACCAAATAGAAAAGGGATGCCAAAGAATTTTGGGCGTAAAATGAAATTGAAGAGGGTTTATCTAAAGACTAAGGTGAAGGTAACTTGACAGCCATAGAATGGAAGGACAAACGAAATGTAGACATACTGATGAACATGCATTCTCCACTGTTGGAGGGTAATTTCTGTGATGAGCAACGAAAAGCTGTGAAACCGGCCATAATACACATCTGTAATAGACTTATGGGATGTGTGGATGAATCTGACCACACCTTACTCTATTAGCGGAGAGACCTGGAAATGGACAGAGAATCCATTCTTCCATCTTCTGGACCTTACCATTCTCAATAAATTTATCATTCTTGCCTCTTGTTGTTGAAATTATCAGACTGACAGTTCAGACTGACATTGGTAGGTGACCTAATACACAAGGCCGGAAGGGTGCCTTGACCTCATACTGTGGGACAAACAAGACAAGCCCCATCCATGAGCCAACTAAAAAGACTTATCTTGAGATACAACAGACACTGGCTTATGTAGTGTAAGAAAATTTTGTGCCACATGTATTCTGCTAAAAACAGAGGAACAGGAAAAAAATAAAAATGTCAAGAATACAACATAGGCTTGTATGCTTCCCAATTTTTTGAAGTATATCACCCCAAACTGCAATTCTGAGAACCATCTGACACTAAAATGGAAAAGTGGAACACAAATTTGTCAGTAAATATTACCACTGTAATTACTGAACTTATATGTTCCAGTAGCATCATCTTGCTGAAATAATGGGTTGAAGGGGTGTGGAGTTTATAGGAGGAGCTTTACGAAGGAACAGAGACTTGTCTGTGTGTTTTTGTTCCAATTCGCCAATATTAGGAAAAAATAAGAACCACTGCGTGGAGACATCTGTGAATAGTCCGTGACTGCTGGAAAAATCGTAGGTTTGTTAGTAAGAAACATTAAACCTCGTTAGTAATATTTTTAACTAGAATGAAATTTCACACAATCTTTTATGCCTGTGCAAGTCTTTTAGACAAATATTGTGAAAAAGAGACATGTAATTATAAATGCAGAAAATTTTAAAAACAACATGGCGTTGCAGGGCAGTGTTTCCCATTTGGCTGTTAGGGTATTTAAATACTGGAACATTGTTTTCCCATATGGGCGTAAAAGGTTATACTCTTTGTTTTACATATGAGGAAAACAAAAGCAACTTTTCCCACTGTTCATTTATACACCATGTCATCAAGGCATCCGGAGGAGTGGAACTTTATTTCCATGCTCGGTAGTTGTGAGTGGTCAGGTTCTTGTCCTCACTGCTTCACTTGCAAGGAAAGAACCCCCAATACCCATTGGATAGTAGGTTGGGTTAGCCCCAGAGCCAGTCTGGTATTGTGGAGAAGTGAAGGGCTCTGACCCTGCCAGGAATTAAGTCCTTTTTCTTGGCTACGTTAACCTGTAGCCTAGTCACAGTGTTGACTGAGCCACATCTTGGTAAATGAAGGCTACAAGTCCAGATCACCAGAAAATAAGTGGCTTTCTGGATGAACACACAATTTACAAGGTTTGAATTGGTACTACAGTGAACTGTCTGTAGGTAGGTGGATGGATGGATGGATGGATGGACAGACAGACCATGTGCATTTCATAGATCCTGGTTAATTGGATTTTGAGGAAGTAGTATACAAAATATATGCTGACTTATAGTAGGACAGATGGGGCACATGGTGATGCAGTTGGGTGAAGCACTGTACTTGAAGCCAGGACGCAGATTCAGTTCCCGGTGGAGTCATTGGAATTTTATGTTGACATAATAATGCAGGCCTCGCTGTAGCCGTGGGGTTGACTCAGCCTGTCACAGAAATGAGTACGAGAAGTATTTCCTGGGGAGGTAAAGGTGGCCGGTGTGTAGGGCCGACAACCTTACCACCTTCATTTGCTGACTGTCTTGAAATCTGGGAGCCTCAACCTCATGGAACCCTCAGAACCTGTCTGGGCCTGCACAGGGATTGCTCTACCTTACCTTTACCTTTAGAATAGGGCAGACACATGAGACATGATAAACTTAATTTTTACATTCATAAGGAATTCCTTATAAATATTTCACAGTACAAGTTGTAAGTCAACATATAATTAGCCAGCTGCTAATTGTTGAAGGTTGTTGAAATTGTTTCCTGTTAATTGAGCAGAGCCAAAGTTAAACGGTCTTGTGATTTAGCTTGAGGTAAAATTTAAAGAACATCTAAATTTCAAAATGCTGTATTGCTGAAATTGATGTAGGAATATAAATGTTTATGTCTTTCGTCTACCAGTTTCCACCAACTTCTCAGAGTCTGTTATAATCAGATAAGTTCATGAACTATTTGCCCACAACTGTGTTACCTTCACATCAAATGTCACAGTGTTCAGTTTTGTATGAGTTATTTTCACTTCAGTTTTTATAGAAATTATAAAATGTAATGAAACTATGTGTGTAAAAAAACATTTATGATTCATGTTTGGCTAAAATGAATGGTAGAAGATAAAGTTGTCCCTGTTCATGCCATAATGGCGTATGGGAGGGTAGCATGTTTAGAAGTATAGCTCCATCCATTCCTAACCTCAACACTAAATGCGGGGGAGTGGTCAGCCTCACACCCCAACTGCTGTGCCCCCCAAGGAAAGGGCTCATGGTACTGACTAGATATGAAACTGGGTGAACTCCAGAGCTAGTCTCAGTGTTTTGGAGAAGGGATCAATCAGTTACACCTTACCAAGAATTAAACTATTGATTTCTTGGATATCCAGTTTGTAGCCTGACTAACCCAGTTCCAAAACACTTGGTAATGAAGTTAATTTGATTCTATACTTCTCAGTGAAAATTAAAGTCAAACAAATGAAATGAGTAACAAAAATTTCAACTTGCATGATTTTCAGTGATGTTATGGCTCTTGCAAACACAACTAGTGCATAAATCAGGGAATGGTTGTGTTATTTACTTACATAGATCATGGCTTGTTTTGGCAGAATTTTTTTGGTGGTGTCAGATGTTTGGATTATATATCAGTGAATTTCTTGTCTGCAGTAGCTGTTTAACAGTTCTGTATATTCTGTTTTTTTCTTTTGGCATGAAGATACTGCTGTCACTATTTATTTTCCATGTTTTTGTTTTTAGGTTTATCAAAACCAGTGCAGTGATTGCCAGTGCACCCGAATTAGACGTACCTACAAGAATTTTATATTTTGATAAAATGATAAGTACATTGGAGGAATTACAGACAGGTAAAAATAACTTACAAACTTTTTTTTTGGGGGGGGGGGTGTTCTTAACCCATCTGCTGACTTCAGTGATTGTTAATTTTCTTTGACCCTATATTGCATGCATTGAAACAATGAAAACAACTATTTGGGATACCTATTGTCCTATGTTGCTTACAGTTGACAGCCTCCCTTGATTCACACAAAGAACAAACCACGAGTACTTAGAGAGGAATGAAGAATGTAAGTGATGTGCGTTACAGGAGTATGTTGGGAGGGTACACAGATGGGAAATGGGAATGGGCCCAAGGGGTAGGAAAGTTCCCTTCCCCATTTTTTTTCCTTTTCTTTTCTTTTCTTTTCTTGTGTTCTGGGGCATGTGGTGACGCAGTTGGTTGTGGCACTGCGTTACAAGCCGGAAGGTTGCGGGTTCAATTCCCGATGGTGTTATTGGAATTTTTCATTGACATAATCCTTCTGGCCACACTATGGCCCTGGGGTAGACTCAGCCTCTAACAGAAATGAGTACCAGGATTATTTCCTGAGGGATAAAGGTGGCCAGTGCATAGGGCTGACAACCTTACCACCTTCATGTGCCAAATGCCTTGAAATCTGGGAGCCTCAAACTCCTGGAACCCTCAGGGCCTGTCCAGGCCTGTAATGGGATTGTTTTCATTTCTTGTGTTCTGATTGCAGGTGTGACTTTTTGAACTGTTACTGACACTAGTAGAGCATGCAACTGCCATGGCTAGGAGTGAATGTGTTAAACATTGTATTTTACAAAATTGAATATAATTTTCTTATGTCATGGGGGAAACTTTTACCCCTATCTTCAGGGTAGAAGGCACTTCTATCATTACATCATGTTGTTACAAACCAGAAGACTTTACACTGCAAACAGAATGCAGTAAGAGCCTCAAATCATAAAACTTAGTAATTGTTCATTTGTTGTTTTGTATGGGTGTGTAACTTGGTCGCTGACATTGTGGGAGGAAAGGAAGCTGAGGGTGTTTGAGAACATGGTGTTGAAGAGAATTTTTGGACCTAGGAGGGACGAGGTAATGGGGGAATGGAGGAGATTGCATAACGAGGAGCTAAATGATTTGTACTCCTCACCTAATATTTTTCGGGTGATAAAATCGAGAAGAATGAGATGGGCTGGCATGTGGCACATATGGGTGAGGAGAGGGGGGTGTATAGGGTCTTGGTGGGGAAACCGGAGGGAAAGAGACCACTGGGGAGACCTAGGCATAGATGGGTGGATAATATTAGGATGGATCTCC
>Ga0131853_10015428_pt1 | contig 13964 bp, 10 predicted proteins | sample TergutLab28metaG_FD_92764 | JGI IMG/M metagenome (GOLD analysis project Ga0131853, IMG submission 92764) | Labiotermes labralis P1 segment gut microbial communities from Petit-Saut dam, French Guiana - Lab288 P1 (version 2) (version 2) | ecosystem: Host-associated > Arthropoda: Insects >... | reverse complement strand
TTAAAACATGTTAGTTCTATGTAATGGATCTGTATTTTTTTCAGAGAGGGCCTGATGATGATTCCAAAGGAATCGAAACATGTCGCCCAAGGTCAATAAATAACATACTATATGATTGTTGTGTTTGACTGAACATTGTTGTTTATGTATATGTATCGAACACTTCGGCATGGAAAACATTAAACTGACTCTTACGCTTATTGGACCGTGCATCATCTTGGTAGTTGAATAAAGAGAGACCAATTGATGTCACTTGCTTTTTTATTTCATTATTTAATGCTCAACATGTTTCGGATATTAATACATCCATCCTCAGGAGCTTGCGACTTATATGTTGAGTTATTTCATGGGTTGTATTGTTTTGGTACGAGTTACGTTGTGGTTTGGCTGGGGTGGTGTTGTATCCGGATACCACACCACCCCAGCCAAACCACAACGTAACACCAACACACATCGAACCAGAACAATACATCCCATGAAATAACTCAACAAATAGTCGCAAGCTTCTGAGGATGGATGTATTAACATCCGAAACATGTTGAGCAGTAAATAATGAATTAAAAAAGCAAGTGACATCAAGTTGGTCTCTCTTTATTCAACTATTAAACTGACTATTTCGGCCCAACATTCCAACCAGTCGTACCATCCGCGAGCCTTCAAAATACGGTCATTTTGTAAAACAGCGCTTTAAACTTTGACTAATAAACTTAGGTTAAGTGGCTTATTTATTGTGAACGGTGCGCTCCTTAACAAAGAGTCGCATTTTCATAACCCAAATAAAACAAGTGGCAGATGTTCAGGTAATGGCCGATAAATGAATGGCTGGCTGAGGAAGGGTCTTTTTTTTAAAAAAACAATCTGATAACTTCTGGGCACAATTAATATCCGGTTTTCCTAGAAATTTTGACAAGCAATGTTAGTTCCAGAAACAAAAGTGGCCATGAATTTCCCGTCAGTTATCAGCGCTTCCCCAGTGCGTCAGAGGAAGCGAATATGTCTTTTTTTTTTTATCGGCGTGTCCGTTCGAATTTACTATATGAGATGAGCTGTACAGTACAGACCTTTGCAAGTCATCACGAATTAAATTCTCACGCGAAGAATTAATATTTTTCAATCACTATGTCGCGTTTTCCACAAAATATTTTAGAACTGCGCATATTAATTTTACATGTAGCAACACGAAAATTCCTGATAGGGGTTTCGTGGAGCTGCATTTGGAAATTTGCAGGATTTTTAATTAAACTATGCAGAGATATTCCTGTTTTGCAAAATAATTATACTGATCGTCATTGTTATCAGCACTTCCTATTTTTTCGTTGGGAAACGAACCTTGCAGTGTAGGGGCAAATATTCCTTTTTTCGATTCTGGAAGACCTGGATTTATTTATTCGACCTAAGGGCGGATTGTATAATTGTTTTTTTATTTCACCAGTCTCTTGAGGAAGGTACCAGAATATTACGTCATTTATGCCATGACTCCTACCTGCCACATCGTATCCTACTTACCTTTCGACGCGATGTATATTGTCCGATTCACGCGGCTTTGTGTCAGTAAACCAATAAGCGTAGTGGAACAGATAAAAATAAACATTTATGCGACTTTACGCTACTTTCGGAATATTGATGTTCCCTAGAACACTCATCGAACTTCACAGGCCCGTGTATTAGGAATACGTCTGTGTGTATTCAATGCAATCTGATATTCACAAGTATGTCAAGACAAAAGCTTTCTGAAAATAAGAAAATGTGTTTCAATGTTTATCTCTTTCTTTATATCAAGCAACAGCGTATATGAAATATAATATTCTCATTAATATTGTACAGATAGAATATAAATAATAAGGTAAATTACTTAATGCGTTTATCTCAGTAATTAACCAAATTTATGCACAAAATTTTTGTTTTACAATAAGATTATTTCATGCCTCTACATGTTTCGAGCACATGTGCTCATCATCAGGAGGTCAAAAATTGCATTACACAGCCTCTGGTATCATCACACCTATAGGTGGCCATCTCGTGCTTAGGTTGAGAGCACGAGACGGCCACCTATAGGTGTGATGACACCAGAGGCTGTGTAATGCAATTTTTGACCTCCTGATGATGAGCACATGTGCTCGAAGCATGTAGAGGCATGAAATAAACTTATTGTAAAATAAAAATTTTGTGCATCAAGTTGGTTAATTACTGAGATAAATATACTGAGATGCACGGTCAACAGAACGTCAAAATACTTAATGCATGTTAAAGTATATAGTCCTACGAGAACAAACATAAGTAGTATCAAATTTAATTACACTGCACGATGAAAGACCGTCAAAACTTAGATTGAATATCTGGTTCCGTTCTGCCTTCCTTGTTACCTGTAACATGATAACAAACATGTACAATTAAAAAAGGATTAGCTACAGACTGGTTTCAGTAGTTACTGGGGTCTCTCCTGAGAGCATTAGCGTCAGAGTCAAGTTGGACACAGTTCCTCAAACATTAAGGGGAAATGTTTTAATGCAAATATCAGACTGCAAAGTGCTGTAAGACAGAGAGCCACGCTGTAAATCTTCACTGCTGTGGAAACTTCGAATTTAGTGCAAACTTCGAATTTAGTGCAAAGCATTTTACAGTTTGTTTTGCAACTAATGTCGGGTTCTAATAAGAAAATATCAATTGCTTTTAACACAACTAACGTAAATGACTTTATTACAACATTCACGTAGTTTAGGACGTAAATTTAGATTAATGTTTAAAAGACAGGCCTACATTTACTCACGTTTAACTCTTATGCTCTTTTGTAACATTCTATCAAATGCTAGGATTATTTTACATCGTATGATATGTTGTGTATGTCAGTGATGAATAAGTGAAGAAAATTCTTAAACATAGCGACAAATAAGTAATGTTGGAGAGTTCAGGCTGCAGCATCTGGCTCAGGATGGGAACTTGTGTACTGTCCTTGTGAACGTTGTAATGAATCTTGCATTCCTTAAACGCTAAGAGTGTTTTGATCAGTTGCGCAATTGTGGGAAACATGTGGACAAAATTATTGAGGTTGACCCATTCAAAGTAAATTTCCAGGATTTGTGGGAAGAGAATGAAGCAAAACACTAAGACGTCAATAAGGACAGCGGTCCCCGCCAGCGATTCGAAAAAGAATTCTGCCAATTCTAAGCCAGATGCCTTGTTGCTGTGCTAACATTTTTACTGGGTTTATTACATGACCTGGCAGCAGAAGTGTGTCTGTTTAGCGCCGGCGTAAGAAAGGCAGAAACCAGAGTATCGTACGTAATAATCTGTCAACGCCAGCGTCCATGGAATTAATTTTACATGAACATTAAAGGCTTTCCATGCAATTACTTAAAATGGAGTTTACTTAACTTGGAATTAAAATTATCTAAATTAACCAGAATTAAATTGGTTTTTCCCATCCATAAATGGTAAGGAAAGAATACCTGCACTTTTAACACAAATATTTACCATTTACCATAATTTAACATTATAAAGAGTGAAAGTTATGCGAATAACATATAATTTGAGTTGATAATCCCAGAGAACACATCATGGAGGTATGCGCTGTAAGAAGTTAATTATCTAAATGTTATTCTGAGAACCATTTAAAATCATAAAATATTCTCTTTGTGCGAACTGCTGGGTTTTTAAAACATTCAGCCACATGGCTTTTATGATTACTATTGGCTATTACATACTTAATAAGGCCCGCCATATGGGCATAAAATTATCATACCGCCACATCAAAGCGGATAATTTATTCAACCGGTATCTTAATGCACAATAGTTGGAGACAAAGAAAGACTCATATTCCTTCAAGAGTTTGTAATTCAAGCAGCTTTTGTTCTGAAATAAAACATTAAAATTCTCTACAGATTTGAGTTGTGTTTTATATATTGTTTAAAATATAGAACAAATACTAATATTTCCATCACGGGTATTAACATTCTGGCTTTGTAGAGTAATGGAGGGGGGTTGAATAATTTAGACAGTTACAGCTTCAAGGAATGAAGAATGTGATAATGGAGTTTTGAGGTGTGCCATATAATGGAGTTTTGAGGTGTGCCATATAATGGAGTTTTGATATGTGCCATATAATGGAGTTTTGAGGCGTGTCATATAATGGAGTTTTGAGGCGTGCCATATAATGGAGTTTTGAGGCGTGCCATATAATGGAGTTTTGAGGTGTGCCATATAATGGAGTTTTGAGGTGTGCCATATAATGGAGTTTTGAGGTGTGCCATATAATGGAATTTTGAGGTGTGCCATATAATGGAGTTTTGATATGTGCCATATAATGGAGTTTTGAGGTGTGTCATATAATGGAGTTTTGAGGCGTGCCATATAACTCTTATAGCAAGAAAGTTGTCAAAACCTGATGATGGCCGCTATAGACAGAAACATGTAGTTTTCTGTTGCTAATAAACACCATAATTTAGCCATATATTCATAGTTGTGTTTTTGACTGAATTTACCTCACCTTGTAGTGATAATGGAGCCCAAAGCGTTACGGGAATTATTGGGCTTAATAGAGAGATTCATGTCATAGACCAACACTCTGTGGTAGGAGATATATTGAAAATAATCAGGATTCCCATTTATCCCTACTATTATAGTTAGGGTAAGGGTTTATGTATCTCACAGTAACTTCGATTAAACCGTATCGAAACTCAATAAAACCTCTACATTGTCACCCTTTCGTTCTCAGATGTTTTTCTATAATTTCAGGTCGCCAGATATACGGAAAAAAGGCGAATGTTTTGGAAACTTGTAATGTCGGATATTAGGGTTGACAGTTTACTGCGCCATCTGCTATGCACGCGCAATCGGGGCTGGTTTATTTACGGAAATGAGCCAATTTCGGACTGGAATTAAGAAATAATTATCTATGTTTACAATCGGAAACATCAGTAAAATATTTTGAACCAGAAACACTGTCTAAATTGAAGGATTCACTGGATGCTATAGACCGAGTTAATAACAACTTTAGAATGTGAATTGCAAGACTGAATGGTGGGCTGTCCCACGCGCTGTTTCCATAGGAATCCTTTATGTGCAGCTCTGCACCCTACACGTTTTTATGATATATAATATGGCATTACAGTATTATTTTTAAAGAGATCCTTTGCCCTTTTTTTTGCGTTGTGCAGCATAATCATTTGCAAGACTACTGCCGCTGAAATCTAAAACCTCATAGCAGCACAGTTCTTGCGAATATTATTTCGGACAACGTAGGAGAGATATTTGTTAACAACGTGACTGTCGCTTATTTACTCGATGATTCCTTGTATTTATTGAACCTGAAGTTTCCTTACCCTGTTGTAAAGAACATTTTATTTTTCGTACAAAAGTAAAAGGGTAAAGTGCACCCTTGTACAGGCACTGAGGCTCTGTACAGGCAGTACGGCCCATAGGGGGAGTAGAGGTATAGATCCACTCTTTCTTGACCGCGGCACTATAAGGGGGTGAGGGGTCAGCAGCACGCCCCGGCCGCACTTTACCCCCGGGAAAGACCCGGTACCCATTGTACAGGAGGCTGGGTGGGCCCCAGGGCCGGGCTGGAGAGGTGCGGAAAATCTCGCCCCCACCGGGATTTTTTTTTGAAACATTTATTGCACTTTCAGTCTTACACATAGGAACTTTAATCGCTTCTGCCTCGTGTTTTGGTAGTGTGTTTCCCATACCATGTCATCTGGCACTCACTACAGCGGTGTGAGAGGTTCCCCTCCCCCCACCCTGTCCCATCCTGACAAAGGTTTGCTCCTTCCTTGGGTTCTCGCCTAGAGAGCGGGCGCTGTCTAGAGTAATCGATCCCCGGACCGTCCAGCCTGTAGCCATTCGCTACACCGACTGAGCTACCCGGCCCGCATTTTTCGTATACGCCATCTATATTTTCGAGGTACTCAATGATGATTTCAGTAGCGGTGAGTGCTGAAGATATTTAGAGAATAATGGAAAGAAATGGATTAGGTAAGGAATTGGTTTTGGCAAATTTTGAAGTAGAATCGCGGGATTTTACTGAAGGAACTGAACATAATCATTAAATAACTCAAGTGACGATATCAGGTAACGTGACCGAGATAGGAGGCCGAGGGTATTCAAATTCAGAACAGGAGTTATAATCAATTGAAACGGCTTTCGATTGCATTGAAGGTGAAAAGCAATTTATTCGCTGCGATATCAACACACGTGGTAAGTGGGTGAGTCCTTGTCACCGCGGCATGGCGCGTCCTCAGTTTGAGGATGGAGGAATTGTCTCCAGTATGGAGGGGAGTGATGAATATATTGAATAAGCAGTTACGGACAGCAGACAAGAGGTGGTCCTCCATCTTGGGGGTTGGGCGAGGTGCAAACAGCTCCTTATTGTAAAAATGTATCTTGTTACGAAATGCACACAAAGAAATCACAATATAAATATTTATAACAGTTCCTTTGAAAGGGTGGAAGATTTCGAATATTTGGGAACAACCTTAATAAATCAAAATTCTATTCAGGAAGAGATTAAGAGCAGTTTGAAGTCAGGGAATGCTTGCTATCATTCCGTGCAGAATCGTTTGTCGTCCAGTTTGCTATCCAAAAATTTAAAGATTAACATATTCAGAACTAAAATTTTGCCCCTTGTTTTGTATGGGTGTGAAATTTGGTCGCTCATATTGAGGGAGGAACGTAGGCTGATGGTGTTTGAGAATAGGGTGTCGAGGAGAATATTTGGATCTAAGAGAGATGAGGTAACAGAGGAGTGGAGAAAATTACATAATGAGGAGCTTAATGATCTGCACTCCTCGTCCAAAATTTTTCGGGTGATAAAATCGAGAAGAAGGAGATAGGCGGGCATGTAGCACGTATGGGTAAGAGGAGAGGTGTATACAGGGTTTTGGTGGGGAAACCTGAGGGAAAGAGACCACTTTGGAGAACCAGACTTAGATGGGAGGATAATATTGAGATGGATCTTCAGGAAGTGGAATGTGGGGGTACGGACTCTATTGGGCTGGCTCAAGATAGGGACAGGTGACTGGCACTTGTGAATGCCGTAATGAACCTTTGGGTTCCATAAATTTCGGGGAATTTCTTGACTAGTTGAAAATGGTTAGCTTCTCATGAGGGACTCTGCTTCATGGAGTAAGTAAGTAAGATATCAGACCAATTAAATCACTTGAATAGACAGGAATATCAATTCCCAACGTCGTGCTTAATTGATTACCAGAGTTGAACGGAGGGAAAGACAGTTACTGACTATTCTGATGCCAACAGAAATGTACTGTACTGGGGTGTGCAAACACATAGAGGACGCGCTCATTAGGTAGACGTAAGTTGTGGGTCAAAAGTTATTTATACTTTACTAAGCTAGGCAGAGAGGTGCTTGTTGCACTAAGATTGATTGATTGATTGATTGAGTCCCGATGCACCTGGGTCTTAAATAACGGGCCCTTTGTGCCCCATATCGATTTATGGGAGCCCTGTTGCTTTACCAAAGACCCAGATAGCCTTCAGACTTATAAACATGATGTCCTCTGGCTCCAAAACGGAGGAGCCCAGATACACAAGTCTGAGTGAAGCCAAAGCTTCACCCTCACAAAGAATGTGGGCAGAAGTTTCATCCTCTGCTCCACACCTCCTACGCAATGGACTATCTGAGAGCCCAAATAGATGAAAATGTCTTCTCGGAGTATTGTGTCCTATGAGAAGGCCAGTAACAACCCTGGATTGTATCTTGTTAAAGGAGAGAATCCTAGCTTTGAAACCCACACAAGGTCCCGAAATTGATTCTCAAGCCTGTCTTTGGATGTCATCAAGACTTCGCTGCCATGCTCAATGCTGGTTGTCCAAACAACGTCTAATTCTTCTTCGTGTATCCTGTCTAGAGACTCCCAAGCCCGGCTCATGTCTCACAAACCTGAGAACAGAGCCGTTCCTTGCGAGCTCGTCGGCGATCTCATTACCTCGTACTCCAGTATTTCCAGGGACCCAGAACAGCCCCACCACACGCCGTGCACAGATATCGTTCAACGACTTTTGGCACTGTCGGACCAATAGAGACGTTGTTCTGACGGCCTGGAGAGCTTTCAAAGCTGCCTGACTATCGCAGCAGTTACTCGCGTATTTCTCTGGTCTATTCTGACATTGAATTTCATGAACACACGCCAAAATGGCATATATCTCAGCCTGAAAGACTGTAGCATATCTTCCTAGAAAGCAGCTGAGTCTTCTACCCACAGATTGCCCATAGACTCCAGCCCCGTTCCCCTCCTTCATCTTGGATCCATCTGTAAACCAAACGAACCCTATTGCACTAAGATAGATACATAGCATATTATAAGGCTGGCAGCCGCATATATACTGCAATGAGTTAAGCAGACGTAACATGCTCCACTGAGGTAAGCAGAAAAATACTTACTACACAGAAGGAGACAGATATATAATGCAATCAAGCAGGTAGATATTTAACTACTGCAGTGGGATAGGCAGGCAGGTAAGTAGTGAGGGAGACGAATACACACTTCACTGAAGGAGGCAAATAGGTACATGCTGCACTGAGGTAGGCAGGCAGAGAAGTATGGAAACAGATTCTTACTGCATTCAACTAACCAGCAATTATTCAGGTGGCTTCGAAGATGTTGAAGTTTACATTAGGAATACAGAAAGGAGGACAATTCAGTGACCCATGTCTTTCGACCGTTGTCGATCTGTTTTGCAGAAAGATAAGTACAAAGATGTATAAAGGCAGATGGTTATTTTGATAGAAAAATCGTTGAATAAGGTAATAAATCTGTCGCCATAAACAACTAAGTTTCTTTCGTTCGAAGAGTGTTGTAATGGTCTGTTTTTATGAGAAGGGAGAGTAAATTACGATGCAATATGTAAAACGTTACACGTATTAGAGACGTTTTCTATATAGTCCTAGAGAGCCAGGATATGTGAGTGGATGTAGCCACTAGGGTATTAGTTGACCATCTGGTTAGTCCGGGTTCGAATCTATGAATATATCAAATCATGTAACCTCATAAACATAACTGGTAACACCAGGCTTTTGGCAGTATTTACTTACTTACTCAATCCATGTAAGGACACCGAAGGTCCATTACCGAACTTACAAAAGAGCTATACCTGTCCCTATCCTGAGCCGGATCAATCCAGTCCATGCCCCCACATCCCACTTCCTGAAGATCCATCATAATATTATCCTTCAATCTACGTCCGGGTATTCCAAGTGGTCTTTTTCCCTCAGTTTTCCCCACCAAAATCCTGCATACATTTTTCCTTTCCCCATACGTGCTACATTTCCCACCCATCTCATTTTTCTCGATTCGACCAGCCGAATAATATTTGGTGAGGAGTACAAATCATTAAGCTCCTGAGTATGTAGTTTTCTCCACTCCCCTATCATTTCGTTTCTCTCAGGCCCAAATATTCCCCTCATCGTCCTACTCTCAAATATCCTCAGCCTACATTCCTCCCTCAATATGACTGACCAAGTTTCACACCCATACAATGCAATAGGCAAAACCATTGTTCTGTGTCCCTTAATCTTCATATTTTAGATAGCAAACTGGAAGACCAAATATTCTGCACCGAATGATAGCAAGCATTCCCTGACTTCAAATTGCTCTTAATATCTTCCTAAATACAGTTTTTATCCTTTAAGTTTATTGCAAAATATTTGAACTTTTCCACCCTTTCACAGGCACTATTACCGGTCTTTATATTGTGACTTCGTCCTGCATTCTGATCTCAAGACATGACCATGTACTTAGTTTTATCAGCATTTACGTCTAGTCCAAACTCTATGCAACATCTACTAAAGTTTCTGTGTTTTTCCTTATAGTATGTACGCTTCCGCCCAACATATTAACATCATTAGCATAAACCAGAAGCTGATGTGAATAATTTAATGTCAAGCCATCCTGGATTACCTGATCCCTTCTACTAGTATACTCTGAAGCATAGTTGAAAATCAATGTCGCTAAAGTATCACCCTTCTTCTAACCATTCTTTATAGAAAACACGCCAGACAAATTCTTACCTACCCGGACTCTGCCATACGTTTCAGTCAGACACATATCTATTAGCCTTACCAGTTTCACAGGGATACCAAACTCAGTGAGAATATTATGCAAGATCCCCACCCTAACTGAATCATAAGCTTTCTTGGTAGTCTATTAAAGTTTGGCATTATACATGCTTCAGTTTTATAACTAAATGCTAAAATTGGTCTGTGGTATAAAATATGTTCTCACTGGATCCATTTTTGTCTTAAGCCTTTTTGTATAATAAATTAATTCTGCTCATATTTACCAATCTCTCTTTACTTCTAAATTTGTGTCATTTTTTCATTTGTTTTCCCACTTTAATTTAAACTTTTATAAATATTTACCTAATTTATTTAATTTTGTAGTATTTTTTAAAGTTGTTATTACCTGGTGTGCTGCTTCTTCCTTAATGCCTAGCCATTTGTCATTCAAAACTTGTTCTCTCCTTCTGTTGGTTTCAGCACATTTTAGTGTTATACGAGTATGTACCTTATTCCCTTCTTTAAATAGAGAGAATCTTCCTTTCCTTGCACGTTTCCTTAGATATCTTGGATTCCAAACTCCCAGTTGGAAACAAGCGAACCAATTTCTTTTTTATTCAAATTACATTGGACTGTATACAGTTCCCTCCTCCGATTTTAGCTCTTCGGCAGTACATAAAATAAGTAACAAGTGATTTTTCATTTCTGCACATATTCATGCTGATACTGAAGACATAGAAATATTATTTGCCACCGCAAATATTTGGCCACCCGTGCGACATGGCGTCCGGAATGTACTGACCCCTGGCCTAAGACTCGGAACAGAGATCTTATTATGATGTTGGAGAGGCTCAGTATAAGAATGATTTTATGGTCCTCATAATAACGGAACTACTGCACGCTTGAGACCTGACACAATTTATTGTCCCCGGTAAAATACAATATACAATTTTTCCGTTATATATCTTAGGAGTGGAAAGCAACCACCTTGATATGATTTATAAGATGAGTTCGGGAAACCTCTGAGTAAACTTCGCGTAATATTATGATGAAAATGCAGTGTATGAAGTCTGAAATACAGCTATAAACTCACATCCGAGATATTGCTGCAATGAAATTGTGCCCAAATGGCAACTGTTCTTTTTTTCCTGTAAAAAGAAATAAAGACAAAGCAATCTGTGTACCGGTCTGGACAGACCCTCAGGGTTTCAGGAGGCTAAGGCTCCCAGAATTCGGGACAATCGGCCCATGAAGAGTGGTAAATTTGTCAGCCCTATGCACCGGCTGCATTTACATCCTAGGGAATATTCCTGGTACTCATTACTGTCAGAGGCTGATCCCCTCCTGGGCCACAGTGCAGCCGGAAAGGTTATATAAAGGTATTGCATGCACCTTTAAATACTACATTATTTTCCTGGTGTATTAAATCTTATAAATAAGATACATAGTATCACTTTTCTTCTGACGGCGTTATGTAACAGTGTGTCTAATTTTACTATCGTTAATGTAAGGTGTATTGCGTGTGGTATTCAAGCTTTGCGTTAAGATAGTTTTTGTTTCAAAACTTACTACTTCTGCAGTCTTAAAATTTTTAAAGTGTGACTTCGTATGTCGCACAATATACTCCATTTCTATATAAAAAAACGAAATCTTTAGTATCGTTTATCTTTAGAAACTTTCTTTATCCTTCGAGTAATTTGAAAGCCATAAAAACAGAGTGAATCAAATGTTGATTTTTTTTAAATATTAATGCAAGTTGACATGAACTTATCCCTGTAGTGTAATGAGTCAACTTTGAAAATAAACACTAGGAATGTATCTCTAAATTATAACTCCCACTATGAGCATAACGCACAGACAAGTATAATTTTCTTATTTCAGTTGGTTTATTATCATTAATGGAAAGAATTTGGAATTTTGGAATTTTAATGATCTGAATTATGAGATCGCAGCTATCGTTGACGATTACCGATGTTTAGAGGTAAACTGCCACGTTCACGCTTTTAGTACACCGTCGAATATAAATTCTCACATCCATAATAAGTTAAAATAATGACGTAGGATTTTATGTGAACAGTGACAGGTGCTGTAGCATATATATATATACATATATATATATATATATATATATATATATATATATATATATATGTGTGTGTGTGTGTGTGTGTGTGTGTGTGTGTATTTAATCTTCCTATTACCGTACGTTCTTTCAAAATACTCAATTCCTTTTACTCGCAACAATGAATTTTATGTACCTATTTTAAATCTTAGCATACTTCAGCAATTTAAGACACGATTCAGGTGAAATAATTCTTTAGAATTTTCCTCCTTCAAAACCAACACCAAATATGAGATAGAGGCTTCTAGGAAAAGTAAAAGAATATTTTCTGGATTTTATTATAAATTATCAGCTATTGTACAGCATAAGTAAAGCCAGTAACGTTTCTAGATACATCATCATTAGTGCTGTTTCTATCCAAAGAAAAGGAGCTTCTTCAGCTTCTTCTTCTTCAGGATGGTACCAGACAGGTCAGTCGGTGAGTAGCTGGAGCCGACATCAGGGTCCGTAGGGTCCGCGTCCGACGGAAGACAGACTGCCATAGCAACAAGCAACAGAAGCGTGACAACTACCTGAAATTTTACAATACACTTGCTTATTTGCTGTGCAGATACGATCTTTTCAATTTGACTGTGAATTTTAACACAAGGAGGGATTTCATACATTCGGTATGGAGTGTATCCTTCCGAATTCTAGACTTTTGTCAATCATGTGCCACTTAGAGGGATGTCTTCCACGTTATTTCTTGCAGATCGAGTTCTACACAGTTAGGTTCATTTTCCACGAGCGGCGCTGAATTTCTCTTCTGCCGTTCTCCCACCATCAGTCAGTAGGTGTAATGGACGTAAAGGAGTAAGTTCTTACGCTTGTAATGTGGCAAAAGGGAATTCTTAAAAATAAAAATGTTTCCGACAAGTTTCTTTTGCACATTTTTTCTAACGCATATTTTATTGCTGTAAGAACACAATATGGAGTCCCAAATGGCCGGCAGTCGATCGGTTTCAGTAATAAATAATTCCGTGTCGAATGAATCAAGATTTGATTACTTCGAGATGTTTAGAAAAGTCCGAACTAGATGACGCAACACGGCAACTTCTCGCTAAGAGGAACTCGTGATAGAGCCGCTAGTGGAAACGGCACGGCTGTTCACAACGCCTCTCACCTAGCAGCGCGGCATACAACAGCCGTTGACAGCAGCGGGGAAAGGCTGGCAGCGTTACCAGTGACGTGACCTTGACAGCAGCGCTGGGGAATATAGTGCACCATCGTGGAAATAGGTCCTTGCGATTAGGCTCTTCATTTTAAGCTTTTTGTGGTTTCTCTCAGAAGCGTCAAGATAGAGTGGTTCAGAATTCGTTAGTGTGAATGCATTTGATATACATAAAATAAAGTGAAATGCCAACTAGATGCAACTAGGTAATTTTATTGATGTATTCTTAGCTCGACATGTTTCGGGTACATAAGCCCATCATCAGGAGCATTAGATGTTGAGTTGCAACATGTGATTTTCTGCATTGTAAAGAATGAGATAATATGAAGTGTGTGTGTGTGTGTGTGTGTGTGTAGTGGCTGTATACCGTGTTATATAGGTGTTTATCAATGCGGTCTATGGAGTATTGTACAGGTCTGTTTGTGTGGGGACCGGAGGTTTGTGCTCACCTGGTTGTGGGAGGGATGTGTGTAGCTGAGGTTCGTGGTGGAGGTTTAAGGAGTTGGGGGTTGTGTGTGTTTGTGATCAAGTCTCTGCGCAAGGTTGTGGGTGTTTAGTGTGGTGGCTAGGTTAGATTGTGGCACTGGGTGTGTGGTGTGGTGGCTAGGTTAGATAGTGGCACTGGGTGTGTGGTTTGGTGGCTAGGTTAGATAGTGGCACTGGGTGTGTGGTGTGGTGGC
>Ga0131853_10015426_pt1 | contig 13965 bp, 18 predicted proteins | sample TergutLab28metaG_FD_92764 | JGI IMG/M metagenome (GOLD analysis project Ga0131853, IMG submission 92764) | Labiotermes labralis P1 segment gut microbial communities from Petit-Saut dam, French Guiana - Lab288 P1 (version 2) (version 2) | ecosystem: Host-associated > Arthropoda: Insects >... | reverse complement strand
GCCAGACAGTCCGCCAGCGTGGCGATATGCTCGTCCTTGAGAACGATGGATTTCGACCCCCCTCCTTATGGCGCCGAATTCCACAAGTGGCTGATAGTCGCGTGCAGGGAAGAAACCGAGAGACACGTGTTTGGTCCTGTGCGAGTTGATGAAAAATAGACGCCTCAGCAGCACTCTGTGGGGATCGAAGCCTGGACTGGTAGGCAAGTAGGGGCAGATGTCGGACAAAACGTCGGCCAGCAACTGCTCCAGGGCACGCTTCATCTTAGTAGCAGGTTGTTGGCGACTATTAGTCCTGGCAGCAGTAGAATGATGTGAGACGTGCTCGATCGGGGTTCATGTAGAGCTGCAAAAAATTCGACGGAATGACGTGTAATATCTGTTGGACATTGGATGAACTCCTTCTTCTGCAGATAGTAATTAACAAATCGTAGAGGGAATGCGCGGTTTAGGTTGCGAAAGCTATTTTAGGAAACTTGTGACACAGCGATGTGTACCAGCGTTTGTGATTGAAAGAGACGGGTGGGGGGCACTCGAGATCCTCTAGGATATGGATCGGACCTCCCGGCTGTCCGACGAGGAATGTACATTTAGAGACACCGTTGGCGTAGAGGTGTGCGAAAGCGGCCACGGCCTCAGAGAGGACCGTGTGCATTTCTTTATATTCCATATGTTCTTCGGCCAAATTCAGGCCGTTCCCTGACGAGCCGTGATCCGCCATCTTATAGGGGTTCTTGAAACGGAACGTATCGGGCGTGGCGGTGATGGCCACGAACAATTCCTTGACGCCCATGTCATTCTGCCGACTCCGCAAGAACTGGTAATCAATCACAACTTTCCTGCTTCTAGCCATGTTAGATTATGAATAATTAGAATCGGACAGAGTACCTACTTCTATAGGCAGCTGTGTCAGCATTGACCCCAGGCGCCACGTGACATCTAGGCCCCGAATTCGGTAGTGATCAGCCGCTCCACCTGCCAGTCAGCATGATTGCACTATCAAATATCGAGATGAATTGTTGCGGCGTGTAGCCCAGATCCATGTAGAGGGCGAATAGACAGTAATACTTTCCGCAGACGTCGGTCGTCAGGCCTTGAATATCTCACCTGTTTTAGTCCCTCGTCATGCAATTGCGTTTAATTAATGCCTGGATGCTGGGTACGCGCGGTACAATCCCATATGAATGAAAGTAGTAGGCACTCGAAGATTTGGTTCTGAAGTACCCGGCTATCCAGTGTGAACATCCCTCTGTGTGAGGATCGGCCTTGACGATGACGGTGGAGGTACGCGTGATTGATTGTGGCAGGAAATCGGAGGGGAAAACTTCGGGGAAGGAGCTGACGTCACGCAGCATACACAGTATCTGCACGGTGTCCATTTCAAAAGTCGGTACGCGCAAAATCTATTAGGAACGAATTGTCGAATTCTATGTACAGCACGCACGTGATCGCCTCGGGCAATGGCTTATTGAATTTAAATTCAATTCAGATACTGCCGTTCTCGGTGTGGGACGTATGACCCTCCGACAAGCCAGTATCTGGTGTGAGATCAAAACGTAACATGAAATAGACGTTTATATACATATCGTGTGTTATCTGCAGTCCCGTGTTCGAGTGACGTATGCCGGACGCCTCGAACATCGTTCTGTAGTCCATGACGGTCTTTTTTCATGATCAATACCCAGAGTTAGGCCCTCGTTAGGGAACTGTTTACCTTCCCCAAATGGCAAAAAATTTGTACGCGTTGCTCTCCAACGAACCTTTAATGTCTGTGTATTATCCATGGTGAACAGCAGACGTTTCGAGATGGGACCCAGGACGGCGTTGTCTATAGACAGGGATTTCGATCCGGGAGCGAATGTGAACGTCTTGAGTTCGACTCTCGTCAGGTTATAGCGCGCGAGACTCCACCTGATTTTAAGCATCACAGTGTGGGCCAGCAATATGGCGGCGTTCGGCCTGACGCGCCGGACCATTAATTCGTCATCCAAAATTTTGAAAACGACCTTTGAATCGACGCTATTGTTCATCAGATAAGAGCTGAATATGGACTTGTTCAACTTGATCTGCAACGTGACGCCCGACAGCAATTATAGAGGCATGTTACGTATGTCATTATGTAATCGATCGAATAGCTGGACTTCCCTACTCGCGCTAATCCTGTTCCAACGGAGGATGAATACCTTGTTGGATATGGTAGTCAGAGTCTCGGCCGATGGTTCGACAGGCTGCATGTCGCCAGTATCGAGATACCAGTAGGTGTTCGAGTGATGAGTGGCTGCAGCATCTGAACCATAGGTCATAAGAGTCTCGAGATATGAGCGCTACTGTTAATGCTCGCTGGACTGCGTAATGTTGACGCCATTGATAGTGAAGTTACATTGACTGAATAGGGAGTGGAGGAAATTATGTGTCACACCCGTGTGGTCCGAAAAATCCACATCCCTTCACGAGGCCGAAATCTATTTACCTCTAACGTACAGTTTGATATCTAAATCGATGTACGTGTCGGTATCGGCAGGTATTAAAAATTCCAGATCGTTTTGATCGAAGGGGGCGATCAGTTCATATGCGAACTCTGTTGTCCCAAGCACAGACGTCTGTATACGCCTATGTGCAAAGATGTCAAACTCGCTACTAATGGAAGCTATCACGGCAGCAAACACGATCGGCTGCTGAAGAGTGACTGAAGTGAAACTACGAAAAGATGTCCCTTTCTATTATTTTTCTCGGGGCACGCTTGATCTTTCGACCATTCTTCCTCTTCTTCTTACCTCCCACAGCCTAAACGTGGGCGCGTTAGCGACCTCGGCCTCGCAATTTGCTAATCAAATTTTGGGTGTAGTCAGTCACGTTTTTAGACACTATATCGCCGGCGGTCGTCGCGTCAGTAGGGCTGCGTTCAGCGAGGTCGGTCAAAATTTTGCCACCGGTGCGCAACGTTTCGCACCCCACTGCCTTGGCCCCGCTCGGCAGGATTGGGCAGACCCAACGGAAGTGACTGCCGAAAAAATTGCCAATCCCGTGGCCCCGCTGAAGGTAGAGCGGGGCGGAGTAGACGTGACCGATGCCCGGAGTAGTTAGGCCGCGACCCGCCTGATTTAGGTAGTACACTTCTAATGGATGCATAGCTATAAACGTTCTATTCAAGATGACGATGCCCCGTTTTATATACGATTTTTCTACCACTTGTAATTTTTCCGAAAATGAACCACCACATTCGTGGGCGTCGTGCTATTCTCGAAGGGGATGTGCAGCCCCTCTGTTGTCAGGATTTCTATTCGTATATCCTGAAATCTGCGCTGCTCGAAAGGCACGTAATACACGTTATGAATCTCGTGCCGACACGATGATGATGATGACGGGAAGACGCATGTCCGCATGCTGCGGACTGTGCTGTCGCCCACAAATTGCGGCCATTTCGAGTTACAGTATATTAGGGCAAGTGCTTCCTCTTCCATAGGGGGCGAGGAACACGAAATTTCACACAGTCCCACCTGTCAATTGGAAGTGGAATCCAGGTCAACGAGCTGAGAAAGTTAAACCGTGAAATTCGCGTGTGTATTCTGTTCGAAGATGTCGCGCAAGGCGTTGCTGAATGGAGTGACGTAAAAGTGGCTTTGCGTCGACATACGTAGATATTTTTCACGCTAGATGCAGGCACCCAAGAGTCGAAGTCCTGACTGTAAACTCGCCAGCGGACTGACATTCGCGAATGCCCCCTCTGACTCCCTTGTCCAGTATTTTATCAATCTTATAGGCGGTCCTGTCAGTTATTCGTACGGGGGTCAGTTCCTCCCGACAAAACTGGCCGTCAATTGGTGTGCCATTTAAATCCTTTAGTTCACAGACGACTCGCGGCCGCCTACCAACTACTTTCGCGACCCTGAATATTTCGGTTCTGAAATTCTGTTCCGCAGCTTTGGCAAACCGCATCTTCTCTTTGCTGATGCGCACGTGCTGCCCCACACGAAACGTCGCTGCTTTCGCGAAGCGAACGCATTCCTAGGTCTCCTCCATCATCTTCCATATCGCCAAAACGTCCGAGTCGGTGATTCGCGAGGGCCCAATGCCTGTCGTCGAGTGAACCGTGTCATTGTAGGTCTAGACAAATTTTGGCATGACATCGATATATCTATAGCTATTTTTATACGTAAAATATTTATAGAGTTTATCGCGAATCGTGCGATAGACGCGTTCCACTACCGCATATTTCAAGTCGGGTTTCCGGTACACGTGAAACTGAATGTCACCGCCCTCGTGCCGTAACATGTCCTGAAAATGTTTATTTAGAAACTCCTTGCCCTTATCAGTGCGCACCCATATTGGGCGACGACTTGTCGAATATTTAGGGTCATCGAATATGGACCGAAACGCCGAGGCGACAGACGGCCTGCTCTTTGTCTTTATGGGGATCAGATTTAGATATTTCGAGATTATGTCTATTACCGAAAGAATGTATCTGTAATTAACATTATATTTGGCATAGGCCGTTATATCCAACAGATCGCTATCCGACACGTCCACCACATTATTCAGTGTATGGGGATTAAGTGCAAAACGCTTCCTCACCGGCCTATGGAGCGTATAAGCATCCTACTTCAATAACCAGGCTCTGATGACGTCGCCAGTCTTCGGTTTACATTTCTTTGCCGCCGATCGAAGTTTCCGCAGAGTCGAAAATGCCGACGATCTGGCCGGGTCATAATAAAAGCTGCAAATAATTATCATTAATAGTTTACCCACTTACCACGTAACGCTGATCGACACCCCGTCCCTTCGGTTTCGCAAAGAGGGGCGCAATGACATCGCGGAATTTCTTTCCTCGCATTATATTAAACTTATCGCCAGGCTTAATCTAGCCAAACAAGCGTTTGTCAATAACAATATTTTTTATGTCTTTAGGTCCTCCTTGCCGATAAGTTGCGTATTCACATTCTTACGCGTCAATAGTTCCCACAGCCCCTCCGTCCCTCTGAACACTGTTCACTTAATTGTGATATTGTCATCGCGATCTACAAACACGGGAGAATCACAAATTATCAATCGCTAGCCATTCTCACGGTTACCGTATTGCGTACCGAGAAAACGCCTTGGGGGACTAGCTATGGTTTCTTTTTCTTCTTCTTCTATTACTTCCGTCTGAGCCACGTTCTCCTCCGTGACGTCATCGTCATATCCTCGTTTAGGTGTCTCCATCTCTGTAGATGTCGAAGGAAGGGAGGAGGGGGCCGCGGCGTTTTCGCCTCGACTTTAGCTCAGGCTCAGGGGAAGGGGAGGGCAGCGCCCTGTCAGGCATCACTCGTCTTAGGAAATGAGAGATAGCCTTTGCCCGCGTCTTCCGTCTGATATCGACCTCGTGAATCTTATGACGCATCTTAAACCACTCTTCATACGGATGGTGTTTTGTACGTTTCTTTTTTACGCTTGCGAGGCGAGACGCGGCGTCGAACCCTATGTAATGATCGGCCGGGACGAGGTACATCTCACGTAACATTTTTTATCTGGGATTAAAGATTAAGATGCGATCGTTGCCAGTATGGCGCTCAGTAGGGGCAGTAGAAATCCACCGCGCTGTACTATGAGTCGCTTCTTGCCCGAGAGTGACACGTTCCTTTCGGCGAATTTGCGGAGCGCTAACTTGTACTTCTGCAGCTTGCGTGTGTTACAGTCTGAAAATTTCAAATTGCCGTTTAGCATGTTCAACACACATTCGTTTATACAGTTCACGAGTTCCTTGTTCCAATTAGTTATGAGGGATTTACGCAATTTCGGGTCGGCCGTCTTGAGCTAGTGAAGGGCGTGGTAATTCGACTTCACACGCTTCATCGCCTATATCGGAGTACACGACTGAAGGATATTCTTCCGGGAATATGTTGGATCGAAACCGGAGAACGTAATCCGTGTCTCGTGTCAAATCTAAGATTAAGTAACCTTGGGGTCTTAGTGTCGCATCCAGGTAGGCGTTATATAAACCGATACTATCTTCGTTATATGCTTGATTGGCCAAGTACATGAACTGCTTCGTATCTCTGACTTTTCAACGCGACCACTCAATGGGCATTGAACGATATATCTCTACAGTAGTTTCCCTGATGAAACAGATTTTACGTAATCCAAATCACGCTGATATTTCTGTGATGGCTGCCTCTCGTAAACAAGTCACACACTTGCTTCGATTAGACGTCATTTAACAAATCGTCTAAGATCACGAGGCGCGGTTCGCCACCACCACCAAAATTCTCCAGTACGCCCCCGTGATATGTGTTGTTTGAGGGCAACTGCTGACGTTTCGGAAGAGCAGTCTTCTCACTGGTACACCAGAATATACCACAGCCAAATTCGCGTTCGGAGCAGAGGCCTTCGAGGTTCTGTAGCTGCCGTATGCAGAACGAAGTTTTGCCCGTCTTAGTGGGAGGGCTCACTTTACACAAGAACGGATGCTTGAATTTAAGATCATCATCAACCCTCTTCCAACCTCTCACTATTTATACCCAAATGGGACGGACGTATTGTCACCTAACCGCCGCCTCTTGAAAAGGAAATCCTTCAGATTTTGTCTTCAGGTTCGGCGACTATCGCTACTGTTCCGCCTCCTTTGCGCTTACGCTTAATCTTATGTCCTGTGTGTACATTTACTACAGGGGTTAATCACCCAGGATCATGCCCCTGATGAACTCGAAATTTACTACTTTGGACGCGTTGCAATTGAGGGTTATGCCCCTGCCTTTACACACAGTCTTTTATCGACCGTCCCCGTTCAGCACTCTCTACGCGTAGTTCTTTGGCCCAACACTCACAAATTCCGAAATCCCCTGTAAGGAGCGCAACTCGGAAGTCATCTCCCCCAATTGGTCCCCCGTTTCAATCAGTGAGGGTTCACCTATCGGCTGAATGTATATGACAGAGTCCGTGTCACAATACATCGCGTTCTCTCCCAGACGGTCGAGGTAGCAATAAAGGTAGATTCTTGCCCCGGCGGTGACGTAAACCCCAATCACCTCGTTCGTATCCTGCAGATTAGGAACGTGTTCCTACGCTCCATACTTACACGAGATGTAGACAACGTCATCGCTGGCAAACGCGACGTTCATCACCTCGACGCAGGGCGTGGCTAGGAATCCATACAGGTCTTTCGGCTCCGTGGTAATTTTGGTAATTGTTCGAACGTTTCTCTCCGTCAATTTGCTCCACATGGAGTTCAGACAGAGTTTGGCCAGACCCCGTTTGGCCGCGTTATACCTGATCGCTTCCTTATCTAGCCGTATCCCTTCGCTCTGCCAAAACAAGTCCACATACCGGTCCTCGCCTTCGGGACTGTGGTCCAGCCGGTATAACGGCTAGCCTCCGCTTTAGGTTAAAAAACATACTTATATATGCGACGAAAAGTCCGCCCTCGCAAGCCTCGGGGTTCTACTGCGTGACCACATACACATACTCCTCGTATAATTCGAGGATCCGATACTCTTTTTCAACGGCCAGTCTCACCTCGTCTATTGCCCATGTATCTGTGACGGCACGATCCTCATCTCCGGTATGGACACATTCATGAACTGAGGAGGAGGTGAGGAAGCACGTTCTACACAGGCAAAATATGCGTTTATTATTACATCTGAAACGGAGAACGGGATGATACAGCTTCTCTGGCGGAACGATCGAACATTTGATCAGGCCATCCATACGCAGGCACGCTTCTATATCCTTACACGCAACCCCTACGTGAATGATCGGACGACATACGGGAGCTTTAAATACTTGCATATGTACAGGTAGAGGCTCATGACATCGACATATTGAATGGTCTCATTCTCCCGCGCCTTATAGTGCAGACGTAAGGCCTCGGTTCGGCCCCCGTACAGGGCATCACGGGTCCGCAGCGGACTGTGATGCACTGCGGGCCTCCCTGCACCGTCAAATTCACATTCCCATTGGACCATGACCAGGTATTTCGCTCGCTTTATCTGCTCGAGACGCGACATTGTTTGTTCGTAGCGTTCCGCCAGTGTATCGCATCTCAGGGTGGTAACGTCATGGAACGGCTGGAACGTGTGGCCGTGATAGAAGCAACCAAAGAACTCGTCGACTCTGCGTGTCTCGGGGCAATAATCATCTACGCTAAAGTGGGGCAGTTCGGGCTAACTCTACTCGCGACTGTTGCGACAGTGCATTATCTTCACATCGTCACTGTCTTCCATATGGAGCAGCCACATTACTACAATTGTTATTGCACGTATAGTCCCCACCCCCCGTACGTATGATTCCGATTTTGACGGGCTGCAAGAATCGTTTACGCAACACTTTATTGCAAGCAGACGCCATCGTTATCGACTCGAAAAATACTTCTATGTTCCCTATGTGCATGAATTAGCGCCTAAAGACTCGACACGCCTGTCTTAGGACCGTGACGGCGTCTCGAAACTATTTTTCAAGCACCCGCCTGTTGTCGAATATGTCTCATTTCTGGCTCTCGTACCACGCGAGGAAAGCCCTGCACTCCTCCTCGACAATCTCATTCACGCAGTAATACTTAATGTCGGGAATACGACCTATGTAATCGAAGTTTTCCTCAGTGTTGAAATAATGAGGTTACCACGACTTGGAGGCCGTCAGACCGTAGGCCACGGGCAACTTACGCAGAGCGCCCGGTAGGAACGACACACTATCTAGGAACACACATAATTTTAAGCCCATTACTAATTATTTCGGGTTTCCATTTCAGTAGGATCGCCCTATTGAGATTGCAATGAAGGACAAACGCCTTGGCATTATGCCCTATAACAACGATCTTATTGGCCCAGGGGCGTGGTTCGGTTAGGTATGAAAGCAGCTCCCCTACAGGATTTTCTCAGAACGAGTGCTTCCTCTTACCGCATCGCACGCAGTCTTCCTCGTCTTCCACGTCCTCACATCGCGAACAGAACTGCTGCACACACACGATGATAGGTACGTGTAACTTTCCCTCCGCAGTGTACACGGTATTTTGGGTAGTTTCGAAATCATAGGAGACGTACAGTGCCTTATCGCTAGTGGCGGGAAACGCGTCCTTCACGGTTCTCATATACCACAGGTGACCTACCTCTTTTTTTCTCCTTACAGTTGTCGCAGAACCGCTTATTCCACTCCGCGCGTCTTGACCCATCCACACGTCGCGCAACATCGTTTTCTTTCGAAAAAGGAACGTTTCTGTTTAGTTCTCTGCTTGTGGTTGGCGAAACACGTGTGACTTCGAAGTGTCTATTGCACTCTAGGCAGGGGATTCGAACGCTAGAGAATGCGCACTGGGGGGGAAATCCATGCAGACGCTATAGGTCTGGTCGCAGTCGTGCGTGACATTACTTGTACATGATTTGTGGTACCATTTACACACCTACTTTCTAGCCATGGCACCAGTGAGGTTAGCGATCACATGATAATGTCTTTCGACATCATCGTAAAGTATATTAAGTCTTTTAGCGGAGTCTACCTGCCCTTCAAACATGATGATATCGCAGCTCAGACCGTGGTAGATAACTATCTTATACTCTCTAAAGCGTTCCTGGAAACGGACCAGTTCGGGGATCCCAACTCCGTTGGACAGATCTATACCAATTGTCTCGAGTAGCGTTTGGACCACATGACGTATTTTCCAGCCTTGTATATGCGCCTTAAAATTCGGGTCTTTATCTACCTTTGCAATCGCTATTACCAAGGCATGTGCTAAGCAATTTTCCTCTGCCTTCACCTCCACTCTACTTCTCTTGAGGTGCGCCACTACGGAGAGCGATCCGCCCCTGCTCTTAATTATATTTTTACCGAAACCTATAGGCATCATGACCGAATGCAGAGTTACGACCAACGTGTCCAAGGCGTTGAAACTAGAATTCGACTGGGAGACTTTTTCAAACACGCTCCGTATCACGTCTGCAGATAATTTATCTTTCCATAAAACTGATTCGCATAGGCTTGTCATTTTGGTTCACCTGATTCTGAATAGTCATCCCAATGATATCATTATCATGTATACCGTGTAACGCGTTCTCGATGAGGTCGTTCACGCCGGCTAGGAAATATGCTACAGGATTCGTATTATCTGAAGGGGGTATTAATCGTACAGTAAGCCGCCTACGTACCGCATTGTACCGCCGATACACTCTCGTTTTCGTGTCCAAAATCTCGAATATGCGAGCAATGATTTCTCTCTTTCTACAATAGGATACAAAACTATTTTAGGTTTATCAGAGCATAACACTTATATCGCTTACAACAAGTATAGTAAGAATAATACTTTCAACTCCCTGCTGTCACGTCCTTTTCCTTCAGTAGTCAGATTATTCTTACGATTGCAACTGTTGCTGCCACGTACACGCGACCTTCTATTTGTTGCCGGCGGACTACTTTTTTGCGGCAGACGCTGACGTCATGTATTTTGTATTAATTCGCCGCCTGGTTTATGTCACTCTGGTAGGCTTACGTCATATTATTTGTTACGGACGATCTTTGACAAGGGAAATGTGGAGGGAGGAGGAGGACATCGACAACGTTCGCCTGCTGGCCAGCATCATGGAACCGGACGTCGCCCACCCCGCGCCGAACGCGGTGGAGGAGGAGGATACAGTACTGCTGTCGTGGCGCCAAACACTTGGATTGCTAACAGGTTGGGATTTTTCGATTCAATATACAGCATGGCTGCACGAATTGGAGGCAGCAATGAATGATCGCCTGACAGCGCATAAAATGCTGGCCATGGACCAACCGGAACGTGAAGTCCTCAAAGACCTGCGACAGATCTTGCTGGCAGCGGATACAACCATCCCTAGCACCCGCGTAGAATCATCCAAACAAAGCTTCCTTTCGCGATGTAACACTATAGGATCTGTGCCGTTAATAGGGATGTCTTATCCGCTGCTAGATATGTTGAACGTGGTCGACCTGCTACGATCCTGGCACGGAGCCGACTAGGCCTCGTTCTCCCAGACAGGGAGCTGAAACTCCTCCTCCGACGTCTGCACTATAGTATTTTTTTTAGAGTTATATGTACAATAAAAGACAATTGAGGGTTTTTTATTTTCTTTTCTACACTTACTAATAATGCACATTACACTTACGCCTGTTTTCTTCGCACCATGTATCTCTTTTCCTACACTTCTTCACAGGAACAACGTCCATGCATCAATGTAATATATTGTACGTTTTAATTCCCAAATTAGCGTCCTCCCGCAACATGGGCCAAGCCGGACTGCGGTTGCCGCACACTGCTGATTTTTCCCTCAGTTAATAAACGTTTAAATGACCGACCCTTTTTAATATTATTGTTATTATGCTCAAGAACGAGTAGTGCCGCGGCAACACTTCCGCCTTGGGCCCCGGGACGGCGACTGATAACAAGTCAAAATTACGATTCCTTTTTAATTTATTATGCTCAAGGAATAGTTGTGCAGGGCCACACTTACACCATTCTCGCACTCCACGCTGGGATCGGCGTAGGGGTGGCTACGGAGGGGGACCACAGCTACCACACTGTACGGAGGGCGCCAGCCTTCTATTTCTTAAATATTGTGCGCTCAAGAACGAGCTGTGTGCGGGATGCCTTTAGGTCTGTCTTGCACTCAACCAGCACCTCTACCAGTCTGCACCGATACCACGCTTACCAAACTGTACCGGGGGCCTGGCTTCTAATATTGTGCTCAAGAACGAGCATTGCGCGGGAAGCATTTAGGTCTCTCCTGCACTTAAACCGAACCTCTACAAGTCTGCACAGAGGCCACGCTACCAGACTACGGGGGGCACACACTTACTACCCATCCTTTTTAATAATACCGCGCAAGAACGAGCAGTGCGCGGGACACATTTGGGTCTCTCTTGCACTCAACCAGCAACCCTAACAGTCTGCATCGAGACCACGCTACCAGACTCTAAGAGGGGCACCGTTCTTTTTAATAATATCGCTCAAGAACGAGCAGTGCGCGGGACGCAATTAGGTCCCTATTTCACTCAACCCGCACATCCACCAGTCTGCACGGAAGCTACGCTACGAAACTGTATGGGGGCACTCACACTTACACCATTCTTACATATATCGAAAGTTAATACACTCTTGAGCCCAATACCATGGCGTATGGAGGGCTACGGAGGTACCGCAAAACCAAACTGGACGGTGGCTATTTACAATCCTCACGGCGGCAACTCTGAAGATGGCAGCTCAAAATGAAGTCGAAAGCCTATCCTTTTTAATAATATGGGATACACCTCACCCCTTAATTCTGTCGAGTATAATGTGGGGGAGCCCAATCACGTTGGAAGTACACTTGGCTCCTTATCATTAACGGTAGTCCTTCCAACAAACCTGGTCACTCATTTCTCAGGAATACTTCATAAGTGTTTCCCGTTAAATTGTTGTTAGAGACAAAAGGACTGATCAACTTGTTACCAAGTACACCACACCATACAATGACTGAAAATCTATTCTTTAACTTGGTTGAACTTGTTTCGCGTGGATCATCATGGGACCACGTAAGCGAATTTCGTGATTTACTTATGCCATTCCGGGTAAAAGACGCCTCACCGGTGAACAAAATGACGCTTAACAGTTCGGGATGTGTTGTTATCCAGCAGCACAAATCCATACGTTGAGCATGGTCGCCTGGTTCCAGATGTTGTACCCTTTGATCATGGTAAGGATATAAATCTTCCTCATGTAAAGATCGCCGCACCTGCATACGTGATACACCGATGTGAGAGGCCATTCTACGAGTGGAGAGTCGCGGACTTCTCAGAACCATCTCAAGAATGTTCTGTCGTGTGTTAATCGTTCGTACGACCTCCCTTTCAGATCGCAGAGCAACACTTGGAAGACAAAATAATCACGCAATGTCTGACGAATATAAGAAAATACACACGTAGATGGAATCCTGCGTTCGGGAAAACACCTTTGGTATTCGCCAACAGCGGCATGTGCATTCCCATCACAAAATCCATAAACAAAATGCATGTCACAATATTCCAAGTGGGAAAACACAAAAGACATTTTTACAACTCCTCAAAATTAACTGTAACAGTGACATTTGATAAAAGTTGCAGCGTGAATGCGCTTCGCCCGGCTATAGGCTAAAGGACGGACACGCACAGTGTACGGGTTACACAACACGCGACACAAGTAAAGTACGTGGAACCGCCAGAAATCAAACTTTTTTCTATCGCCATTTCTCCGTAACCGTTCGACTTCGGATATATATATTTTTTTGTTTATAGCGGTATACTTTAAATTAGGGAACATTCTCCCGTAGTCTGACACATTCCCCCGGGAAACCCTGAATATACACAGGGTGTCCCAGGAGGAATGTGCCAGGCTTCGGGAGGGTGTTACTTATTTTAAAGTATAACGATATAACCCAAAACACCTATGTCCAAAGTTGAACGGTTACGGAGATAATGGGGAGAGATGTTTGAATCTTTGACAGTTGTTACACACTTATTGATCACAAATACATATTAACCTTTTGGCGCCGGAATTATTTTTTTAATTTTAGCACACCCTGTGCATATAATATGAATAATACAGGAACCAAATACGTTAGAATTATGAAACAAACTGCATTTTGAAGAGAAAAAACTGAGAGTATATACCACATTTAAGATATTCGGTACCTATATTAGTTGAATAAATATATAAAATGTAACTTTAGAGGTTAGCGGTGCGTTGCGACCACTATAGTTGACATTAGGAGCCAAAAGTTTCAAGCTGACAGGAATATGTGGGTTCTGTAACGTTACTATCTATACTTAACATATAATTAACGTATGAGTGACATACAGCCATTAAATTGAACAACAAAAACACCCGCAATAAAGCCGTAGTCGTCCATAGGGCTACAAGCATTTTACATGGCGCAGTATGGAAGAACTAATTTAACTTTGCTGACTGCGCATTTTGGTAAAAGCCTACTACATAACTGTACTAAAATACAGTACCTGCTTTACAGTAATTGT